>Ga0157372_10001831_pt1 | contig 23034 bp, 18 predicted proteins | sample C55metaG_FD_115307 | JGI IMG/M metagenome (GOLD analysis project Ga0157372, IMG submission 115307) | Corn rhizosphere microbial communities from Kellogg Biological Station, Michigan, USA - C5-5 metaG | ecosystem: Host-associated > Plants > Roots > Rhizosphere > Soil | place: USA: Michigan... | reverse complement strand
TATCGAAAGTTCAACCTCTTCGTTAAACAAACGATAAGCGCAGATCAGTTGTACCAGTTCGCGGTCATTCATTTCCACCTTTGGCTCGAGGCCGCCGCTAAAAGGTCTCAACCTCGGGAACGAAAGGCTGTATTTAGTTTGCCAGTATTTTTTTTCGAGGTAATTAAGGTGCATCGCGGTGAAAAAACAATCAGTGCGCCAGTCTTCCAAACCAATTAAAACGCCCAGTCCCATTTTATGGATCCCGGCCTGGCCCAACCTGTCGGGCGTTTCCACCCGGTATTTAAAGTTTGATTTTTTGCCTTTGGGGTGGTGTTTTTTGTAATCCTCTTTATGATAAGTTTCCTGGTATACCAGCACGGTATTGAGGCCATAAGGCGTTAGCTGCTGATAATCTTCCAGATCCATCGGTTGCACCTCCATCGAGATATGGGCAAAATGAGGCCTGATCAATTCGAGCGCTTTTTTAAAATAATCAACGTGCACATTCACGTTGTCCTCGCCGGTTACCAGTAATACATGCTCATAGCCCATCTCTTTAATAACGGCCACTTCCTGCATAATTTCCATTGGCGAAAGCGTTTTGCGTTTTACCTTGTTGTCGTAACTAAAGCCGCAATAAGTACAGATGTTGCTGCATTCGTTGGATAGATAAAGCGGCACGTACATCTGCAGCACCTTACCAAAACGTTTCAGGGTCAGGCGCTGACTGATCTGCGCCATTTGCTCAAGGTAGGGCGCTGCAGCAGGTGATACCAGGGCCTTAAAATCTTCCAATGTTCTTTTATCCGCAGCCAGGGCGCGTTCAACATCCGCGCTGGTTTTGGCATAGATGCTGGCCTTGGTATCATCCCAGTTATAAGTTTCAAAAATATCGTTAAAACTATTCATCTAAAAAAGAAGTTAGTGGACTACTTGCCATAGCATGTGATACCGGTTGTGCCAGTTTGGCCTCAAAAGCCATCCGGCCGGCTTCAACGGCCAGTTTAAATGCTTCGGCCATTTGCACAGGATTACTTGATACCGCGATGGCTGTATTTACCAGTACCGCGTCGGCGCCTATTTCAAGCGCTTTGGCTGCATCAGACGGAGCACCTATACCCGCATCAACAATAACGGGTACGCTGCTTTGGCTGATGATGATCTCTAAAAAATCGATGGTTTTAAGCCCCTTATTGCTACCTATGGGCGAGCCTAAAGGCATTACAGCCGCAGTACCGGCTTCTTCAAGCCTTTTGCATAATACGGGGTCGGCATGGATATAGGGCAATACTATAAAACCCAGTTTCGCCAGTTCTTCGGTAGCTTTTAGGGTTTCTATAGGGTCGGGCATCAGGTATTTGGGATCTGGATGTATCTCCAGCTTTATCCAGTTGGTTTCCAACGCTTCGCGGGCGAGCTGGGCGGCAAACACAGCCTCCTTAGCATTCCGCACACCCGAGGTATTAGGCAGCGGGTTAATATGCGGATATTTTAAACGCAGCAACAGATCGTCGTTGTCGTTGTTTTTTACATCAACACGCTTTAGGGCTACGGTTACCAGTTCAGAGCCTGAGGCCAGCAAAGCCTCCTCCATCATGGCAGGCGAGTTAAATTTGCCTGTGCCTGTAAATAAGCGCGACTGAAAAGTTTTATCAGCGATGGTTAACATAGTGTTGATTTTAAGCTTCGTTTAACGAAGGTTGATTTAAATGATGGTATAATTCCGAAACCACTTGCCTGGCGTTGGTGGCGTGGGTGATGGCGCCGGACAGCGCAACACCATATACGCCGCTTTGTATGATCGGCGGTATATCGGCCGGCACAATACCGCCGATAGCAATTACTGGGATACTCATATTTGCAAGCCGCATCTGATCCATAATATCCTGATAACCGTCCAGTCCCAAAACAGGGCTCAGCTTTTGTTTGGTAGTTGTAAACCGGTAGGGCCCGAGACCGATATAGTCGGCGCCCTCGGCAACGCGCTGTTTTACATGCGCAAATGTATTGGCCGTACCACCGATGATCATATCATGGCCAACAATCTGACGGGCCTGTTGTATGGGCATATCCTGTAAACCCAGGTGCAGCCCATGGGCACCCACCTTTTTTGCAATTTCAGGATGGTCGTTCACTATTAATCTGGCACCGTACCCGTCACAAAGTTTAACGACCTCGATGGCATATTGCAGAATGAGATCTTCCGGTTGATCTTTAACCCTTAGCTGTACCCATTTACAACCGGCATCCAAAGCGGCTTTGATAGCGCCGGCATGTGTGCCGTTTTGCGGCTGTTGAGAGATATAATGCAGTTTATCAATCATGGATTTAATTGTTCGGTTTGTTTTTTAATGCTTATAAAATTGGAAACAGCCTGCTTGGGATCTTGCCAGATAGCACCCAAAACTGCTGCCCCGTCAAAATTCATCTTTTTTAGCAGGTTTAAATTGGATATATCCACGCCGCCAAGCGCTATTATTTTTGGTCCGGACTTATTACGGTCTAAACAAAAACTGGCAGGCAGCATGCTTTGATAACCTGGCTTGGATATGCTATTGAACACCGGGCTTAAAAATGTGTACTCAAAATGTTTTAGTGAGGATGTGGCGCTAACATCATGTATCGAAGTACTCAATCGGTAGCCTTCATTAAGCTGAATGTTTAATTTCAAGTGGTCGCTTTTGATACGATCCTTTTCGGTGTAATGTAAACAGCGCATCTCAAAAACTTTGGCCAGCCTATGATGCTGATGACAAACTATAGCATGATGATAAGCCTGGTCAATCTGAGTAATCAGATTGGTACATTGATCGAGATCCCAACCTGGTTTGCGCAGGTGGAAACGCTGTAAACCGGCCCCGAACAAGCGGTTGATTGTTTGTGCTTCATCCGTCACAGTACCCGGGGCCGATATCACGATCAGTTCCATTACAGGTATATTTCGCTGCCTTTTTCGGCAAACTCTTTCGATTTTTGTTCCATGCCCCTGGTTAGCGCATCGGCTTCGTTAACACCGTTCTCTTTAGCAAAGTCGCGTACATCCTGGGTTATTTTCATCGAGCAGAAGTTCGGTCCGCACATCGAGCAAAAATGCGCGATCTTGGCTCCCTCGGCAGGCAGGGTTTCATCATGAAATTCCTTAGCCGTATCCGGATCTAACGACAGGTTAAACTGATCTTCCCACCTGAACTCGAACCGTGCTTTGCTCAATGCATTGTCGCGATATTGCGCACCGGGATGACCTTTGGCTAAGTCGGCAGCGTGGGCAGCAATTTTGTACGTGATCACGCCATCTTTAACATCCTTTTTGTTGGGCAAACCCAGGTGTTCTTTAGGGGTCACATAGCACAACATAGCGGTACCGAACCAACCGATCATGGCAGCGCCGATAGCCGAAGTAATATGATCATAACCCGGAGCGATATCGGTAGTTAACGGGCCTAAAGTGTAAAAAGGCGCTTCAGAACAATGCTTCAGTTGTTTCTCCATGTTCTCTTTGATGAGGTGCATGGGTACGTGGCCGGGGCCTTCAATAATGGTTTGCACATCGTGCTTCCAGGCTATTTTGGTCAGCTCGCCCAGGGTTTCCAGCTCGCCAAACTGCGCGGCGTCGTTGGCATCGGCAATACAGCCGGGGCGCAAGCCATCGCCTAACGAGAAGGCGACATCATACGCTTTCATGATCTCGCAGATTTCTTCAAAGTGCGTGTACAAAAAGTTCTCTTTATGATGGGCCAGGCACCATTTGGCCATGATAGAACCACCGCGCGATACAATGCCGGTAATACGTTTGGCTGTTAAAGGCACATAGCGCAGTAAAACACCCGCATGGATAGTGAAATAATCAACACCCTGCTCGGCCTGTTCTATCAGCGTATCCCTGAACAGTTCCCAGGTAAGGTCTTCGGCTTTGCCGTTCACTTTTTCGAGCGCCTGGTAAATAGGCACGGTACCTATGGGTACAGGTGTGTTGCGGATGATCCATTCGCGGGTTTCGTGAATGTTTTTACCTGTCGACAGGTCCATAATGGTATCGGCGCCCCAGCGGCATGCCCAAACGGCTTTTTCTACTTCTTCTTCAATACTCGAGGTAACTGCCGAGTTGCCAATATTGGCATTGATCTTAACCAAAAAATTACGGCCAATGATCATCGGTTCACTTTCGGGGTGATTGATATTTGATGGGATAACAGCCCGACCAGCGGCTACCTCTTGTCTTACAAATTCGGGGGTAATGTAACCTTTAGGTGTATTGGCGCCAAAGCTATGGCCCTGATGCTGTTGGCTCATTACATCATATTGCCCGTTCAACTGTTCTTTAAGCAGATCGATGCGTTGGTTTTCGCGTATGGCGATGTACTCCATTTCGGGTGTAACGATGCCCTTTTTTGCGTAGTGCAGTTGCGATACATTCATGCCTGCTTTGGCGCGGAAAGGTTTACTGTGGTAGCCAAAACGTAAATGATCAAGCTCTTTACTGTTTAAGCGTTGGCGGCCATATGCTGATGATATGCTATCCAGCAACTCAACATCACCACGCGAAGTGATCCATTTTTCGCGCAGGCGGGGCAAACCTTTTTTAACATCGATGGCTATGTTTGGATCGGTATAAGGGCCGCTGGTATCGTAAACAGTTACCGGGGCGTTGGGCTCGGTTTCGCCAAAACGGCCATGTAGTTTGGTGTCGTTCAGGCTTATTTCGCGCATGGCCACGTCAATATCGTGCAATTGTCCTTTAACGTAAATCTTACGCGACGCCGGAAACGGTGTTTGCGTGATGGCTTGTGCTGTAGGTGTTTTTTCTGTTTTCATAAAAGGCTATTGGGTGTTTATCCTCCCTGGGTGGCTTTAATAATGATGATTTTATCGCCCCGATTGAGCTTGTGGTTTTCCCATTGGGTTTTGGGAACAATAGCTTCGTTGATGGCAATGGCCAGCCCCCGGTCAGGGTGCTGCAAGACATCAGCGAGCAAAGCCCGCACATTGCAGTTATCAGGCACAATAAAATTTTGTTGATTAACGGTTACTTCCATTACGTTGCATTAAAATTTCAACTGTAGGAATGTCCCCGTATTAGGAAAGAAAAAACAACACCAATAGTGTTATCGTCACTTTTCCCTTCGCCAGCATTACCCGGATCAGGTTCAAAGGGTATTATCTCAGTCCGTCAGGACACCCCTAAAGTTGCAGTAAAGCTAAAGGAATAAAATTGATTAATCCAAATCAATTTTATGTTAAGACTATCTGGTTACTGCTGATGATAATTTGTTTTAACGTGTAAGTGTATTGAATATCAAGTGATTGAATTGTGTTAATGCTGACGAAAATAATTTGAAAGCATCAGGCAAATTATCGTCAGCTTAACTCAAAATCCATAAAATAATAAACTACTCTCAACCTGATGTCAAATAATTGTTAATCGGCAAAATCGGGCCGGTCAATAAAAATAAGTGTCTTATCTTAGCTGCAACTGAAGTATGAACACATTAGTTGAATTAGTACAAACCTATGGGCTCTGGCTGGTATTTTTGATCACTCTTTTACAGAGTGTTGGATTGCCGCTGCCTGCATTTGCAGTATTGATTGTAACTACCGCTGTAACACCTGCAACCGAAGCTAATATCATCATACTCATTTTAACCGGATCACTGGGTACCTTAGCAGGCGACCTCATATTATATTTTGCCGGGAAGAGATACGGAACGGGGATCCTTGGGAAATTATGTAAAATTTCCATGTCACCGGATACCTGTGTTCGCAGCACCGGCGATATTTTTGAACGCTACGGCGCCCCGGCGTTAACCATTGTTAAATTTATTCCGGGGCTGTCAACACTGGCACCTGTTGTTGCCGGAGTTTATGCAATGCGGGTGACATTATTTGTATTGTTTTCATCCATCGCAGCACTTGTTTATCTTGGTGCGGCGGTGACACTGGGCGCAGTTTTTCGGCATCAGGTTGGCGGTTTGATCTCTGCATTAAGTGATTATGGTAAGATGGGAGGTCTGTTTGTCGTCGTTTTATTTGGCTTATACCTTTTGTTTAAATGGCTTCGTCGTTATCGCCTTATCAGGCAGTTTGAAACGGATAGGGTAACTGTGAATGATTTGATAGAGCTGATTGATAGAGAATCGAACCCTGTGATACTTGATGCACGTCCGATAGATCAGCGCACAAGAAATGGATTTATACCGGGCTCAGTCCCCATAGACGAAAACAGTTTTAATGATATTGCTGACCGATATGCCGGGCATGAGGAAATTGTTATTTACTGTTCGTGCCCGAATGAAATAACCGCTGCAAGATATGCCGAGAAATTGCGCAAAGTTGGCCTGAAGCGAATCCGGCCTTTAGTAGGAGGGATTGATGCATGGGCCCAATCAGGCCAGCAGGTTACATTTCTTTAGACTCCCAACGTCATTGCGAGGTACGAAGCAATCTCCTGCTTTGCAGGGTGGATTTGCACGGCGTCTCTGCCTGTTGGGGATTGCTTCGTAACTCGCAATGACGTCTTTTTTATTTTAAAACAGCTTCTTATTCTCCTTCATTACCCATTCCCTACACGCTGCATTTCATCGGTGGCACCATTGTCGCGCTTGGCCGTTTTGAAGGTTTTGCCGAAACGATAGGTGAAGGCGAGCACCACCACGCGGCTATCGCGCTTAATCTTAAAATACTCGGTGGCGTTGGGGAACTGCGTTAAGCCCTCCATGGCGTTGGTATAGAATATATCGCGCATGCTCAACTTCAGGGTGCCCTTCTTTTTAAGTACTGACATGCCCAGCCCTGCCGAGAGCTGCCCGGTAGGGTATAGCCGTTCCTGCACATCGTTGCGGGCACGGGTAGTGTAAAAGCCCGATACCTCGCCCGTAAAACGCTTGCCCATGGTGAACTGGTTGCTGGCGTTGAGGTTGAGCTGGTTAATATCTGAGGTGTAATGATTGCCGTTAAAACCGCTCAGTTTTTTGTAATTGTACAGCGCCTGTGCTGTAAGCGTCCACCAGTTGGTGGGGGAGGCCGTAATGGCTTCGGATACGCCGATGATATACGTGCGCCCCACGTTGCCCTGTGTATACAGCAAAATGCCCGCAAGGGTAGGGTCGCTCAAAAAGATCTGCGAAAAGTAGTTGTTGATATTACTGTAAGATAGGGTGGTGGTGAGCAGGTTTTTGTATTGATGGCTCAGCTCCAGGTTCCAGCTGTATTGCGGCAAAATATAAGGGTTGCCGGTTTGATAGGTGTACTTGTTAATGATAAAATAGAAGGGGTTAAGCGTTTGGTAAACCGGGCGATCAATGCGGCGGCTTACAGTTAAAGTAAAGCTATTGGCGGTATCGGCCTGGTAACTGAAATAGCCGCTGGGAAAAAAGCTGCCATAGTTGCGTGAAAAGGCCGAATCTTTTTGCAGCACATTACCCAGTTGATGGGCGTGATAATCGGTATGCTCATAACGCAAACCTAACTGGTAGGAAATAGCCTTATGCTTGCGCTCCCATTGCGTGTAAACCGCGTGGATGTTCTCACTGTAAAGGAAATGGTTACTGCGGGTCAGGTCATCAGTCCATTGGCCCGCATTGAGGTTTTGATAACCGGCGGAATTATCAGTACTGCTGTGGGCCGATTTCCAGCCCGCCTGAAATTGGCCATCGCTGTCGGTTTTAAGCGTATAGTCGGCTTTGCCAGTGAATATGTTGATGCCGGTGGGAATGTTGGCGCGGGTTGATTCGTTATAACCGCCGGTGGTTTGCAGGCGGTTATTAAAATTCTGGTCGGTGGTAATGTTGTAGTGCAGCCAGTCGGCATCGGCGCTGATGTCCTGGGTTTTGCTGATGGCATGGCGGAGGCTCAGGCTCACCTGGCCGTTTTTAAACCGGCTGTTGTTGGCGTTATCGGTTGCAATGACAGAATCTGCCGCGCCACTGGAGTTGAGCCAGCGCGCCGAAGCCGTATTGTTGCCCTCGCGGCGGATCATGGTTCCGCCGAGCACAATGCCAACCGTTGTTTTAGGCGAAACTTCATAGTCCAGCCCCGCTTTGGCCGTATTGTTCAGCAGCGTGCCGGTGAAGTGCGATGGCTGGTCCAACGTCGCGGTGGTTGCCCCGTCGGCGCCGGTGTATTTACGCAGCGCGTACAGGTTGGTAAGATACTTCTGCCGGCTGATATTGTAATTAAAGAAAGTGCTGACCCGCCCGGTGCGGTAATTGAGCGTGAGCGTGTTATTGGTTTTGAAGTAAACACCCTGCGCCACCGTGGCCGTAACCGACCCGTTGAAACCCTTTTGCCGGTTCTTTTTGGTTTTAATGTTGATGATCCCCGCATTCCCGCTGGCATCATACCTGGCCGTAGGGTTGGCAATCAGCTCAATTTGCGCTACCTGGGTGGAGCTCATGCTGCTGAGCAGGTTGTTGAGGTCGGCGCCGGAGAGGTAGGTAGGTTTGCCATCTATCATCACCAGCACCCCGGGCTTGCCCTGTAAAGAAATGCCGCCATTACGGTCGACCATTACCCCCGGCGATTTCTCCAATACCTCCAAAACCGTAGCCCCCACATTGGTTACCGAGGCATCAACGTTTACGATCACCTTTCCCTGCTTCACTTCTACCGGCGGCGTTTTGGCGGTGATATTCACCTCCTTCAGTACGGTACTCAAAGGTTGTATGCGGATGGTGTCCTGCTTTATATTCTCCGCAATGGTATAGCTGCGGGTGGTTAGGGGCTGATATCCCGTATAAGTTACCGAGAAGCTGAATGTTCCCTGCGCAATGTTCTGAAACCTGGCCTGGCCGCGGGCGTTAGTTACGATCATACTGGCCTGTTTGTTTGCCTGTATCAGTTTAACGGTGGCACCATCGGCGGGCTGGGCGTTTTCTTTAACAACTATCAGCGTAAACTGCTGTGCAAAGCCGCCCAGGGGTAACAGGGCCAGTAGAAAGAGTAAAAGTGTACGGGTCATTCAGTCAATCCTAATAATCCCGTAAGATAATCAGGTTGAGGCTGATGTTCGCAATTTAAGGTGCGAAAAATGTGGGTGAAAATCACTTTTTTACCTCGTTGTTTCAGCGGATGAATATTTGAAAGTCACGAGTACGCCACATCTAAACCCAACCCTGCATACCCGCGCCAGGTTGGGAAACTATCAACATTAACGCCTTACGCGGTTTAAATTAAAGGCAACCAGGTATTCGTACACCGGCTCGGGGGCGAAACGATCTGACGATTTCACTGTTTGTGCCTTCATCACCTGGTTCAATTGCGTTTTTACCAGGGCAAAAGTCGCTTTTAACAGTTCGGGCAGTACGCTTGTTGCTACTGTAGGATAGTACAGTTTCTCAAAAGCTTTTTTCTCAGCGGCGGTAGCCATTTGTACCTCCCAATGCTCGTCGGGTTTAAAACCATTCTCCAAAGCGGTATTACCCAGGTCATAAACATATTCGCTGGCTTTGTAGTGTGCTGTTTGTTTATCGGTCATTCTGATAATTTATTGTATGAGGATTATCTTGTTTATTGTTGAAGGGGTTAATTAAGCCTTAGCTCGCTTTAGCGACTTTGACAGCGGTAGGCCCTTTTTGCCCCTGTTCTATTTCAAAGGTAACTTTGTCATTTTCTTTGATGGCAAAAGAAGCCGCGTTGACATGAACAAAAATGCTTTCCTGGGTTTGCAGGTCTTTAATGAAACCGAACCCTTTAGATTCATTAAAGAATGTTACTGTGCCTTTTCTTACAATTTCTACTTCAACTTCCTCCTGTTTGGGTGTACCAATGAGGATGTCCTGCGCCAATACCTTTTTCCGGTTACCGGGGTCCTGAGGCACGGAGGTAATGTTGCCGTTTGCGTCAACATAGGCCAGCATATCTTCAAAGCCCTGTCCTTTAACAGCGTTGGCTTTGCGATCTTCGGCCTTTTCTTTTTTGTCCTGTTGTTTTTTGAGCTTTTTCTTTTCGCGCTCTTTCTTGTTAAATGTTTCGGTGGATCTACCCATGTTTTTGATTAAGTGTAACAAAAAAGCATCCCCCCGGATGGGAGGATGCTTTTAAAATGATGATATAGTGATTAAGCTATTTTTACATTTACTGCATTCGGACCTTTACGGCCTTCTTCAACGTCATAACTAACGGCGCTGTTCTCACGAACATTGTCAATCAGACCTGTTGAACGAACGAAGATTTCGCTGCCACCATTATTAGGTGTGATAAATCCGAAACCTTTGGCTTCATTAAAAAATTTTACTGTTCCTTGTTGCATTATATTGTTATTAATAAGTGTGCAATATAACTATAATTATTGGTGTATTTTACTTTTCGTAAAATTATTTAACATTTATTTAATTGGTCGCTGCGAAAAAGGGCCCGGAGCGCCGTTTAAAGGATGTTTTCGGGGCATCTTCGATTTTAAAAAAAAACTTGTTGTGCATTTTGATAAAATAGGGTGTACTACCAGCTTTATGACTGTTTTGTTTCGAGTCCGGTGTTGGTTATCTCTGCAATCTTGAACATTGGTGTACATATATCCTTGTCTCCTTTCACCCGAACGCGGGCACTAGCGAGGGCGCTTGAGGCAGCCGGGGGGGCTTTTAGTTGGGGGGACGTGACTAAATATTTGCATGATACTTAATTGTTACTATAGCTGCCTATATGAACCTATTTATTCCACGTTCTTGTACAAATTTGCTTTGTAGGTTAATCCAATTGGTAAATCAATATCAGCAATTCTTACAAAGTTACCTTCAATATATTGAATAAGATGCTTATTAATAATAATAGAGCGGTGGATGCGGATAAATTCATAGTTTGGAAGTAGTGCTTCGAGTTTGCCCAGGGCCATGTATGAAACATAAGTATGGTTGGGTGTATGCACTTTAACGTAGTCACCTAAACCCTCAATATAAATGATAGATGAAAGGTTGATTTTCACTAACTTTTTATCAATCTTCAAAAAGATATTTGTTATTTCAGCCGTTGGTTGATTGATCCGTTGAGATTCATTTTTATTCAGACCGACCTTTTGAACTGCCTTCAGGAAACGCTCAAACATGACCGGCTTAACCAGATAATCCGTAGCCTCTATTTCAAAAGCTTCAACGGCATATTCGGTGTAAGCAGTTATGAAAATAACTTTCGGATGGGCTTTCAAGGATTTTATAAAATTAAGCCCATTGATTCCAGGCATTTCTATGTCAATAAAGATCACATCTACTTGGTGCTGATGCAAAGCAGTAAATGCTTCAACGGCTGTCGGGTAACTTCCTAAACAATCCAGACCAGGCAACTGTTCGATATAGGAAACTATCAGCTGCCTTGCCAGTGGCTCATCATCAACTACTATACAATTAATCATTTAAAGGGTCTAATTGAATGGTCAAACTTACCGTGAAAGTTTCTTCTTCCTCAAAAATAATCAGCTCATGCCGGCCAGCGTAAAGCAAGTCGAGCCGTTTTCGCACATTTAGCAGACCGATACCACTTTGCGATTTGTCATAGTTATCATTAGCAGGAAGCTTGGCATTGGATGTTTGAAAAATCAGTTCGTTTTCATCGACCGCCAAAATCAATTTTACCCAATTGTCCATGATATCCCGATGTAGGGCATGCTTGAAAGTATTCTCGATTAGTGGCATAAACAGCAATGGCTCAATTTTTATATTGTCGATATCACCCTGGACAGCAAAATCAATTATATCAGGCTTGGTATGGCGTAAATTTTCGAGGCTGATATAGCTTTTAATAAAATCTATCTCCTGTTGTAATGATACTCTTTCATGACGAGTGTCATAAAGCACGTAACGCATAATTTCTGAGAGATCTTTAATCATCAATGGCGTTTTAGGAGAATGATGAACACTCAACGAATACATATTATTAAGAGTGTTAAAGAAAAAATGTGGCCGAATCTGTGATTTTAAATGGTTGAGTTCAAGCTTTAATTTTTCGGTCTCCAGCGTACTGACTTTATATTGCTGCTTGAATAGCAGCTTAATAATATATAAAGAAGTAGCTGCTAATATAACGAGAATAGTAATGCCAATATCCGTATTAAAATACCCCTGAGTAAAATCTAAAGGCCGGGCACCACTGATATTGTTCCGGTAAACTTCCGGTATAAAAGGCATGTACATAACCGCTAATATTCCGAATCGCTCATTTAAACCATATAAAACAAAATATATCGGTAATAAAATAATAAACATCCAATAGCGCTTTTTCCCGATTGTAACGGGTAAATACCAGCGATAAAGTAGAATGATAACAGGTAATTGCAAAATATTGATTACAACATAACCAAATGAGTTTGCCAATGTATGTTGAGACCAGGTTGCCAAGCCTACTGCAAATGGGCTCAAAATACTAATCACAAATAAGTAAGATGTTTCGGCAACTAAGCCCTTCTGTTTATAATTAAGCGTAGCAAATGGCATGGCTCAATTTACACTTATTAAATAATAAGCAATAGAATTTTCGATGAACACCTTGTTCTGCATGTTGAACCATTAAAAGACAGGATTCAACAGGCGGGTAAACAAGTTCGTCTAATTTATTTAGCTTACCGCGTTCAAGGAGTCATTTTTGTTTTATATAAACCAATTCCATATAACTTATACTTAATTGTCATTATTATGAAACACTTCCTTTGCGCAAAGCTATCCTGTGTATTATTATTTCTGCTGACAAGCACCGCAGGTTTTGGTCAAACACGGTATGAAAAGATCGCAATTTACGATAAGATATGGGGTTTTTTAAAATATCATCATCCATCAGTAGCTCGCGGGATAGTTGACTGGGATTCTGTTTATGTGCATGATATTGATAAAATGCAAAACGCATCTGTAAGCGAGCTTAACAAGATGCTAATTACTACCATAGACAACCTCGGACCCATCCCCCAAAATAAGCCTCTACCAACTGCCGATACGTTATTTACGCTAAATCATAATTTGGGTTGGATAGCAAATTCGAAATACATCAGTCATCAGCTTCAAAATAAACTAAAAGAAATATACGTCTATCGTAATCAAGGTGCTAATAAATACATAAAACAAAATTATGAAGCGGCTGACTACAGCGGCGAAAAAAAATACCAAAACATGATTCTTCCAAATGAACAGTACCGTTTGTTATTTTTAGCCCGTTTCTGGAATGCCATCAATTACTTTGCACCATATAAATACCTTATTGGCGAGGATTGGAACAATGTCCTTACTCGGTTTATCCCAAAATTGATCAATACAAAAGATATTCTCTCTTATTATAGAGCCATGCTTCAACTTACCGTTGCCCTCAACGATGGTCATGCACAGTTTAGTTTCGAGGATGGGGATAATACATCGATAAATAATCTTGTTTTTGGTAAATACACCGCACCAGTTTATGCAAAAATTGTAGATAACACGGTGATAATAACCAAATTGGTCAACGACACTTTAACACACAAAGCCGGTTTACAGAAGGGAGATATTGTATTAAGTATTGACAATATGCCTGTTGGTGTAAGAATGAAACAATTTAGGGCTTATGTTTCGGGATCGAACAATGCATCACGTAACCATTATTTGTCGTGGGTATTATTCAATACCCCAAAAGCTTACCAAAAACTGAAAATTAAAAGGGGAGTCCGGATAATGGACGTTAAAGTAAAATGTATTTTACCATCACAGCGGGATTGGCGGGACTTAACCGAATATCAATCTAATGCGACCGGATACAAAACAGTTGGAAATTCTATCGCTTATGTATACGCTGCACAAATTTGGAGCGGGAATTTGGATACCATAAAAAATCTGATCAGAAGCAAGAAAGCAGTAATATTTGACGTACGTAATTATCCACAAAATGATGCTTTTTACAATATATTCGGCATGTTTCTGCCAAATCCTAAATCAATAGATTACTCTTTGCTAATGATTCCCGATAACCCAGGTTATTTTACCTGGAAACAGTCCGCTAAAATGGGTGAAATCAATAAAGCACCCTACAGGGGACAAGTGATTGTGTTGGCTGACGAAAGAAACCAAAGCCAGGGGGAGTATTCAGTAATGTGTTTTCAGACCATTCCGGGTGCTGTGACCATTGGCAGCCAAACAGCCGGGGCCGATGGCGTTAAAATTGGCATACCCGTTGGTGGGAAAATGGTTATATCTTATTCCAGCTATGGAGTTTACTACACTAATAAAACGCCAACACAAAGGCGTGGGGTTAAAATTGACATATATGTCAAAAAGACTGTGGAAAGTGTTATGAGGAGTGATGATTTGATTTTGGCTCGAGCCTTGTCATACTTAAAAAGTAAAGGGATCGATTGATAGTGTCCCGATCCTAAAACAGGTTTACAGATTAAAATCCACAAGTACGCCATGCTCTTTGCCGACGCCGCATACTTGAGCCGGTTATAGGCCAATAGCGAGCAAATTAATTATGGTTCAAGCCAGGTGAGCAAGCCATTCGCCCGAACCCTTAAATTAAATGCAAAAAGTCGGGCAACTCCCGACTTTTCGCATTTGATAATATATTTGAATTGAACTTCAGCTCAATGGCCTATTTACGCTTCGACAGCCTGATGACGTTGACAGAGTAAGGCTGAAAGGTGTGTTTGAATGACCGGCCAAGTCCCGTTATGGTCGACGTAACCGGGACGATTTTTGTTGGCTCGTCAATTGTATTGGTATCTTCCGGTTTATCGCCCTTTAGTACAACCAGGGTGCCATTTGCAGCCACATCTCCGCCCTTCAGGCTGATGGTGATTTCCCGGGCCATATCATCGGTATTCACCACCTTCAGATACACATTTTTAGCATCCTGGGTACAAACAAAAAATAACGCCGCACGCTCGGCTTTAGGGCGCCGTGCGTTTGTCGGCCAATGGCTTATACCGGCGGTGTCTTTGGCTGCCGGTTTGCGTAAGGGGGCATTTTCGGCTGTTATTGGCACCACCTTGGTGCCAAGGTAGCTGCCGAACATTTTTTGTACGTAATAGGATGGTGACCCATAACTTTTAAGGGCAGTATAACCAATCAGATCAGAGTCCCATTGCCAGGCTTTAGGTTGGCCGTAGCCTGCCTGGTTTACGTTCACAAATAAGGGTGCATAGCATGACCGCTCCACCAGGTCGCTGTTGCGTTCCATCCCGGTCATCCAGGCAGCATCTCCGAGGGCCGCATTCAGGTTAGTGGTAGGCGCGCCTTCGCGGGTTGCCCATTCGCCCACAAATATTTTAGGGCTGGTTGCACGGTTATAGCTATCGTACTTCGCCGCGTCTTCTTCCATCTGCCAGGCCGATTGGTAATAATGTTCGTCAACCATTTCGGGTTTAACGCTGGTCACCTTATCGGGCTTATAACTTTCAATGGTTGAGATGCAGCGTAACTGGGGGTATTTGGCTTTTATAGCAGCCTGAAATTGTTTAAAGCGCCCATCATAGCTATGCGACCTGTCGAACCAGTCCTCATTGCCTATCTCTATATCTGTCAGTTTAAAGGGAGCGGGATGGCCGTCGGCAGCCCGTTTTGCACCCCAGTAAGTTTTGGTATCGCCAATACAATATTCAATTTCATCCAGCGCGTCTTTAACATATGGCTCCAATAAAGGCCCCGCATCTATGTGGTCACCACGTAATGAGTAACCGGCAAAAACGGCTAAAAGCGGTTCCATTTTTAAATCTTCACACCATTCTAAAAATTCCAATAGGCCCATACCGTCGCTTGCACGGTAACCCCAGCTGCCTGTATGGCCGGGGCGCTGTTCCAGCGGGCCTAAGGTTGTTTTCCATGGAAAGGCATCACCCAGGTATGGGCCCTCTAAAAAATTACCGCCCGGAAAGCGTAGAAAAGTAGGTTTCATATCGGCCATCATCTGCATTAAATCAATGCGATTGCCATTAGGCCTGTTTTTATACGTTGGCGGAAATAAGGAAACGAGGTTAAAATAATAAGTACCTGTCCGGTTAGATGAAATCACAAAACGCGCGTCGGCAGTAGGTTTAATATTTGCGGCGGTTGTGATGGTTAAGTCATGCTTTTTCCAGTACGTGCTTTTTTCGAGGTTGATTGTACCCCTTGCGTAGGTTGTTTTGCCATCGGTGCTTTCCAAACTAATGTTGATAATACCGGGGCCATCTTCTGTAACAGCCGTTGCGGGCGGAGCAGCGTCCGGCCGGTTACCCCGCGGAAAATTGACAGTGCCGGTTTTGATATAAAACGAGCAGCGATAAGTAGTTGACGGTGTAACCGGAATACCCCAAAAGCCACTGTTGGCAATGCCCGCGCGGTTACCGTTTGCCTGGCTAACCGTAAGCTTAAGGCAGGTTGTAAGTGCCGCGTTAATAGCATTGCGCCCCTGATCAAAAGGGACATTAGCCGGATCGGCACCAATCAGTTGTATCGATGCCTTGCTATCGCCATCCTGGACAGCACTCCAGCCTTCGGGCTGATTTGGGTTATCCTTAAAAACCCGGTTACGGATCAGTTCGGCATATAATCCCCCGTCATAGGAATGATTGATCTCCTCGGTCATGAGCCCGTAAAGCTTCGGACTTACGTTCACACCTTTGGTAAGATCCAGGTTGAGGCGGGTTTGCGCCTGTAAACCACCGAATGCACTTAAGCATAACGTGGTTAAGAATAGTAGCTTTTTTGTCATTGGTGGTATTCCTTAGTTATTCTGAAATGATGATCGGGCTGATGCATAGTTGTTTTATTGTGCATTGCTGATGTGAAAAAAATCGAAATCAACATAACCGCCCGATTGCCTGGTTGCATAGTTGAACAGGCCAAAGCGATATCCCATAAAATGGGGGAGCGTATAAACCATTTGCAGCGGTGTGCCAATAGGTTCCCATTTGCGCCCGTCGAGACTATAAAAAAAGTAGGCTTTGTCTGCCCGGTTAGTAAAATCGCAGCTTGCTTTAAGGTAAATGGGTGTTTGCTTTAAAGGTATGCTGGCCGCTTCAATAGCCGATCCGGATTGCGCGCTGATCATAACTATTTGTTTGAAGCCATGATCTGATTTTACACCAACGAAGCCGTACTTTTTTTGCAGTAAAACCAAACCTGCAAAGTCTCCATCTTTCATATTGGCGACATCAATTAAAGTTGTTCCCGAACATTCGGGGCCAATAGTGCGCTGCGTTAAGGTGTTACGTGCCGATAGTAATGTGCTGTCGAGCCGTCCGGTGGTCAATCTCAGATAGCCGGGCCGTTTTTTTAACGACCATAACTGATCGTCCGGATTGTGGTTCCATTGCCATACCAAAGGCAGCATTGGCTCCCCGTTTTTACGGCTAAATTCATCCGGGGATACAATGCCGGGCATCAGGCTTTTATTCGCGGGTAAATCCAGCGTATCTGGTGCCTTGTGATCAATACTCAGTACAGGCCATCCATCTGTCCAGGTAACCGGTACCAGGTAGGGCACCCTACCAACGGCACCAAAATCACGAAATAAATAGGCATACCAATCGCCTTTCGGGGTATTGATAAGCCCGCCCTGAGCTACACCTTTATCCTGAAGCCCTACCTGCCCTTCATAAGGACCGGTCAACTTGTCGGCCCGGTGGATTAAAACGGTACGCATGCCCCCTTTAGGCCAGCTGATATTGAAAAGGTAATATTTCCCTTTAATTTTGAACAGTTGTGAGCCTTCGGCAGGCAAACCAATATTGGGACCGGCAGCAGCGCTTGCATTCTCGATTAGGATTTGCGGTTTTTTATCAGGATTGACGCCAGACAGGTCATCATTCAGTTCGGCCAGCATGATCTTGCCGCTCCCATAGATCATATAAGCTTTGCCGTCATCATCAAAAAAAAGCGAGTGGTCATGTAATGCCGGTTTAAAGGACATTTCTTTCCATGGGCCTTTTTCAATGTTTTCTGTGCTGTAGATATAGGTTTTATTGGTAGTGCCCGAAAATGTGGAAACGTAAAACGTACCGTTATGATAACGCAAGCTGCTTGCCCATGAGCCCCTGCCATATGCGTTTGCTCCGTTTGCCAGGTTAAGGGCATCTCCACCATCAAGCGTATTATACGCGTAACTCACGATATGCCAGTTCACCAAATCTTTTGATTTCATAATTGGCAGCCCCGGATTAAGATGCATTGTGGTGCTGCTCGCATAATAAGTATCGCCAACCCTGATCATCGATACATCCGGAACGTCTGCATATATGATAGGATTTTGTGCTGTTTGCGCGTTTAATGGCATAACTGCCAGTCGCCATAAAAGGCAGGTAACTGTCAGTTTAAGAAATGCGATATTTTTTGTTTTCATTCATTTTACGTTAAAAGTTAACCACTTCCCAATATGCCTTTTTTCGCTGAAGTTTTTCATCAAACAACAGCGGGTAGGCTTTGATAACTTTGCGAGTTGTGCCCTCGGTCGCAGCTGCGCCTCCGGCAATACCGCCACCGCGGAAATCGAGCCAGCTGTACCGGTCTGATACATTCCAAAAAGTAACCCCGGTTATTACCTTTTTGTATTTCCTGAATATTTCAAAAATGGCCTTATACCTTTCGGTTTGCTGAGCGGCCATAGTTTCCGTATAAGCGGAATCCGTTAGCGTTTGATCGCCTGCTTTACGCGGCGGGCCGGTACGTACCGTAACATCCAACTCCGTGATCTGCAGCTTTAATCCAAGTGCTGCATACTTATCCATAGCTTCAGTTATTTGTTGCAAACTGGGGTCATTTAATTTCCAGTGGCCCTGCAAACCTACTCCGGTTACAGGCACCCCGGCGTCTTTAAGGTTCCTGAGCAATTTACAAATCTTATCCCGTTTGGATGGAACCTCACTGTTGTAATCGTTGTAAAAAAGCTGGGCCTCCGGGTCGGCTTCATGGGCATATTCAAACGCTTTGGCAATAAAATCCTCGCCGCAGATCTGGTACCATAATGAGTTACGCAGGTAGTTATCGGGTTTATCATCAATGGCTTCGTTAACTACGTCCCACGCGTATATTTTACCCTTAAAATGATTGACTACCGTGGTAATATGATCCTTAAGCCGCTTCAGCAACACATCTTTACTTACCTGTTTGCCCGTGCTGTCTTTAAACATCCATGCAGGAGCCTGGGCATGCCAAAGCAAATTATGGCCCCTGATTTTCATGTGGTGCTCTTGCGCGAATGCTACGATAGCGTCGGCGTTTTTCCAGTTATATTCATTTTCGCGCGGATGAATGGGGCCCATTTTCATATCGTTTTCCGGTGTTACGCTGTTAAACTCCTTTGCAATCAGTTCTGCTTCAGGTCCGCTAAGTGCAGCCGCGTTTACTGCAACACCGATAGGAAAATACTTTCGGTAATAATCTTTCAATCCCTTATCAGCCTTATGTGATGAGGTTGCAGCCCGGCCATAATCTGCGTTATGGTGTAGGGCCTGTCGGTTCGTAAAGGATACCAGAGCGGCAAACCCAGTTAGTAACAGCGGGAATTTTAATGTCGTAATCGTTTTAAATTTCATCTTGGATCAATTGCAGGTATAATTTTAATTTATTTGAAACTTATCCAGTCGATATTAACGCCGGTGCCGCTTTTTAATACTATGACCAGGTTGGCGGTTTTAGATGGGAGAGAAGCGAGGCGGGTTTGTATAACTTGCCAATCGTTCCCTTCGGCAATGTTTGCCGAAGCCAATATACGTCCGTTGGGATCGCCCAGCCGCACTTCTATAGTTGCTTTACTTGCTGCATTTGCCAGGATCTGCAATTCTTTAAACTTTTTGCCTTCGAAGTCAACACGATTGTAACGGATCCAACTACCTGCATTCTTGAACGTAGTTTTCCAGCCGTCAAATCTTTTTGCGGTATCAAGAAAGGAGATTTTAACGGTACTGTCCTTATCGCTGTACCTGTCTATCTGTATTTTTTCTGAGGCTTTGGTGATCCCCACGCCACGCAGGGTCGGAATAACTTTTTTGATCGTTCCGTCGGCGTTAAAAAACAGGCTGTCGCACCTTATCGATCTGTTTTTGTCGAAATTCGGCGATAGGTCGTCGTCGTGATAAAACAAGTACCACTGATTTTTAAACTGGATGATTGATTGGTGATTGGTCCAGCAGCCGGAAGCCGACTCATCCATAATCACGCCTGCAAATTTAAAAGGCCCCATCGGGTTGTTGCCGATAGCATATTCCAATCGCTCAATCTTATTGGCCACATGCGGATAGGTGAGGTAATAAATGCCATTGCGTTCAAACAGGTAAGGGCCTTCTTTCAGCCCTTTATCAGGCAGTTCGGCTAAAATTATTGGTTCTGATGCAAGTTCCAGCATATTTTCTTTAAGTTTTGCAGCATACAGGTTACCCTGTGCCCAATACAAGTAGGCGTGTCCGTCTTTATCAATAAACACATTAGGATCGATGCCATGCACACCTTTTATAGGTTCTGGCTGAGGGGTAAACGGTCCATAAGGTTTATCGGCCACGGCAACACCAATTGTAAAGCCGCGACCGTTTTCGCTGCCTTTCATGGTAGTAGGGAAGTACATATAATATTTGCCGTTGCGGAAAATGCAGTCGGGAGCCCACATGCTGTACGAAGCAGGGTCGGCCCAGGGCACTGTTGTTTGACTGATGATCATGCCGTGATCAGTCCAGTCGGTGAGGTTTGCTGATGAAAAAACGTGGTAATCTTCCATGCAAAACCAACCAGGGCGGCCATGACCGGGTGTTGCCTTAATATCATGCGATGGATAAACGTACACCCTGTCGCCAAAAACGCGGGCCGAGGGATCGGCCGTAAACTGGTCCCTGATTAATGGATTTTGCGCTATGGATCGCCCGGCGAAGCCCAGTACTGATCCGAATAGCAATAGCCAGAACTTAATATTTTTCATGAACGGTATGTCTTTGATCTGATTTTCTTGATCATTAATTATTTAAACAGGATGGGGGCAAATTTGTAAAGATCATTTCGCCAAACAGGCCAGGTATGACCTCCCGGATACTCGTAATAAGTATGTTTTATCTTCATCTCGTCCAGCTTGCCCAGCATAACCTGGCAGTTTTTATACGCGATATCCTCCTTGCCGCCCATCGCAATCCAGAATGCTTTTAGGTTGGTGTTGATTTTGGTAGTATTTTTCTTCATAAAATCATACTGTGCATCAGCGATGCTGTTTTGTGCAGGTAAAATCCATCCCGAGCTGAATACGCCAAGGTAACTGAATGTATCAGTATTGTAGATACCTGTATATAGGGTGTTGAGTCCGCCCATGGAAAGCCCGGCAAGGGCACGGCCCTGCGGGGTGCGGTTAACCCGGTAATTCTTTTCTATAAAGGGAATTATACATTGTTTTATTTCATTTGCAAAGGTTTTGAGGCCGGCTTCACCAAAACCTCCGCCGAAATTGGCATCGGGCATTACCACTAACATGGGTTTCGCTTGCCCGGCCGCAATCAGGTTGTCCATAATGATATCGGTTTTGCCTTGGGTTGCCCAGCCGGTTTCGTCCTCGCCGCCGCCATGTAATATATATAGCGCAGGGTATTTAACCTGGCTTGCATCATAACCAGGCGGGGCATAAATAAACAGCCTTCGCCATGATTTGGTGACAGTTGAAAAATAGGTTTTGATGCGGATATCGCCATGCGGAACATTTTTTAGCGCATAATAATCGCCGCCGTCAAATGGTATTTCTATGCCGCTGGCCATGCGCCCCATGCCGTAAAAGGTTTGACTGGAAGGATCGGTTGTAGCAACGCCATCTATAATCAACGAATAATAATGGAAGCCTTCGCCAATTGAATCTGTTGCAGCGGTCCAATAACCGGCCGTGTCTTTTACCATGTCATATTTCTTGCCCAGGTCAACCTGAACTTTTTGAGCATCCGGCGCCTTGACACGGAAAAGCACCCGGTGGTCGGGTTGGATAAAAGGATATTTTGAGCCTCTGATATTGGTAGATGCAGGGCCGCCCGAGATCATCATGTTATATTTATCGATATCCACAGGTTTGAACAGGAACTGCGAGAACAGGTAAAGATCATTTTTCCAAACTTTAAAGTCGTGGATTCCCGGCTCGACATTGAAGATATGCGGTACATTTTTTTGCTCGAGGTAGTCATGTGTACGTTTACTGAACGACATTAACCCGTCGTGATCGCCGCAGGAGATCCAAAGCAGCTTAAGTTTGCTTTTGGCTGCATCGGGATCAGGTAACAGCTCTTCTGGTTTTTTGGTATTGGGTGCTGATGAAAAGCCTCCAACCCCGGCAAATTTATCCAGGTTGCCCAGCCCAAAATTAAGTGACTGACCACCGCCCATTGATAATCCGGCCAGTGCCCGGTGTTCGCGATCGGTATAAACTGGATATTTTTTTTGAATAAATGGGATCAGGTCATCCAGCAAGTCGTGCTCAAAAGTTGCAAACGCGGCAACTTTATCCGGAGCCATTATATTGCCGGTGGCACGATCGTCTTTCATGGCACGGCCGTTGGGCAACACCACAATCATTGGTTCCAGTTTTTTATCGGCATACAAATTATCCAATATCACCTGGGGCGTGCCTTGGTTAAGCCATTCAAATTCATCGCCGCCAATACCATGCAGCAGGTACAAAACAGGATATGTTTTTTTAGCGGTATAGCCGGGCGGCAGGTAAACTACTGCGCGCCGTTTGGAATCAACTGTTTTTGAGTTGTAGGTAACGGTGTCTAATTTTCCGTGTGCTATACCAGCGCGGTAAGTGTCGAAACCGGCCGGTGAATGTTTAAGAGCCGGCTGTGAAAGGGCCAGCAGGGCAGGCAAAATGCCGATGACGGTTAGGTAGGCTATCTTCTTCATAATTTTGTTGTCAGTTAATCCGCTAAACTGATTGCCTTTCAGATTAAAGACACTAAAGCGGGTTAAATTTTGTTAGTTTTTGCTCGTTTGAGGAATACCCGAAAGTAGGGCAAGCACTTTGCCGCGGTTAACACAAATCATGATAATGATAGCACGAATGTTTAAGGCCCGAAAAATGAACCATCAATCCCGTTTGCGTAAATGAACAGGAAGCCGGAAAATACGCCCGCTATGCTTTTTATGAATGAACAATTGTATTGATAACCAGTTTGTTTTGGATATC
>Ga0157372_10001830_pt1 | contig 23038 bp, 25 predicted proteins | sample C55metaG_FD_115307 | JGI IMG/M metagenome (GOLD analysis project Ga0157372, IMG submission 115307) | Corn rhizosphere microbial communities from Kellogg Biological Station, Michigan, USA - C5-5 metaG | ecosystem: Host-associated > Plants > Roots > Rhizosphere > Soil | place: USA: Michigan... | reverse complement strand
GCCGCCTGGGAGCGGCACAGCCGGCGAGCGCTCTCGACGATGGTGCTCAGCACCGTCTCGGGATCGCCCGCCGAACGGCCGATGGCCGACAGCACCCCGTCGGCGGCCTCGAACTGCTCCGTGAGTGCGGCGAAGTCCCGCCGGAGCCGCTCGTGCTCCTCGACACTGACGCTCTCGGGGCGATCGCCCATCGCCTGCCTCCCCCGTCGCCCGGGGCACCAGGCGCGCCACGACGACGACCCTTCGAGTGTCCTCAGGATCGATGCCGGGGGCAATCGTTCGCGGGATTGACGGGCGAGGCGGGCCCTAGCCCTCGAGCCGGAAGCCGACCCCGCGGACGGTGACGACCCGCTCGACCGGACCGGCCTTCTCCAGCTTCTGCCGGAGTCGGCCGATGGTGACGTCGAGGGTCTTGGTCGAGCCGTACCAGGCGTCGCTCCAGACCTCCGACATCAGCTGCGAGCGGGAGACGACCTTGTCCCGGTTGGCGGCCAGGACGGCGAGGACGTCGAACTCCTTGCCCGTCAGGGCGACCTCGTGGTCGCCGACGTGGACCCGGTGGGCGTCGACGTCCACCTGGAGGCGCTGCTCGCCGTCGGGGGCGCCCGCGGAGCGGGCCGACGTACGGCGCAGCAACGCGCGCAGCCGCGCGAGCAGCTCGGCCAGGCCGAACGGCTTGGCGAGATAGTCGTCGGCGCCCGCGTCGAGGCCGACCACCCGGTCGATCTCCTGGGTGCGGGCGCTCAGGATCAGGACCGCGCCCCTGTACTCGGCCGCGCGGAGCCGCCGGCACACCTCCAGCCCGTCGATGTCGGGCAGCCCGAGGTCGAGGATCACGATGTCGTACGTCGCCCGCTCGGCCGCCGCGATCGCGTCGCGGCCGGTCGAGGCCTGGTCGACGGCGTAGCCCTCACGCGCCAGCGTCTGCACGAGCGGCGAGACGATGTCGGTCTCGTCCTCCACGAGCAGAACGCGGTGTGACATGGCTCGGAGCATAAGTCGCGCCGATCAGCTAATCCGGTGTTCGGACCGACCCGCTGGGGCGTGGTTCCGCCCGCAGCGGGGACTACGGGCGGATCCACGGGCTCAGCCGACCCCACCCCCCGGCAGTCGGCGGCCACCGGCACCGTGCGGGTTGGAGCTCGCTGGGACCGGGCACCGCAACCGTACGTAAGACGATGCAACGATTGACACACAGCGGTTCCACGGAATGGTAACGACGGTCCCGTGCTGCACCGGCTCGTCCCCACGGGTGGTGTCGAGCCCTCAGCCGGTGAACAGATCGCCGTGCTCGGCCACCCGGGCGAGCACCTCGTCGTACCGGAACTGCTCGAGGCCGAGCGGGTCCTCGGCCCCCTCGTCGACCTCGTCCCAGGTGACCGGAGTGGCGACCCAGGGGCGCTCCACGCCACGCAGCGAGTACGGCGACACGGTGGTCTTGGAGCCGGCGTTCTGCGACCAGTCGAGGAACACCTTGCCCGAGCGCTTCGCCTTGGTCATGGTCGCGGTGACCAGCTTCGGGTGCTCGGTCTGGAGCTGCTCGGCGATCTCCTTGGCGACGGCCGAGGCGTCGTCGGAGTCGCGGCGGCGCGGCAGGTGCGCGTAGAGGTGCATCCCCTTGCTGCCACTGGTCACCGGACGGGTGTCGAGCTTCCGCTCGGCCAGCTTGTCGCGGACCAGGAGGGCGACCCGGCAGCACTCGTGGAGACCGGCCCCTTCGCCGGGGTCGAGATCGATCACGATCCGGTCGGCGCCGCGCGGCTTGCCCTGCCGGGTGACCGTCCACTGGTGGACGTGCAGCTCGAGGGCGGCCAGGTTGGCGGCCCAGGTGAGGGTCGCGAGGTCGTCGATGATCGGGAAGACCAGGCGGTCACCGTGCCGGCTCTCGCCGCGGGAGCCGGTCGTCGGGACGTCGGCGGTGCGCACCCACGTCGGCGTCCCGGCGGGTGCGTTCTTCTCGAAGAAGCGGGCCTTCTCGACACCGTTCGGCCACCGGACGCGGGTGACCGGACGGTCCTTCAGCAGCGGCAGGAGCACGGGCGCGACCTGGGCGTAGTAGTTGAGCACCTCGCCCTTCGTGGTGCCGGTGCGGGGGTAGAGCACCTTGTCGAGGTTGGACAGCTTGAGGGTGCGACCCTCGACGTCGACCCGCACCTCCTCGCCGCTGCCGGGACTCATCTGCCGACCGCCATCACCGGCACCTTGGCCGGGTCGAGGCGCCACATCAGCCTCTTCAGGAAGGAACGCGGGGCGCTGACGCACCCGGCGGTGGCCCCGCTGCCGTTGACGTGCAGGAAGATCCCGGCCCCGCGGTGGCGCACCTGGGCATGGTTGTAGCCGGTCACGATGGAGAACTCGTACTGGACCGGGAAGTCGCGCAACCGCTCGGAGCCGTTCTCGTTGCTGGCCGGCAGCCACCAGCGGAACCCGCCCTGCGCCTTGTTGCGGTAGCGGTTGTAGTAGCGCGAACCGTTGTCCTCGACCCAGTAGTCGCCCGTCTTGATCCGGCGGTAGGGCAGGCTCCAGGAGTCGCCGCGCGGGTGCCGGCCGAACGCCGAGATCAGCGTCGTCGTGCCGAGCGGGGTGGTGCCGGTGCCCTGGTGGCGCTTGCGGGGCCTGACCAGCCCGCCGTACCCGATGCGGCCGTCCCGTACGGCGTACACAGGCTGCCAGCGGCCCTGGCGGAGCACCCAGTACCCGATCCGCGCGTGGTAGCCGTGCGTGTGGTCGACGGTGACGACCTGGCGGGTGTGATCGTGCAGGGCGACCCGGACGCCCCCGAGGGTGACGTCGTGCTGCTCGGCATGGGCTGGTGACGACGTGGCCGCCACGGCGACGCCGATGAGCGAGGTCGCGAGCGGCAGGAGCCCGAGCTTCCTCATGTCAGGTCCTCCGGGGTCAGGTCGGAGCGGGTGCCGACGTACGACGGTTGGCGGATGCGGCCCTGTGCGGACGGGCCCAGCGACTCGACGTCCACGACGAGAAGCGGCTCGACCCAGGTGACGCCGACGGCGTCGAGCCGCGGCACCTCGTCGGCGAACGGGGTGGAGTCGCGGGTGAGACCCGCGAGCACCTCGCGCAGCACCGCGGCCTTGCGACCGGCGATGCCGCTGCCGACCCGACCACGGTAGAGCAGTCCGTCGGCAGAGGGCTGGCCGACCAGCACCGCGCCGAGCCGGTCGCGCGAGTCGGTCTCGGGGCGCCAGCCGCCCACGACGTACGACTCTCGCCGGCGGTGGGCGAACTTGAGCCAGTCCTTGCTGCGCAGCCCGGGTCGGTAGCGGCTCGACAGTCGCTTGCTGACGATGCCCTCGAGGCCCTGCTCGTACGTCGCGTCGAACAGCATGCGCCCGTCGGCGTACACCGGTGGGGTCTGCCAGCGGTCGTCGTTCAGGTCGAGTCCCTCGAGAATCTCGCGGCGCGCCCCCAACGGCTGGTCCATCAGGTCACGGTCGCCGAGACGGAGGACGTCGAAGACCAGCAGGGTGACCGGGATCCGCTCGGCGAGGTGGCGCGCCCGATCGACACGTGAGACATGCATCCGTTCGGCCAGCGCCCCGAAGCTGGGTGCCCCGTCTGCGAACACGACCACCTCGGCGTCGAGCAGCGCGTCGTCCGCCGGGAGGGCGGCCAGCTCGGGGAACGACACGGTCGCGTCGTTCTCGTTGCGGCTGAAGAGGCGGGTCGCTCCACCGCGTACGTCGGCGAGCACGCGCATGCCGTCCCACTTCACCTCGTGCTGCCACTCGTCACCGGTCGGCACGTGCGTGCCGCGGGTCGCGAGCATGGGACGCATGCCGCCATCCTGGCAGGGTCGCACCCGGCCGATCGCGCGTGCGTTCGGGCGCTCCCTCCCTGATACTGGACGAAACCGACGAGTCACGGAGGTATGAGATGCGTGCGATCTGGAAGGGCGCGGTGTCGTTCGGGCTCGTCAGCGTGCCGGTGAAGCTGTACTCGGCCACGGAGTCGCACGACGTGTCGTTCCGCCAGGTGCACGCCAAGGACGGCGGCCGGATCAAGTACCAGCGGGTCTGCGCGATCGACGGCGAGGAGGTCGAGTACGCCGACATCGCCAAGGGCTACGAGACCGAGGACGGCGAGATGGTCATCCTCACCGACGATGACATGGCCGCGCTGCCCAGCGAGTCGTCGCGCGAGATCGCGGTCGAGAAGTTCGTGCCCAGCGACCAGATCGACCCGATGCTCTTCGAGAAGAGCTACTACCTCGAGCCGGAGAAGACCGGCGCCAAGCCGTACGCCCTCCTCCGCCAGGCCCTTCTCGATGCCGACCGGATGGCGGTGGTGACCGTCGCACTCCGGCAGCGCACGACCGTGGCCGTGCTGCGCGTGCGCGACGACGTGATCGTGCTCCAGACGATGATGTGGCCCGACGAGATCCGCACCCCCGACTTCTCGATCGAGTCCGGCGAGGTCAAGGACGCCGAGGTGAAGATGGCCAACATGCTGGTCGAGACGCTGGCCGGCGACTTCGACGCGAGCGAGTACGAGGACGACTACGCCGAGGCCGTCGAGGAGCTGGTCAAGAACAAGATCGAGGGCGGAGAGGTCAAGAAGACCCCGACCTCGACCAAGTCCTCCGGCGAGGTCGTCGACCTGCTGGCCGCGCTGCAGCGATCCGTCGACGCCGCCAAGACCGCGCGTGGCGAGTCCGACGACAAGGACGACAAGAAGCCGGCCAAGAAGACCGCCAAGAAGGCAACCACCAAGAAGGCCGCGAAGAAGAAGGCCAGCTGAGCTCTGTCACCCGCTCTGCCCCCAGGTTGGGGACGTCGGTCGGCGACGTTCACGCAAGCCGCGGTCCGGTGACGGCACCGGCGGATCGCGGGTTGCGGTCGCGAACTCGGATCGTGCTGGTGGCCGTGGCTTCATGCGCACCGTACGTCCCGGCCTCCGCTTCCAGGTGGCTTCGGGTGCACGCCGGGCTAGTGCCGAAAAGATCAGTTCGACGGTCCCGAAGAGAATTCCTCTGTGGATGATCTCGGATATCGAGATCAACGCTGTGGATATCGCTCGAATTGTCGGTGGCGGCTGATTCGATCACGGTATGTCGATCTCGGAGCTCCATCCCCACACCGGCCCGATGCGCGGGCCTGCGGGGGTGCTGGCCGAGATCGCCGCCGAGCTGCGAGATCTGGACGCCACCTTCTGGGCGACGCAGCCGGACGACGAGCTGGTCGCGGTCGTGGAGCTGGCCGAGCAGGCCCGCTCGGCGCTGGCCGCGGTCCAGGCCGGTGCGGTGGCCGAGGCCGACGCCCGCGACCTGGCCAAGCAGCGGCTCCGCTACGGCTCGACCGGTGACTGGCTCACCCACCTCGGTGGGCTCCGCAGGGGCGACGGCCGCCGGATCGTGGCCCGCGCCCACGCCCTGACCGGCCACCTGACCGACACCCGGGAGGCGATGGCCGCCGGACGGGTGTCCCCCGAGCAGGCCGACGTGATCGTGGCCTCGGTCGAGGCGCTGCCGACCGGCTCCGCGGTCCGGTCCCGTGGCCAGGCCGTGCTCCTGGAGCACACCGGTGCCCTGGACGCCACCGAGCTGGCCACGACCGGACGCCACCTGGTGCGCGTGGTCGACCCCGACGCCGAGGACCGCAGGCTGGAGAAGCAGCTGGCCCGGGAGGAACGCGCCGCCCACCAGGCCCGGTTCCTGGCGCTGACCTTCGACGGTGCCGGCGGCGTCCGGGTCACTGGAAGAGGCTCCGCCGAGGACGGCGCCCTGCTCAGGACCGCCCTCCTGCCACTGACCGTGCCCGCGCCCACCGCCGAGGAGCCCGCCGATGACCCGCGCGACCACGGCGCCCGGATGTGGGACGCCCTGGTCGCCACCGCCCAGCACGCCTGGACACCCAGCTCCCACCCCAGACGCATGGCTCACCCACCCGGCTCACCGTCACCACCGCCCTCGAGGCTCTGCAAAGCGGGCTCGCCACCGCCAGCATCACCGGTCCCGTCACACGGGCCGCCACCGGTGACGGGATCGAGCTCTCCGCCACCACGATCCGGCGGCTGGCCTGCGACGCCGAGATCATCCCCACCGTCCTCGGCACCCGCGGCGAACCGCTCGACGTCGGCCGCGCCCGACGTCTGGTCACCCCCGCCATCTGGCTCGCCCTGGTCCTGCGCGACCGACACTGCGCCTTCCCCGGCTGCACCCGACCACCGATCATGTGCCACACCCACCACGTCCACCACTGGGCACTCGGCGGAGGCACCAGCCTGTCCAACCTCGTCCTGCTGTGCGGCCACCACCACCGCACGATCCACGACACCCCTTGGAAAGTCCGGATCAGCCCCCACGACCACCAACCCGAATTCCTTCCGCCACCCAAGCCCGGCACCGAAAGAAAATGGATCCGGCACCGACCACGGCTCGAATAGCGAATTCGCGAGCCAAGTCCCGGCTCCGGCAGGAGACGCGTCCCGGTTTCGTCCGGCGCGGGTGACCTCCTCGTCGAGATAGCCGGCGCGCCGTAGATCCCGGGGGCCCGCGGGATGGTTCGGCGTGACGAGTCGGCCATCGTGCGATGCTGACTCGGCCGCAGCACAGCGACGACGGCCGATCATTCCGGGAACGGCCACGAGGAGCACGGCCCAGGGAGCGCGGCCCCTAGGAGCACCGTCCCCGGGCGTCGGGGAGCTGGATCAGGGGTTCGGATGCCAGTGCTGCATGCCCCGCACGGTCTGCTCGACGTGGGTGAAGTTGACGTTCGCGTCCGTGGCGCTGCCGTCCTGCGCCCGGGCCAGCATCCGCCGCGCCTTCTTCACCCGGCCCGCGGTGAACCAGTCGACCGCGAGGAGTGCCCCGACGACCACCACCAGCGCTCCGACCACCCAGACGATCGCCGGCATCGTCCCTCCTCCTGGTCGCGCCACGGCGACACTGTCGAGGATGGTACGCCGCTGTGGGCCGCACCCGGGCGACGAACGGCTCGGGCCACCCGTCGTCATCGGCTCAGTCGGTGACCAGGCTCTTGCACAGCACGGTCCTGTCATCCGGCGACCGGTCGCTCTCGGCCCAGCCGCACTGGCGGTAGAACTGGACGTCCTCGTCCCGCGAGGCCACCCAGACGCGGTCGTAGCCGCGTTCCCGGGCGAGGTCCTCGGCGGCCGAGATCATGAGCCGCCCGATCCCGCACCGACGTGCCTCCCGGTGCACCACCATCCGCACCAGCCACGGCGCCAGCCCGTCGCAGCCGACCACGTCGTCGTCGCGGTGCCCGAGCGTCACGGCGCCGATCGCCTGACCCTCGACCCCCATCGCGACCAGCGTCAGCGGAAGTCCGTCCTGGCCGGCGTCGCGGGCGGTCGACTCGATCCACGGGCCCGCCGTGCCGCCCTGCCCGGACGCACGCCAGCGGAGGACACCGACCTCGGCGATGAGTTCTGGTTGATCCGCGAGCAGCCCGAGAAACAGCGCGGGGCGCTCCCGCATGGCGGAACCGTAACCCGCGGTCGCCTCCGGGCACAGCGTCTCGGCGCGACCGACCCGGATCCGCCCTGGCTGTCGCGGGCGTGGCGACGTTAGGTTTCGCTGCGTGACGGGGGAGGGATGGCGCCGGCGACTCCGGGTTGCCGGACAGTCCTTCGTCGCCAGCGCGCGCAACCCCGCCGTACGCCGGATCCAGCTCGGCTTCGCCGGTGCCTGCACGGCGGAGTGGACCTTCACCGTGGTGCTCTCGGTCTACGCGTTCAACCAGGGCGGCGCCAAGGCGGTCGGTCTGGTGTCCCTGCTGCGGATGCTGCCGTCGGCGGCCCTCGCACCGTTCGCCTCGGCCGTCGCCGACCGGTGGCGGCGCGACCTGGCGCTCACCGTGGTCTCGGTGACCCGGTGTGCCACCGCGGCCGGCATCGCCCTGATCGTCGCCGCGGGTGGCTCCCAGGTGGCGGTGTACGCCCTGGCGATCCTCTCGACCGCCGCCGCGCTGCTCTACCGCCCGGTGAACTCGGCCCTGCTCCCCCTCCTCTGTCGTACGCCGTCGGAGCTCGCGTCGGCGAACGTCGTCCGCGGGCTTCTCGACTCGATCTCCACCCTGGTCGGCCCGGCCCTGGCCGCCGGGCTCCTGGTCGGCGGCAGCACGTCGTCGGGTTTCCTCGCCGTCGCCGTCCTCGCGGGCCTCTCGGCGCTGGTGACGCTCGGTCTGACCGTCGAGGAGCCCGAGCGCCAGGCCGCTCGCTCATCCGTCACGGCGGGACTCCTCCACGGTGCGCAGGTCGCGGTCCGCACGCCACAGCTGCGGGTGATGTTCGTGCTCCTGGCCGCCCAGACCCTCACCCGGGGCGCCCTGTCGGTGTTCTGCGTCCTGGTCGCGGTCGACCTGCTCGACATGGGTGAGCCCGGCGTCGGCACCCTGACCGCCGCCGTCGGCGCCGGAGCCGTCATCGGGTCGCTCGGCGCCTCGATGTTCGTGGGCAACCGTCGACTGGCCGCGTGGTTCGGTGCCGGCGTGGCGACCTGGGGCGCACCCCTCGTCGTCCTGGCGATCGCTCCGAGCCAGCCGGCGGCCCTCGTCCTGTTCGCGCTGATCGGGGTGGGCAATGCCCTGGTCGACGTCGGTGTCTTCACCCTCGTCGCCCGGCTCGCGCCGGAACGCGTGCTGGCCCGGGTGTACGGCCTGCTCGAGAGCGTCGGCGCGATCGCGGTCGGAGCCGGCTCGGTGCTGGCCGCCTGGCTCGCGTCCACGACGGACCTGCGCGTGTCACTCGCGCTGATCGGGGCCGTCGGCCCCGCCCTGGTGCTGATCCTCTGGTTCCAGCTGCGTCGCATCGACGAGGCGATGGTGGCCCGCGACGAGGACCTCGGCCTGCTGCGCCGCGTGACCGTCTTCGACCCGCTGCCCCTGCCTGCCCTCGAGCAGCTCGCCGCCGGTCTGGTCCCGCGCCACGTGTCCGCCGGTGAGACGGTCTACCAGCAGGGCGACGCAGCGGACGGCTGTTTCATCATCGAGAGCGGGCACGCCGACGTGCTCGGCGACGGCCGTCCGATCGCCACGGTCGGACCCGGTGAGCTGGTCGGCGAGATCGCGCTGCTGCGACAGGTCCCACGGACGGCGACGGTCCGGGCCACGACCGCGATGGACGTGCGGCTGCTCGAGGCGGACCGCTTCGTCTGCGTGGTGACCGGGTGGGAGACGAGCCGCGAGGTGACCAGCGGCCACGTCGACGAGCTGCTCGAGCGCTTCTCCCCGGGCGACTCGCCGCCGGAGGGCGCATGAGCCGTGCGCGTCTGATCCACCTGAACGGGCCACCCGGGATCGGGAAGTCCACCCTGGCTCGCCGGTACGCCGCAGAGCACGCCGGCGTCCTCCTGTGTGACGTCGACGTGCTCCGCACCATGATCGGCGGCTGGCAGGAGGACGACGGTGCCGCGGGGCGAGCGCGCACCGCGGCCCTGGCCCTGATCACCGGTTACCTGGGCACCGGCCACGACGTCGTGCTGCCCCAGCTGGTCGCCCGCGACGACCAGCTGTCCCGGTTCACCGCGGCGGCGCGCGCGGCCGGCGCCGGACACGTCCACGTGATGCTGACGGCCGACACCGAGACCCTCGTTCGGCGTTTCCATGGCCGGGCCGAGGCCGCGCGCGACGAGTGGACGGCGTACGCCACGAGCCTGTGGGCCGAGCAGGGCGGCGACGACGCACTGGTGTCCCTGTCGGCGCGGCTCGATGCGTTCCCGGCGGTGCGGGTCACCAGCACCGACCCGGAGACGACGTACGCCGGGCTGCTGGTGGCGCTCGGCGAGCACGTGTGAGAGAAAGTTCGGAGTCGATGTCGAAACCCGGATCGGTCGTGCGACGTACGGGCGAACGATCACTCACCGAGAGGACACACCGATGCGTTACCTGTGCTTCGTGAAGATGGACGAGTCCAAGGCCAACCCGCCGCAAGCGCTCATGGACGCGATGGGCGAGCACGTCGGCGCGGCCATCGCGAACGGTTCCTTCGTCGACGGGGGTGGCCTGTACGGCGCCGCCGACGCCGTCGAGTTCCGGGTGCGCGGCGGCAACCTGACCGTCACCGACGGGCCCTACGCCGAGGCCAAGGAGGTCATCGGCGGCTGGGCGATCGTCAAGTTCGACACCGAGGAGGAAGCCCGCGCCGAGGGCCAGGCGATGGCCGACCTGCACCTGCAGCACTGGCCGGGCTGGGAGGGCGCGATCGAGATCCGCCGCATCTCCGAACCCGACGAGGCGCCGACCGGCTCCTGACGTCCTCGGGTGGCCCCGCCCTACGCTCCTGTGTGTGAGCGAGGCCGGGGCCCCACAGGACCCCCATGAGATCGTCCAGCGGGTGTGGCGTGCCGAGTCGGCACGCCTCGTGGGCGCACTCACCCGGATGACGCGCGACCTGACCCTCGCCGAGGACCTCGCACAGGACGCGCTCGTCGCCGCACTCCAGCAGTGGCCGGAGAGCGGCGTCCCCGACAACCCGGCGGCCTGGCTCATGCAGACCGCCAAGCGGCGCGCGGTCGACCACTTCCGCCGAGCCGACACCCTGCGCCGCCGTACGACGGAGCTCGGTCACGCCCTGGAACGGGAGGAGGTGGAGATGCCCGACCTCGACGCGTTCGTCGACCACATCGACGACGACGTGCTGCGACTCGTCTTCCTCACCTGTCATCCCGCACTGTCACCCGAGAGCCGGGCGGCGCTGACCCTCCGCCTCGTCGGGGGTCTGACCGTGCCCGAGATCGCCCGCGCCTTCCTGACCAAGGACGCGACCGTCGGGCAGCGCATCTCGCGCGCGAAGAAGACCCTCGAGGGCGAGTCGATCGAGCTCCCTGTGGGGCCGGAGCGCGAGCGCCGGCTCGACGACGTGATGGGGGTGCTCTACCTGATCTTCAACGAGGGGTACGCCGCCACCGCCGGGGCCGACTGGACCCGACCCGACCTGTGTGCCGAGGCGATCCGGGTCACCCGGATGCTCGCCGACGTGGCACCGCGCGAGCCCGAGGTCCACGGGCTGCTCGCGCTGATGGAGCTACAGGCATCGCGGCTGCACGCCCGCACCGGCCCGGACGGGCGACCGGTCCTGCTCGAGGACCAGGACCGCTCACGCTGGGACGAGCTGATGATCCGCCGCGGGCTCGCCGCCCTCGACCGGGCGATGGCCGTCGGCACGTCCGGGCGCCCGATCGGTCCGTACGTCGTCCAGGCCCAGATCGCGGCCTGCCATGCCAGCGCCACGAGCGCCGAGGACACCGACTGGCGCGCCATCGCGGACTGGTACGACCTGCTGGCTCACCTGGGCGACAACCCCGTCGTCGAGGTGAACCGGGCGGTCGCCCACGGTCGCGCGTTCGGACCCGAGGCCGGGCTCGCGGTCCTGGACGCGGTGGCCGGACACCGGTCTCTGGCCGGGTCCCACCTGGCGCCCGCCGTGCGCGGCGACCTGCTCGAGCGAGCGGGCCGCCGCGCGGAGGCAGCAGCGGCGTTCACCGAGGCTGCCGGACTGACCGGCAACGCCGGCGAACGCGCGCTGCTGCTCCAGCGGGCCGCGGCCTGCGCGACGTGATCGCGCGCTAGCGGATCACCGGATCGCGCGCGACTCCGCTCACGAGTCCGGCCGTGGGCATGTAGAACCAGTGCCGGCGCACACAGCGGATGCGTGCGTGCTCCACCGGTCCGTCAGTGCTGTCGAGCAGCACCCGGTCGGTCACCTCGGCGGTGGCCGAGCACTCCGGGCATGCCGTCAGCTCTCCCAGCAGGTCCGCGCTCATGGCTTCAGCCGGCGCAGCGGTCCGTGCTGGTCACCGAACTGGTCGGTGTTGAGTACCTGGACGCCGGCGTCGTGCTCGCCGTTGAACGGGGTGGTCGTGCCGAGGCAGCCGGCCTGGACGGCATCCTCCGGAGAGTTGAACCACAGCCCGAGGTGGAACGTGTGGATCGGGCCGAACGCCGGGTTGCTGGTCGCGTCGGGTGTGGGCGAGGAGTGCACCGATGGTGCCGTCGCGGTGCCCGGGGCGACCGCGAACGTCTCCTCGTTGAAGCGGCCCACGAACGTGCCGTCCGCGACCCCGTGCCCATCGCTCTCGAGGTCGCCCTGGTACCACGACACCCCGAACGGCGCATCGGGCACCTGGATCACGAAGAGGTCGAAGTCGGTGCGGTGCGGCAGCCCGGTGGCGTGCACCCTCATCTCCTCGACCGGTCCGCGGTTGCGGATGCTGACCTTCGCCTTCGCGTCGGGCAGGCAGCCGGCGGCCACGATGCCCGGCGAGCGGTGCATGCGGAAGGTGTTCGTCTGGCTGGCGGCGTCCGCGTGAGTGGTCGCCACGATCGCGGCCCCGGACGCGATCACTGCGGCGGCCCATGCGGTCGCCCTGCGTGTGTTGGTCATCTCGGTTCTGCTTCCTGGTGCGAAGCACCAGACCCCCGTGGTCTGTTGCGTGTGGAACGCTCCCCGATCCCGACGCTTCGGACGTGGAGACGGGATGGCGATCGTCCCGAGAAGTCGTGGAGAGCGCCCGGTCGAAATCGGTGGTGGCCATCCGACGCAGGGGGTGACCGACCACCGATCGAGGAGACACCATGGGCAGCATCACCCCGACGAGCGAGGGGATCGTGAGCACCAGACCCAGCATCCAGGGTGCGAGCACCCAGAACACCAGCACCCAGAACACCAGCAGCCAGAACACCAGCAGCCAGAGCACCGCCTCCAGGGCCGCAGAGATCGCCGGATCGAGCTCGCTCGCGAGGCCCGACCACACCCCCCACGAGGAGCAGCCATGAGCACCACCGGAGAACCCTGCTGGATCCAGCTGACCACCGCGGACGTCGACTCCGCGATCTCCTTCTACGGCGACCTGTTCGGCTGGTCGGCCGGCGCGCCGAGCGCGGAGTACCAGGACTACCGGATGTTCTTCCGGGGTGAGCAGCCGATCGCCGGTCTCGTGCCGACACCGGAGGGCGTCGCCAGCGCCTGGTCGGTCTTCCTCGCGACGCCCGACCTCGCCGGGACCGTGGAGCGCGCGAGGACGGCCGGCGGGCGGGTCCTGGTCGAGCCGATGCCGGTCGCCGACCTGGGATCGTTCGCCGAGCTGGCCGACCCCGCCGGAGCGGCGATCGGCGCCTGGCAGGCCGACACGTTCCCCGGCTTCGTGACGCGGAACGAGGAGAACGCGCCCGCGTGGTTCGAGACGCTGACCACGCGGTACGACGAGGTGGTCGCGTTCTACCGCGACGCCTTCGGCTGGGAGACCCATGTCATGGGCGACGCCCCGGAGTTCCGGTACACGACGCTCGGGCTGAACGAGAACGCCCGCGCCGGGATCATGGACGCGACCCACTTCCTCGGCGACGAGCCGGCGCGCTGGCAGTTCTACCTGCAGGTCGCGGACACCGACGAGACGATCGCGAAGGCGGTGTCGATCGGCGCCGAGGTCGTCGCGGCGGCCGACGACACGCCGTACGGTCGGATCGCGACGATGACCGACCCGGCCGGCATCCCGTTCTGCGTGCTCGGCCCCAACCTCGAGGCCTCCTGATCACCGGGTGAAGTCCGGTGCGACCAGCGGCCAGGGGCGGGCGGTCTCGACCTGGGCGGCGAGGCTGAAGAGCACCTCCTCGCCGTCGGTCGGCCCGACCAGCTGGACGCCGACCGGCAGCCCGTCGCTGCCCGTGCCCGACGGGACCGAGCAGGCGGGGTTGCCGGCGACGTTCCACAGGGCGACGTACGCGATGGCGGGCAGCGACTTGAGCGAGGCGCGGACGGTCCCGGTGCCGTCGAGGATCCCGACCCGGGGCGGCCGGTGGGCGATCGAGGGGGTGAGCAGGACGTCCACCTCGTCGAAGACCCGGTTGGCCCTCTCGGAGACCCGCTCGGTGGCACGGAGGGCCCCGTTCAGCACCGCAGGGGTCACCCAGGTTCCGAGCCGGCAGGTCTCGCGGGTACGGCGTTCGAGCCGCTCGTAGTGCTCGACCTGGTCGGCCTCGGACCGGATGCCGCCGAAGAACTGCGGGACGAAGGCGGCCGTCGGGTCGGGGTAGTGCGGGTCGACCTCACGCACCTGATGACCGAGGTCGGAGAGCAGGCGTGCGGTCTCGCGGACCACCGCTACGGCGTCGGCGTGCGGGCGCACGCCCCGGGCGACCGGCTTCACCGACCAGCCGACCCGGAGCCGGCCAGGATCGCGGCGTGCGGCCTCGACGAACGAGCCGACCTCTCCCGCCTGCCACCGGTCGCTCGGCAGGTGACCGCGGATGGCGTCGTACACGATCGCCGAGTCGAGGACCGTGCGCGTCAGCGCTCCGGCCGTGCCGAGCGCCCACCAGAGGTGCTCGTGCGGTGCGCTCGTCACCCGCCCGCGCTGCGGCTTCATTCCGAACAGCCCGCAGCACGCCGACGGGATCCGGATCGAGCCACCGCCGTCGCCACCCATCGCGACCGGGACCATCCCCGATGCCACCGCGGCGGCCGAGCCACCGCTGGAGCCTCCCGGGGAGAACGCCGTCCGCCAGGGGTTGCGCGTGTAGCCACGCGCGACGGACTCGGTGTAGGGGAAGGCGCCGAACTCCGGCATGTTGGTCTTGCCGACCACGATCGCCCCGGCGGCGCGCAACCGTCGTACCACCTCGCCGTCCTCGACGGCCGGTGTGCTGTTTCCCAGGCCGCCGAAGGTCGTCACGCAGCCGGCGACGTCGAGCTCCTCCTTGATCGCGACCGGTACGCCGTACAACGACCCCCGGGTGCCGTCGTGTCCGAGCGCGAGGGACCGTGCCTGCTCCCGCGCCCGGTCGCCGAGCACCACCGAGAACGCGTTGAGCCGCCCGTCGTGCGCCGCGATCGCGGCCAGGGAGCGCTCCACCTCGGCGTCGGGCGTGGTGGTCCCGGACGTGATCCGGTGGACGATCTCCGTGGCGGTGGGGGCGGGCTCGGTCTCAGGCGTGGCCACACCGGCAGCCTAGGGTCAAGTTTTCCCGGTTCACGCCCGCTGTCGGCCCGGATGGGTGAAGATCCTCGCGGTGACCGAACCGGCAGGGGGTCGGAGCCGGGTCACCGGTGGGCCGCCCGACAGGCGGCGAAGGGGGCAGCTGATGAACCTGCGCTACGTGGCAGCCGTCGCCGTCCTCACGTCCGTGGCGATCCACCTCACCCTCTGGTTCCAGGGGATGAGGTCCGTGCACGTGATCGGCCCTGCGTTCCTGCTGAACGTCACCGGTGGGATCGTGATCGCCGCGCTGCTCGTCCGCTGGCGCCACCCGGGCGCGGGCGTGCTCGCCGCGTGCTTCGGGATGGCGACGCTCGGCGCGTTCACCCTGGCCAGCACGATCGGCCTGTTCGGCGACCACGAGACGTGGGCGGGCTTCTCGGTGTTCACCGCCGCCACGGTCGAGATCGTCGCGATCGTGATGGGACTCGCGATCATGCTCGAGGACCCGACCTCGGAGACCGTGCCAACAGCGCGGGCTCAGTCCGTCGGCGCGCACCGGTCGGACAGGGCGTAGCGCAGCAGCACCACGTCGCCCAGCTGCCGGGTCTCGGCCAGGACGGCGCGCCGGCCGGGGTGCCACGGGAAGTGCCCCTCGCCGACGAACCGGCGTGCGCCGGCCTCCCCGACGAAGAACGGCGCCACCACCAGCTGCAGCTCGTCGACGAGGTCGTCGGCCAGGAACTGGGTGTGCACCGCCGCCCCACCCTCGACCATGAGGCGACGTACGCCGCGCCGGTACAGGTCGCGGGACAGGTCGGCCATCCGCACCGGGTCACCCGCGTCGACGACCTCGCCCAGCCGACCGAGGCGCTCGTCGAGGGCCGCGGCGACGCGGCTGCTGGCGTAGACCAGCTTCCGGCTGCCGTCGTCGGCGAAGAAGCGCTGTGAGGGGTCGAGCCGGCCGCGCTGGGTGACCGTCACCTTGACCGGATGCTCGGTGAGGCCGCGGTCGAGCCGGGCCCGCCTGCGCCCGGGGTCGCGGACGAGCAGGCGAGGGTTGTCGTTGCGGACCGTGGTGGCGCCCACGAGGATCGCGTCGACGCCCGCACGCACCTGGTCGACCCGGTCGAAGTCGAGGTCGTTGGACAGCAGCAGGCGGCTCTCGGTGGCGCCGTCGATGTAGCCGTCGATCGACATGCTGCAGCTGAGGAGGGTGTAGGGCCGGTCAGCCATGACGAGCCTCCTCGAGAGCCGGGGCAGGTCGGTCGACGGCCGGGCGACGACGACGACGTACGACGACGTCGCCCAGCAGGACGAGCACGCCGGGCAGGGTTGCGACGGCGGCGAGCACGCCGAACACGACGCTCACCGTCAACCCGGTCGTGGACCCGAGCCCGGCCAGGGCGAACACGCCGGCGGTGACTCCCTCGCGGGGGCCCCACCCGGCGATGTTCAGCGGCACCGCCGAGCCCACGAGCACGGCCAGCGAGATCGCAACGAGCGAGGCAGGAGTGGTGTCGACGCCCACGCTGGCCACCGCCACCAGGAAGACCGCCACGTGTGCCGCCGTCGAGGCGCAGGAGGCGACGACCACCGGGACGGCGACCCCCGGCCGTAGGAGCGTCCGCAGGTCGTGGCCGACGAACGCGCCCGCGCCCCGGCGGCGCCCCAGCCACCAGGCGACGAGCGCGAACGCACCGAGGCCGGAGAGCGCCACCGGAGCGTAGGGGCGCAGCGGGGTGGGCAGCACGGTGAGCGCGATGACCAGCAGCACGGCCTGGACGAGCTGGCCGGAGACCCGGTCCCAGACGGTGCCGCGGAGGCCCACGCCCAGGCTGCCCACGTCCTGGCCGTGCCGCACGCCCCGGTGTGCGTCACCGAGGACACCACCGGGCAGGGCGGCGTTGAGGAACTGCGAGCGGTAGTACGCCGCGACCGAGCCGAACGCGGTGAGCGGGGCGCCGAGGGCGCGTGCGACCGCTCGCCACCGCCAGGCGTTGGCGAGGGTGGCGAGACCGGTCAGGACCACTGCCGCCGTGACGGAACCCCACGTCGTGACCCGCCACGCGGCCGCGAACGGGCCGGTGCCGAACCTCCAGACCAGGGCGACCAGGACGAGGGCGCCGCCGAACAGCCGCAGGGCCGGCCAGGCACGCCGTACGCCGTCGGGAAGTACGAGTGCCGAGCTCACGACCGGCCTCCCGTGCGGCTGTGGGGGCGGGCCGGTCCGGCGGGCGCCGCGGCGGCCACTCGATCGAGCACGGCCTCGACGTCGTCCACGGTCTCGTCCCAGCGGCGGAGGGCGGGGCGGCGGCGGGCGGTGGCATGCGCGAGGCGTTCACGCAGGCTCGGGTCGTCGAGCCAGGCGCGCAGGGCGCCGGCCAGCCCACCCGCGTCCTCGGGCTGGACGAGCAGTCCCGGGAGCGCGCCGACCGGCGCGTGCCCGAGCGCCTCCGGCACGCCGCCGACCGCGGTCGCGACGACCGGCAGACCGTGTGCGAGGGCCTCCACGACGACCATCCCGTAGCTCTCCGACCGGGACGGCAGCACCAGCAGGTCGGCCACGTCGTACGCCGCACCGAGGGCACGGCCGGCCAGCGGCCCCGTGAAGATCACCCGGCGCTCCCACGAGCGTGCGTACACCTGGGTCTGGAGCGCCGCCACGTGGTCGGGGTCGACCTCCAGGGAGCCGACGCAGGTGAGGGTCCATGCCCGGTCGCCGAGAGCGGCCAGCGCCTCGAAGAGCAGGTCGTGCCCCTTGCCGGGGTGGACCGCCGCGACGCACAGGAACGACGTCCCCCCTGGCGCACTGCGGTGCGGCGGGGCCGGGTCGACCGGATCGACGCCCGGGACGGCGACGTGGACCGGGCGGGCGCCGTACCAGCCGCGGATGCGTTCCCGCGCCCAGACGCTGGTGGTCAGCACGGCGGCTGCCGAGCCGAGCACCCGCGCCTCGCCGGAGTCGGGGCCGACCGGCATGTGCAGGAGCACCACCACGCGCAGCCTGGAGGCGTAGCGCGGGAGCACCGCCGCCGCACCCGAGGCGACGAGCCCGTCGACCAGGACCAGCGCACCCTCGGGGATGCCGACCAGCAGCGCGTCCAGCTCGTGGAGGGCGGCCGGCTCCGGTGTCGGCCAGCTGCCCGCGACGGGCAGCTCGACCACCGGCCGGCCGCGATGGGCCAGCCCGTCGAGGACCCGGCGGTCGTAGATGTTGCCACCGCTGGGCCGAGCCGGGTCGTCGATGCCGTCGGGCAGCACGGCGTACAGAGGGACCGTCATGGCGCCCTCTCGTAGCTCGCCCAGGCCACCGGCGTCTCGCGGAGCGTCACCCGGATGCGGGCCAGGTCGCCGGCGGCGACGCCGAGAGAACCGTCGTGGACGCGGGCGGCCAGGCGGTCCGCGATCTCTCGACAGAGCACCTCGGTGGTGGTGTTGAGCCCGGCCAGGGACTCGACCTCGTCGAGGTTGCGATAGGTCAGATCCGCCAGGACCGCCGTCAGGGTGGCACCGGCCCTCCCGATGTCGAGCACGATGCCGTCCGCGTCGAGCTCCGAGCGCGCGAACGCCGCCTCCACGACGTACGTCGCGCCGTGCAGCGCCTGGGCCGGGCCGAAGACCTCGCCGCGCAGGCTGTGCGCGATCATCATGTGGTCGCTGACCGTGACTTCGAACATCAGCGCTCCCCTGCGTCCTCGACAGGGTCCGTCGGGTAGGTGATCGTGTGGCACAGCGCCGGGATGGAGCCGGAGGCGAGCTCGGCCATCACCGGGGGCAGCTCGTCGAAGCCCGACTCGCCGGACAGCAGAGCGTCGTACGACGGATCGGCCAGCATCCGGAGGGCCAGCGCCATCCGGTCGGCATGCGTGCGCCGGCCGCGCCGAGCCTGCGCGATCTCACCGACCTGGCTGGCCCGGATGCCGAGCCGCGCCGCGTGGAAGCGACCGCCGAGGTTCAGCTCGACGGGGGTGTCGCCGTACCAGCTGAGGTCGGTGACCATGCCGTCGGCCGCGAGCAGGTCGAGGGAGACCTGGAGGCCCGCGGCCGTGCCGCTGGCGTGGAAGACCAGCTCGAGGTCGCCCGGAGCGTCACCGGGCCGAGCGAAGGTCGCCCCGAACGTCTCGGCCAGCTCGGCACGGGTCTCGTCGGTGTCGACGACGGTCACCTGCGACCCGGGCAGCCCGGTGAGCAGCCGGGCCACGCAGAGGCCGACCATGCCCGCGCCGACGACCGCGACCCGGTCGCCGAGCAGCGGGCGAGCGTCCCACAGGGCGTTGACGGCCGTCTCCACCGTGCCCGCCAGCACCGCGCGGCGAGCAGGCACGTCGTCGGGTACGACGGTGACCGCCTCCGCCGGCACGACGTACGCCGTCTGGTGGGGGTAGAGGCAGAAGACGGTCCGGCCGGTCAGGTGGTCCGGTCCGACCTCGACGACGCCGACGTTGAGGTAGCCGTACTTCACCGGACCCGGGAAGTCGCCCTCCTGGAACGGCGCGCGCATCGTGGTGTGCTGGCTCTCCGGAACGCCGCCGCGGAAGACCAGGGCCTCGGTGCCGCGACTCACACCGGACACGAGGGTCCGGACCAGCACCTCCGCCGGACCCGGATCCGGAAGATCCGCGGAACGGATCTCACCGAACCCGGGCTCACGCAGCCAGTAAGCGCGGGCCGTTCGTGACACGTCGGCTCCCTCCACGTCCGGCGTTGGTCCTGAACCGACGCCGCCCCGCCCTCGTATGACTGGTAACCGAAGATACGGAGGCAGGGTGCGAACGGTTCATGTCGGTCCACTGACCGTACTGCCGGCTGCTGCCGCCCTGCTCCTGGCGCTGGCGGCCGCCACCGGACTGGGCGCCGGGGCGACGCTGGTGGGCGCGGCCGTCGCGGTCGCCACCTGGCTGCTGGTCGACCGCGGCGTACGGCGAGAAGGTCTGGCCCGGCTCGGCGTGGCCAACCTGGTCACGCTCCTGCGCGCCGCACTCACCGCCGGCGTGACGGCACTCGTCGTCCAGTCCTGGAGCGCCCCGGTGCCGCGCGCGCTGGTGGTGGTGCTCGCGACGATCGCGCTCGGCACCGATCTGGTCGACGGGCGCCTGGCCCGCCAGCGCAGCCTGGTCACCCGCTTCGGCGCGGCGTTCGACATGGAGGTCGACGCCTTCTTGATCCTCGTGCTCAGCGCGTACGCCGTGCCGGTGGTCGGGGCTTGGGTGCTCATGATCGGACTGGCCCGCTACCTGCTCCTGCTCGCCGGCCTCGTCTGGCCGTGGCTGACCACACCGGCACCGCCACGCCGGTGGGCGAAGATCGTGGCCGCCGTGCAGGGGGTCGTGCTGACCGTGGTCGGCTCCGATGTCCTTCCCCGCAGCCTCTCCACGGCGCTGGCGCTCGGGTCCCTGGCCCTGCTCGTCGAGTCGTTCGGGCACCAGGTGGTGGTACTTCGGCGGCTGCGGAATGAGCACGTGGTCGCGCGGGCGGCGTGGGTGCGCCCGGTGGTCGACGTCCTGGCGATCGCCGTGGTGTGGCTGGCCCTGATGGTCCCGCGTCACCCCGAACAGCTCTCCCTGGGCGCCCTGCTGGGAATCCCGCTCGAGCTCCTGGTCTTCACCGCCCTCGCGGTCGTCCTGCCGTCTCGGTGGGGCAGGCCGCTGGCCGTGGTCGGCGGTGTCCTGCTCACGGCGACCCTCATGCTCACCGCTCTGGACCTCGGGTTCTACGAGGCCTTCGACCGTCCGTTCAACCCGCTCAGCGACCCCGGGTACGTCGGCTCCGGCCTGGACCTCGTGCATCGGTCCGCGGGCCGGGCCGCCGAGGTGCTGACCGCCGGCGCGGCCGTGCTCGGTCTCGTGCTGGCGCTGGCCCTGTGCGTCTGGGCGACCGTACGGGTACGTCGCGCGGTCCACGAGGCCCCGCGCGCGTCGTCCCGCGTGGTGGTGGCGCTGACCGTGGTGTGGGCCGTCGCCGGGATCGGCGGGGCGCAGGTCTCCGGCACTCCGGTGGCCACGGCACCGGCCGCCTCCCTCGTGGGCTCCCAGGTCGACGAGGTGCGCGCCGAGCTGCACGACCGGGCGGCGTTCAACCGCGCGCTCGCCCACGACCCCTACGCGCTCACGCCCGGTGCCGACCTGCTCACCGGACTCCGCGGCAAGGACGTGCTGCTGGTCTTCGTGGAGAGCTACGGACGGGTGGCCGTCGACGGCTCGTGGTTCTCGCCGATGGTGGACCGGACCCTGGGCACCTCGACGGACCAGCTGGCGGCGGCGGGGTTCCATGCGCGAAGCGGATGGATGCGGTCGCCGACCTTCGGCGGTCTCAGCTGGCTGGCCCACTCCACCCTGCAGACCGGGCTCTGGATCGACTCCCAGCAGCGCTACGACCAGGTACTCTCCGGTGACCGGCTCAGCCTGTCCCGGGCCTTCGGTAGCGCCGGCTGGCGCACCGTGAGCGACATCCCCTCCGACGACGGGGCATGGCAGGAGGGCCGTCGCTTCTACGGCTTCGACCAGATGTACAACTCGCGCGACGTCGGCTACCAGGGTCCCCGCTTCAGCTATGCGCGGATCCCCGACCAGTACACGTTCCGTGCGTTCACCCAGCGCGAGCTGCGCCGTCCCCACCGGGGGCCGCTGATGGCCGAGATCGACCTGGTCTCCAGCCACACGCCGTGGACACCACTGCCGCGGATGGTGCCGTGGTCCCAGCTCGGCGACGGCTCGGTGTACGACGGGATGCACGCCTCGCACACGTCGTTCTTCCAGCTGCTCGGCGGGCCGGACCAGCAGCACGACTACGCCCGCTCCATCCAGTACTCCCTGCACTCCCTGGTCTCCTTCGTCCGTCACGCACACGACAAGAAGCTGGTGATGGTCGTGCTCGGCGACCACCAGCCCAACACCAACGTCAGCGGCACCGGCGTCTCGCACGACGTCCCGATCTCGCTGATCGCCCACGACCCGTTGGTCCTGGACCGCATCCGGAGCTGGGGTTGGGCACCGGGGCTCCGCCCGGACGCCGACGGCCCCGTGATGCCCATGGACCACTTCCGCGATCGCTTCCTCGGCGCGTTCGACACCGATCCGGCCACCCGCTGATCGAACCGACCGGCTCCGTGGCTCGTGTCTACTGGATGAGAGGGCCGTCCGGGCCCGGATCGGAGTTGGAAGCCCCATGACCGCACGAATCATTGCCGCGATCGCCGTCCTGGTGTCGGCGTACGTCCACCTGTACGAGTGGCTCAACGGCATGCGCCACGTCCACGTGATCGGGCCGCTGTTCGTGGTCAACATCGTGTCCGGGGTCGTGATCGCCGTGCTGCTGGTCACCTGGAAGCACTGGTTCGCCCCGTTCCTCGCCTTCGGCTTCGGCGCGACCACGCTCGCCGGGTTCGCGATCGCGACGACGAGTGCCGGCCTGTTCGGTGACCACGAGAAGTGGCAGGGCAGCTACATCTGGGTGGCCGCGATCGCGGAGGCCGTGACGGTCCTCGCCGCGCTCTTCTCGCTGTCCCGCGAGCTGCTGACCGAGCCCGAGCGCGAGCACAGCACCGTCGCCGGCTGACCCCGGCCGCCCCCGTTCAACGCCCTTTCAACACCGTCCGCCCACAGTCGGGTGGCATGTGGAACGCTGCCCCGACGTCCGCCCGGGTCCGACGCGCCGCCCTCGGCGCGGCCGTCACGCTCGCGACGACCGCCCTTGCCGGCCTCTCGAACGCCGCCTCCGCCTCGCCCGGTGACCTCGACCCGGGCTTCGGTGGGGCGAACCACGGCCGGGTCGCCTTCGCCCTCGGGACCGTGACGGACCTGGCGGTCCAGCCGAACGGGAAGGTCGTGGTGGTCGGCTTCTCCCCGGATTTGCACGCCGTGATGACGCGATTCAACGCCGACGGCACGCCCGACCGAGATTTCGGGACCGTCACCCTGACTGCCGGGACCCAGACCGAGCAAGCACGTGCCGTCGTGGTTCAGCCCGACGGAAGGATCGTCGTGGCCGGGAGCGTCATCGATGCGGCAGGAGGGGACGACGTCGGCGTCTGGCGGGTGCTCCCGTCTGGAAAGCCGGACACGACCTTCGGCGGAGGCGACGGCTATCTCCAGTTCGGCGATGCCGGCGTCGTCGAGTTCTCCTTCTACGTTGCCGGCGACCACCGAG
>Ga0157372_10001829_pt1 | contig 23049 bp, 19 predicted proteins | sample C55metaG_FD_115307 | JGI IMG/M metagenome (GOLD analysis project Ga0157372, IMG submission 115307) | Corn rhizosphere microbial communities from Kellogg Biological Station, Michigan, USA - C5-5 metaG | ecosystem: Host-associated > Plants > Roots > Rhizosphere > Soil | place: USA: Michigan... | reverse complement strand
TCAATGATTCAATGCTTCACCTAGGTTTGCAGGACGCCGACTTTAAAGTCTGGCACATCGGGATTTAACGCCGCGGCTTCGAGTGCGGTAGTGATGGCGTCGCGGGTGTCGACGGGGTCGATAATTTTGTCGATCCAAAGCCGGGCTGCGCCGTAGCGGGGATCGGTTTGCTCGTCGTAGGTGTTCTTGACCGAATCGTAAAGTTCTTTTTTCTCTTCTGGAGTCAGTTGCTTGCCGCCGCGCTCGAGTTGGCGAATTTTTATTTCCACCAAGGTGCCCGCTGCCGAATCTCCGCTCATGACGGCATAGCGGGCCGTGGGCCACGCGAACATAAATCGCGGATCGTAAGCTTTGCCGCACATCGCATAATGTCCGGCGCCGAACGATCCGCCTAGAATAACGGCGATTTTGGGCACGACCGAATTTGAAACCGCATTCACCATCTTGGCGCCGGCTTTGATGATGCCGCTCCACTCCGCATCACGCCCTACCATGAAGCCATTTACGTCGTGCAGAAAAATCAGTGGGATCAGATTCTGATTGCAATCCATGATGAAACGCGCGGCCTTTTCAGCTGACTCGGTGTAAATCACGCCGCCGAACTCCATACGTTTCTTGCCTTCGTGATCGGTGGCCTGCGCGTGCATCTTTTGATTGGCAACAATGCCAACCGCAAATCCTCCGATGCGGGCGTATCCGCATACCAAGGTCTTGCCGTATTCAGCTTTGTACTCGTCGAATTTGCTGGCATCGGTGATGCGCGCGATGACCTCGCGAACGTCATAAGGCCGCGCGGGTGACGAATCGTAGATTCCGTAAATTTCTTCTGCGGCCAGGGCCGGAGGCACTGGCTTTTTGCGGTCCCAGGGCGATTGCCTGCGGTATCCCCATTTTTCAATGATCGATCGAATTCGCAGTAGGCAGGCTTCGTCGTTGGGTTCGTGGAAATCGACGGTTCCGCTAATCGCCGAATGCATTGCCGCTCCGCCCAGTTCTTCTGCGGAAATTTTTTGCCCGATCGCGGCCTGAACCAGTGCCGGCCCGGCGAGAAAAAGCCCGCTGCCGTCAGTCATCAATACGTGGTCACACATCACCGGCAAATAGCCGCCGCCGGCCACGCACATCCCCATGATGGCCGCAATCTGTGGAATTCCCATTGCCGACATCACCGCATTGTTGCGAAAGACCCGGCCAAAGTCGTCGGTGTCCGGAAATACATCTTCCTGCAGCGGCAGAAAAATGCCCGCTGAATCCACCAGATAAATGACGGGAATTCGGTTCTCGATGGCGATATTCTGCGCGCGAATAACTTTTTTCGACGTCATGGGGAAAAACGCGCCGGCCTTCACCGTGGCGTCATTGGCGATGATCATCACCATGCGGCTCTCAATTCGCGCCAAGCCGGTGATCACTCCGGCAGCCGGTGCGCCGCCCCATTCCTCATACATGCGGTGAGCGGCGAACAGACCAAGCTCAAAAAAAGTTTCCTGATCTACCAGCTTGTGAATACGCTCGCGAGCGGTTAGGCGTCCTTTGGAATGCTGATTTTCGATTGCCTTCGGGCCGCCTCCTTCGCAAATTTGTTCTTCGTCATTGCGGAAGCCGGAAACGAGATCGGCGAGGAAGCGCATATTGGCTTCGAAACGCGCCGAGGTAGGATCAACTTTGGAGGTAAGGATAGAGGTTTCCGTGGCCATGTTTCGCGATTGTTACGTTAAACCAGTGGCAGGGAAAGGCGCAAACGTGCGGCGAGGAGGGAGTAGGGTCCATCGTGGAAGCGCGGCGCTTTGGCGCCGCGTCAGATATCCACGATGGACTGCTTCAGCCTTTGCGAATTACTACTTGGCCTCCGGCTTCAACTCCAGCGCAGCCGAATTCATGCAATACCGCATGCCCGTGGGACGCGGCCCGTCTGGGAACACGTGGCCGAGATGCGCGTCGCACTTGGAGCAGCGTACTTCGGTCCGTCGCATGCCGTAGGTCACGTCTGTCTTTTCTTCGACCGCGTCTTCCGAAGCTGGCTTGTAGAAACTCGGCCAGCCGGTGCCGGAGTCGAATTTGGTTTCCGAACTGAACAGCGGCTGTCCGCAGCAGACGCAGGCGTAGGTCCCCGGGTCTTTGGTCTTGTTGTATTTTCCGGTGAACGCGGGCTCAGTGCCTGCTTTACGCGTCACCTGGTACTGCTCTGGCGTCAACTGCTTCTGCCATTCCGATTCAGATTTCTTGATTTTGTCGGTCATAAAGCGGTGTTTAGCTCCTGGCTTTTAGCTCTTAGCGAATTCTAAAAGATCTGAAGAGTAGATGCGCGAGCAGGGTTAAAGTGACGACCTCTCGCGAAGCCAGGGCTGACTTGGGGTTTCAGTGCTGGTTTCTTCTTGACTTCATGGAGCTTCCGACACAGAATGCGTGCGCCCGACAAGGAGGCTTGGATGAAAAAGCTATTGTTGTTCCTGACCCTGGGGGGCTGTTTCGGCATTCGGACAGAGCGTATTCAATGGCACCTGGCGTGTAAATCCGGATAGTGCTCAGATTAAAGGCAATGACAAATATTCGCTAGTGGGTGGGGTGTATTGCTGCGAGACATGCGTTCCAAAAATCACGGCGAAGGCAGATGGCAAGGAGCACAAAGTGACCGGTTCACCGTATGAGGACATGATCAAGGTGAGCGAACCTAATGACCATAGTGTTGAAGTCACCACTATCAAAGGAGGAAAAACGGTTGGTGGCAGCAAGATGACGGTTTCAGAGGACGGCAAGACACTCACTACTGAATGGAACTTCGTCTCTGAAAGCGGCAAGGAGGGAAAAGGTAAATTTACCTCCGACCGGTTGGGCGATGCCCCGGCCGGCGCCAACAAGGTCTCGGGGGAATGGCACGCCAACAAAGTCGAGGACGCTTCCGACAGCGTGAGCACATTCACCTACCAAGTGAATGGCGATGGCATATCGATGAGCGACCCAACCGGGGATTCTTACACCGCTAAGTTCGATAGCAAGGACTATCCGTATAAAGGAGATCCCGGCACCACCAGCGTATCAGTGAAGAAAATTGACGACAATACCATTGAAGAAACTGATAAGCGGAAGGGCAAAGTGATTAGTGTCGCCCGCATGACGGTGGATGCCGATGGGAAGACAATGAAAATTCATATTGACGACAAACTTCACGGGACGGTTGCCGACTGGACGGCGTCCAAGCAATAGCTCAAGTTCAAATAAAAGCCCCGCCGGTCGGCGGGGCATCTACTCTCTCACAACTACGGTTTCGCGGCGGGCTTTTCGTCGCTCTTTGTTTTAGGCATTGCCTTCTCGTGCATAGCGGCTTTGGGCTTCCAAAAACCCGGGTCGGCTTTTATCCATTCTTCCCGTGGATAACTCATCGCGGGGTTGAACAAGAAGAGATTAGTCTGGGTAAACTCAACCGCCGATGATTCCAGTTCGCTCAGCTTCTTCATCCCATCTTCGCCCATGTTTTCAGCAAACTGTTTGTCGCTCCCCATCATGGTATCGATTTCCGAAGCTGACTTCATGGGGATAATCACCAGATATGTAACGTCTTCCTGTCCATACATGGCTTGGTACATTGCCCAATGCATGTCAGGAATTTTGTCGTATGCATCTTTTACCAGCTTCATCAGATCGTTCCATTCATGGCGGTGTCCGGGACGAACCCGGTACAAAGCAATCTCGAAGGCGCGCATGTGAGCAATATCGACCGGCCCACGCAGGCTCTGTTCTTCGTCATAGGTGAATACGCCAGCATCGGTTTCAGTGAGCAGATCACCATCGGCGAGCGCGGCACGGTCGGTTGCGGCTGAGAGAGTGGAGTTCATCTGCTGCGCCATGGCGTCTTTCTCCCAGGCGGCAAAGGAGTCATATCCGACAAAAAACAACGTACGGTTTTTGCCGGTGAGAGAAGTGGCGGCAAAATAATGCGTTGGCCACTTGGCGCGGGCGAATGCCTGCACAAATGCGCTTTCGGATTTTTCGTGAACGGCCCCGCTTTTTCCGGGCTTGGTAAACTCGCGGTCGATCAGCAGAACTTTCGGCGGAGGCGTAGTTCCTTCAGGCGTTTCCTGCGCGACCGCCAAATTCACCCCGGCACTCAGTAATGTTGCTCCCAACAAACAACAAGCGATGCTCTTCATAGATGTGACCCTCCTCGGGTCGAGAAGAAATAGAAACTGCTTGAGATGTGGAGGACTTGCTGCGGACGCTCTGGCCCCATTCCAGAGCAGGGCGGAGATTAGCTGAAGGGAAGGGTGAAGTCAAGGCTAGGGAACCGTATACGTTACTTTTGCGATATGGGGTCAAAATCCCCACCCTCTCGCGAACAGCGCGAGAAGGATGGGGCACCCGGAGGGATTTTCTCGAACCTTTATTGCGGAGGAGGCGCTGGCTGTTGAACTGGGGTTTGAGGAGTCATCACAGAGTCGGCATTTGGGCGTGGCGCCACAAATGGAATTTTCGGCGTGTGCGTTACCTCCCCTCTTATCGCGTCTTCCATCACGATGCCCGCATGCTCAAGTAGAAGGCCGGTTGAGCGATCGAGTTCGACTTCGGCCTTTTCGTAAGCCGCCTCAGCCGAGACCAATTGCGACTGCGCGGTCGCCAGTTGCGATTGATAGTTGAGAACGCTGGTGCCGGTCGAAGCTCCCAGCCTGAATTTTTTCTGTTCTGCCTCAAGCGATTGCTGGCCGAGCTCCACCGCCGCTTGCGCAGCCTGCACTGATGCACGGTTTTGAGTGACGGAGAACTGCGCATTCCGCACCTCGATACGAACCTGATTTTCGATCTGCTGCAGGCGCATTTGAGCTTGGCGGTATTCAAGTTCCCCGCGAACTTGAAGGGCCTGGTCCTGGCGGTTGCGAAGCGGGATGCTAAGCGTAAGCCCTGCGCCTTTGTCGGGCGATGTGGAGTTTACGAGTTTATTCAGGGTGGATCCGTATCCGGTGGATGGAAACGATCCTGGCGGACTGCATATACCTGGGATAGCGCCTGGTACACCACAGGTGGCCAGAACACTTTGCGTGCCCCCCGCGCCCGCTCCGCCGTAGTATGCGAACAAATCAAGCGTTGGGCGCAGCAAGTTCTTGAGTGCCCTTTCGCTGATCTCACGATTCGACAAGTCAATGCGTGACTCGGCTAATTCAGCACGATGTTGCAGTGCCTCGTTGACCAGATCTTCGGTTGGCACTACAGGTTCCTGTTGCGGCAACGCCATAGTCGAGGTGGGGATAACTTCTGCGTTGGCCAATGCGGGATCTTGCAAGGTTCGACTGAGCGCATTCTTCATCAGCAATTGCTGTAGGTCGAGATTGGTTTGCGCCTGCACCAAATTCTGCTGATCGGTGGCCACTGTGTTCTGGGCGCGAACGCTTTCAATTGGCGCAAGAGAACCTATCTGCACCTGCTTTTGCGTATCGGAGAGTGTCTTCTGGGCAAATGCGAGAGCCTCTTGTTGTACCCTGACGTTTTCGTAGGCATACACCAGGTTCCAATAAAGATTCTCAATCTGGTCTGCGGTAGTAATTATCTGCAGCCGAAAGGCGACGTCGGTGATTTCTTTGTTGTTCTTAGTGATCTGAATGATGCGGGTATTCGGCAAAAAACCAAACCCCTGCAAAAGATGCTGGGTCAACTGGAACTTGAAGCCGGAGTTCAAACTTGGACTGACGAAGGAAAAAGGGTTGTTGCTGGTAACCCGCGAGTTGGTGAATCCGACACCGATATTCGTGCCTGATTGAAGGCCTTGCACATAGTTGAAATTTGCCGTGGTGGTGTTTTGTACGGAGCCGCAAAACGGGCTAGTACATTCGAATCTTGCATGGTCACTTTGCAAGGTTGCGCTGACAACCGGATCAAAACTAGTAATGTTCGGGCCAATGCCTAGCGTTGAACTGACCAATCCATTTGTGCCTGCGCCAATACCGCCCGACGCTGCAGATGTTCCACCCGGACCCGAGCCTACGCTGCCGCTCAAACCACCAACTCCGCCACCTGGCGTGTTTTGCACGATTCCGGTATTCACACCGAAGAAATTGTTCGCTCCGCCTTTCGCGCGGAGTATTTCAGTGTCAGCGATATTTAAGTTGTAGCGGGCGATGCCGATATCAAGGTTATTTTCGAGTGCCAGCGACACAGCGTCATCCATCGACAAATAGATCTTTCCGTCGCGCAGGAGTTGGTCGATGCGCGGAGTGTTGGTCAAATTTGGCGGCGGCACATGACGGGCAGTGTAGGGCGCGATCACGTTGGGAAATGCGCGCTTGGGCTTGGAGTAATCCTCGACCACGAATGGGTGCTGATGCGACGACGGAGCTGCGGGCAGTGCCTGGGAAGATTGCTGTGAACTACTTTGGGCCGGAACAGGCTGCGCGTCTTGCGCCCAAAGTCCGAGCGGAAATGCGAATAATAAGGTTACCGCGATCCCATGTCGAAGAGCATGTTTCAAAGAGGACAAAGACATTTCTATTTTCTCCATCATTTCTAGACTGCTGTGCATGTAAATCCTGGGCCAGGGCTGGAAAACGAAATTTTACGAAATCTTAGTCACTGCTTATTACGACAAAAGCCTGCCTGTGGTTCCAGATTTTTGCCTGGTTGAGTTCCTGTGCAACCCGCATAAGCACAAACCGGGCGCAAATCACAGATGTTCAGTGTGAAAAAGAATGCATCAGTATAGCCGAGTAGTTGGGCACCAAGCCGCCCACCCACCGTAAAACAAACATTGGTTGTAATCTTGGATGCAGCTTCATTTCTGAAGATTCGATTTCTGCATGCGCAATCTCAAGTTGACCGTTGCCTATGACGGCACAGACTTTGCCGGATGGCAGATCCAACCCGAGGCAGCCACAGTTCAAGGAACTTTGTCATCAGCTATTGGACGGATTACAGGAGAAAAAGTACTACCGCAGGGCTCGGGAAGGACTGACGCGGGAGTGCATGCTCTGGCGCAGGTCGCGACGTTCCAGACCGATTCGGTGATCCCAGCTACCAATTTCGTAGTAGCGCTGAACGATATTTTGCCAGCTTCGATCCGGGTGCTCGCGGCAGACGAAGTTGACGCAGATTTTCATCCGCGCAAATCTGCGCAAGCGAAAACTTATCGCTATCGGATTTATCGCGAGGCGATTTGCCCACCGCTATTGGCGAGGTATGTTTGGCATTACCCTTATCCGCTGGACGAAAGTGCCATGCAACAAGCTGCGCCATTGGTTGAGGGCGAACACGACTTCACTTCCTTCGCTGCGGTTGACCCGGAGCGTGGACGCGAAGGCATTTCGAATGTGCGGCAGATTTTTGCTTCACAATGGCGAAGGGAATCGTGCGAATTGATTTATGAAGTGCGAGGCAGCGGTTTTCTTCACCATATGGTGCGTAATCTGGTCGGAACGTTTCTGTTAGTCGGGAAAGGAGCGTTGAAGACGGCCGACGTCGCGAGAATTCTCAAAGCGAAAGATCGTTCCACTGCCGGCGCGACTGCTCCGGCTTCGGGACTGTACTTGGTAAACGTGGAATACTGAAGCTGGAACACGATGGGGACTGAAATTCAAATCGGCGCTCGGCAAATTTCGGTGGTGAATCCCGCGACCGGAGAAACATTGCGAGACTTCGTGTGCGCGTCACCTGACGGCGTAGCAGAGGCCGTATCGCGCGCGCGCAATGCGCAACCGGCTTGGGAACAAACTTCACTTCGAAAACGGCTGTCTCTGGTCAAACAATTCCAGCGATTGCTCAGCGATGGCAAAGAGCAAATCGCTCGTGTCATTACTGCTGAGAGCGGGAAACCCTATGCTGAGGCACTGTTGACCGAGATCCTAGTCGTTCTCGACACAACACGTTTTCTTGTCGACGAAAGCTTCGAGTTTCTTCGCGACGCACCGGTGCCGCATGGAAGCTTGGTGGCAAAAACGAAAAACGGCAAGATAGTTCGTGAACCTCACGGTGTAATGGGAATCATTTCGCCGTGGAACTATCCGTTCGCAATACCCGCCAGTCAATCATTGGCAGCGCTGGTGGCTGGAAACGCAGTTGTACTAAAGCCGTCTGAGTTGACGCCGCTTTCTGCGCTTGAACTTTCGTCGTTATTTCATGATGCCGGATTTCCTCCAAATATTTTTCAGCTTGTTCTCGGCGATGGCCCCACAGGCGCAGCGCTCCTCGAATCTAACATCGACAAATTGATATTTACCGGCAGCGTTGCAACCGGAAAGCGGATCGCGCAAGTTGCGGCAGCCAGGCTGCTTCCAGTTGTTCTCGAACTTGGCGGCAAAGATCCGATGATCGTCCTCGAGGATGCTGACCTTGAAGTCGCGTCCAGCGGGGCGGTTTGGGCCGCGTTCGTGAATGCCGGGCAAACTTGTCTGTCGGTGGAACGCTGCTACGTTCAACGCACTATTTACGAATCGTTTGTTTCTCTTTGCGCAAAAAAAGCGGCGCAACTTCGGCTGGGCGATGGTCGCGAAGATGGCACGGATATGGGTCCTCTAATTCATGAGCGCCAGTTGAAAGTTGTAGAACACCATGTCGAAGACGCACGATCTCGGGGCGCGCGCATATTGGCTGGCGGCAAGAGAATGCCGTCACTCGGACCGAATTGCTATTCGCCTACGGTGCTGGCCGACGTTACACACGACATGCTCATCATGCGCGAGGAAAGTTTCGGTCCGGTGCTTCCGACTATGGCGTTCGATTCAGATGATGAAGTTATTTGCTTGGCTAATGATTCCGAATATGGTCTGGCGGCGAGCGTGTGGACCAGGAACCGTTCGCGGGGGGAAAGAATTGCGCGCCGGATCAAAGCTGGAACCGTGATGGTAAACGATGCGGTATCGTGTTACGCAATCAGCGAGGCTCCGCACGGTGGAATTAAAGCCAGCGGAATTGGACGCACCCACGGCAAGCTTGGCCTGAGCGAAATGGTGAGGGTGAAGTATCTGGACGTGGACCTGACGCCAGGAGTCAAAAAGCCATGGTGGTATGGTTACGGCTCTTCCATGCTAAGCGCTACGGAGAGCTTTTTGGATTTCCAATTTGCGCAGAAAATGAGGCGCCGACTAATCGGAGGAATGAGATCGCTTCCATTAATCAGCCGGCGCAAACTTTAAATCATCCTGCAAGGTTTGAGCCTACCGTCCGGGGTGCTGTTCGTAGTATTGCTCGCCCTGCTGCACTTGCTCGATGGCCTGGTTTACCAATTCCATGGCTCGTTCGCGGTGCCCGCCCTTGTTGGGAGTGGCCCGTTGCAGTTCTTCTCTGGCTTGCTGCAAGTGGCCAAGTGCTGCACTCATGTGCGGTTCATGGCGAGACATCTCGCGGTTTTGGGCAAACAAGCCCATTCCTGCCAAAAGTAGCAAGGTACTGAGTACCCCAATCACTCGGTTGCGCATAATTCCTCCAGTGGTTGATTCGAACGAGGACTGAGACGGTCGTGCCAACGCGTGGGTTGCTCGGTTCGTTCCGGAATTCGGGGTGTAGGCGCCGCGTCTGCTAAACTGTCTCGCTTTACTGAATCAGCATACCTGAAAACATGAAATATCTTCTTGGAATCGATGTGGGCACCGGCGGGAGTCGAGCTGTGCTCACCGACCGAAACGGTGAGATTGTGAGCTCCGCGACCTGCGAGCATGTTCCGTTCGCATCTCCAAAAACTGGCTGGGCAGAGCAGGACCCTCAAGATTGGCATCGAGCTACCGGGTCCGCGGTGCGGCAGGCGATCTCCGCTGCGGGAATTGACGCTTCTGATATTTCCGCAGTCGGGCTTGCCGGGCAGATGCACGGAGCGGTTTTGTTGGATGAGAACAATGAAGTGCTGCGTCCGTCACTGATCTGGTGTGACCAGCGTACGCAGGCCCAATGTGATTGGCTCAATACAAAAATTGGCGAAGCTAAAATTATCGAGCTCACCTGCAATCCTGCGCTCACCAATTTCACCCTGACTAAGTTGCTTTGGGTACGTAGCAACGAGCCGGAAATCTGGAAGCGATTCCGCCGCGTGTTGCTGCCGAAAGACTACGTCCGTTTTCGACTCACCGGCGAGCACGCCATGGACGTGGCGGAGGCATCCGGCACACTGATGTTGGACGTCGCCCATCGGCGCTGGTCGGAAGAGATGATGTCCGCGGCGGAACTGGCGATGGGTTGTCTGCCGAAACTTTACGAGTCACCTGAGGTTTGCGGACGGATCTCTGATGCCGGGGCAGCTCACACAGGCCTGAAAGCAGGCACTCCGGTTGTCGCAGGCGCCGGCGATCAGGCAGGCGGGGCCGTCGGTATGGGAATTGTTCGCGCCGGTACGGTCAGCGCAACCATCGGAACCTCCGGAGTCGTATTCGCAGCAACCGATTCGCCAGCGATGGATCGACAAGGACGGGTCCATACTTTCTGCCACGCAGTGCCTGGAAGATGGCATGTGATGGGGGTAACTCAGGCCGCGGGATTATCTTTCCGCTGGTTCCGCGATTTACTTCGCACGGCCTCATCCGATCTCACTTACGACGATCTCACGCGAGAAGCGGCGACCGCGCCGGCGGGTTCCGATGGAGTTTTGTGGGCGCCGTATCTGATGGGCGAGCGCACGCCGCATCTTGACCCGAATGCGCGGGGAACCCTTACCGGATTGGCGGCCAGCCATACTCGTGCCCACGTCGTCCGCGCCATTCTTGAAGGAGTGGCTTTTAGCCTGAAAGACACGTTTTCGCTTTTCGCCGAAATGGGGGTTCCGGTGGGTATCGTGCGGCTGGGCGGCGGCGGGGCACGTTCACCGCTGTGGCGGCAAATTCAAGCTGACGTTTACAGTCATGAAGTTGAAATATTAGCTGCGGAAGAAGGTGCGGCGTATGGGGCCGCTCTGCTTGCTGGAGTCGGAGCAAAGTTCTGGGCATCGGTCGATGAAGCCTGCGATGCTGTGGTGAAAGTGCAGCAGCGAGTGCGGCCCGATCCAAATGCTTTAAAGGCACTGGCGGTTCAATATCAAAACTTTCGACGACTTTATCCGGCACTCAAACCGTTATTCGCGCAAATGAACTCGGGCGGGTAGGCGCCGGTCATTTGCTATTGTTACTTATGGTTGAGGTTACGTGCAGTGGACTGCTTTTTGATCTCGATGGCGTGCTGGTTGACTCCACTCCGGCTGTCGCCCGCGTGTGGACTAAATGGGCGATTGCGCACGGTCTCGATCCCGAAGAAACCGTCAGGCAAGCACATGGACGTCCAAGCATAGCGACCGTCCGCGATATTCTCCCCGGCGCCGACTTTGAAAAGGAAAATGAAATCATTCTTCGCGGCGAGATTGATGACATTGAAGGGGTGATTCCGCTGCCCGGTGCCCGCGAGCTCCTGAGTTCGCTTTCGGAAGACCAGTGGGCACTGGTGACTTCCTGCGCGCGTCCTCTAGCGGAGGTGCGGTTAAAGGCCGCGGGTCTGCCGAGGCCGCGAAACATTGTGACCTGCGATGATGTGCACAACGGAAAACCGGATCCTGAGCCCTATATAAAGGGTGCGGCGTTATTGGGCATTTCGCCGGCGAAATGCGTGGTCTTTGAAGATGCCCCCGCCGGTATTCGGGCTGGAAAGGGCGCCGGCGCGCTAGTCATCGCCCTGCAAACCACCTCGCCGGATTCCGAGCTTGAGGAGGCGGGCGCAGATTGGATTTTGCCAGGTTACAGCAACCTATCGATTACTAGGGGGGCCCGCAACTCTAACTCGGTCCGGCTTTTGCTTAGGTTGTGAAAAGGACTGCACAATCTGTGTTCTGCATGTAAAAAGATTGTCAATCGATTATTAGGTCAGTTGGTTACGACGTAAGTAGTAGTAACCTTGTAATCAGTTCTCCTGACCTTCCAGTGGAGCATGAGGGGTACAAATGCTGCGCGCCGCAGAAAACCTAACGCCACCTTCGTTCCAGAGTAACCCACAAAAGTTTCAACAGCGGGTGCATTCATCTCCCGCAGAGCGAATTCTTGTTGTCGAAGATGATCACGCGGTGCAGAAGGCGCTGCGCCGCCTGTTTGAGGCGGAAGGATACGCGGTCCAAGTTGCTCCCGACGGAAACACTGCGGTAGATAGCTTCAAGACGACGGCGCCGTCGGCTGTTGTGCTTGATCTCCGGCTGCCTGGGATAGGCGGGCGCGAAGTATGCCGAGAGTTCAAACTACAAGCTCCCGCGGTACCCATAATTGTGCTTAGTGCAACCAGCGATGTTTCCGATAAAGTTCTGCTTCTAGAACTCGGGGCTGACGACTACGTTACCAAGCCATTCAGCCCGCGCGAATTGTTGGCAAGGGTACGCGCCGCCTTGAGAAGAACCGTGCGCCCGATCGCAACCGACAAGTGTTCGTTCGCTGACATCTCCGTGGATTTCACAAAGATGGAAGTGATCCGTGAGGGCAAGCCTCTCGCTTTGACCGCGCAGGAATTCAAGACTCTAAAATTCATGGTTCAGAATCCCGAGCGGGTCATCACGCGCGACGAACTCCTGAATGAAGTCTGGGGATACCACAATTATCCTTCCACCCGCACCGTCGATAATCACATTCTGAAGCTGCGTCAGAAGCTGGAAAAAGATCCCGCAAATCCGGTGCATTTTCGTACCATCCACGGTGTAGGCTATAAGTTCGTGGCCTAAAACGCCGCCCGCGCCAAAGGGACAGTATGGTAACAATCCGCCTCAGAACCAAATTTCTGCTGTCCATGGTTCTAATTTCGGCAGGATTGACCTCATTGAGTCTTCTGTTGGTTCGCCAGAGTGTTCAATCGCAAGTCCGCCAGGAAATCGTCTCCGATCTTCACAACTCGGTCACCACCTTCGGAAGTTTTCAGCAGGAGCAGGAGATTACGCTGAGTCACTCCGCGGATCTGCTTGCAGATTTGCCCAACCTTCGCGCCTTAATGACCACCAATCATGAAGCCACCATCCAGGATGGCTCAACGCCTTTGTGGCAGCTCACTGGTAGCGATCTGTTCGTATTGGCAGATCGCGGGGGAAAAGTGGTAGCACTGCATACTAACTCGCCGGGTTTTACCAGGGAGATGGCGCAGAGCTCTCTCACCTCAGCCTTGGAAAGACAGGAGCGATGGTGGTTCGGGGCGCAGAATCTCTATGAAATCTTCTTGAAGCCGATCTATTTCGGCCCAGCTTCTGCTGGTCGTCTGCTGGGATTTCTTGTCATTGGCCGCGAAATTGACGAACGAGTCGCCACTCAGATTGGCCGTGTCGCGAGTAGTCGAGTGGCCTTCTACTACGGCGACGCAATTGTCACCAGCACTCTACAGCCAGCCAATCGTGCCGAGTTAATGAAGCAGAAGTTGCCGGGCACGCAAGGTTCACAGCCGGTATCGCTGGAACTCGGTAACGAACGTTTTCTGGCGACTACGTTGGATCTTTCGCCGCCTGGAAGTCACGGGGTGCGCTTGGCGGTGTTGAAATCCTATGACGCGGCGACCGCTTTTCTGCAGAAGATTAATCGCTTGCTATTAGCGCTCGGTTTGCTGGCTGGATTGGTGGGGAGCGCTCTAGTGTTTTTTATCTCTCATACTTTTACGCGACCCCTGTCGAGCCTACTCGCCGGAGTTGCAGCGTTGGAGCGTGGCGATTTCAATTACAAGCTGGATGCGACGGGTGGAGATGAAGTCGCTGAACTGGCGCGTGCGTTCGATCGCATGCGCGAAAGTCTCGCCCATACGCAGCAGAATCTGCTCGAGTCCGAACGCTTGGCGACGATCGGCCGTATGGCCAGTTCGATTTCTCATGACCTTCGCCACTCGCTGGCGGCGATTGTTGCGAATGCCGAGTTTCTCTGCGAACAACATCTCTCGCCGGATCAGCGGGACGAACTTTATGAAGAAGTCCGAGCCGCGGTCGGTCGGATGACGGAGTTGATCGATTCCTTACTCGAGTTCTCCCGTACGCGGGCCTCGCTACGGCCGACCTACGGAAGTTTGCGAGATACGGTCGACACTGCGATTGAAACTCTGAGATCAAATCCGCAGTTCCGCGAGGTGCCAATTGCCGTCCATGAGCGTGGGAATCTCGAAGGGTGGTTTGATCACCGCAAACTGGAGAGGGCGTTTTCAAATCTCTTTCTGAATTCATGCGAATCGGTCGATAGGCGGCTGGGACGAATCAATGTGTCCATTACGGAAAAAGCATCGGGGATCGAAATCACGGTCGCTGATAATGGCCGCGGCGTCCCGAACGCCATCCGCGCCACTCTGTTCGAGCCCTTCGTAAGTCAGGGCAAAGAGAACGGTACTGGACTTGGCCTGACGGTGGTCCAGAAAATTGTTCAGGATCATGGCGGAGAGGTCGCAGTAGAGCAGACTTCACCTGAGGGCACGGTCTTCCGCGTCACGTTACCGCGTCCGGTTCCCACGGCGGCAGTCAGTGAGACAGGAAGCAGCGAAGACTCGGTTTCCGCAGGCAGCGTAAACTCTACGAAACGGGTTTAAAGCCAGGCCTGTCTTACCCGCGAAAACAGTTTTTTCCGGAGGGGAACTTGAAGCTGCCAAACGTCTCTTTCAGTCGTTCTGTGAAATTTTTTGCTATGGTGAGCATTGTGGGCTCCGGGACTTTCCTGGCCTCAGCGCAGCAGGCGGCGAGTGCCGCCCCCGAGCCCGATCTGGCGGATTCAATTCGCCAATTGCGGGAGCAGATTCAAGAGCTGCGCAGTGCCGTTTCTGAAGTGAAATCGGAGGCGGCAGAGTATCGCGCTGAAAATCAGGAGCTACGCAAAGAGCTGGAGAGCATGCGGACGAGCGCGAATTCCGTGCAAAAGTCGTCGGCAGAAAATCCATCTAGGGCCACCCAGATTCCAACATCAGTTGCTTCCACGGAACAGCGTGTTTCCACACTGGAGGAGACGAACCAGCTCACTCAGAGCGAACTGCGCACCTTGTATCAAACAAAAGTGGAGAGCGCCTCGAAGTATCGCGTGCGACTTTCAGGCATTGTCCTGCTGAACCTTTTTCACAATCGAGGGGCAGTCGACAATCTCGATGTACCGACGTATGCCTCTTCGTTTGAACCTTATGGTTTGACTCCCACGTTCGGCGCTACATTGCGTCAGTCTGAAGTTGGGTTGGAGGTCTTTGGGCCGGAGTTGGCGGGCGCGAAGACGCGCGGACACGTACAATTCGATTTTGGCGGAGGATTTCCCGCAGGCGCCCTGGACGGTGTCAACACCGGAATCGTGCGTTTGCGGACCGCAAACATCCGTATGGATTGGGACAACACTTCGTTAGTTTTGGGACAGGATAGTCTTTTTATTTCGCCAAATTCGCCCACGTCATTTGCTTCACTCCTGGTGCCCAGCTTTGGTTATTCCGGAAATCTCTGGTCATGGACGCCCCAGGTCCGCCTGGAACATAAATTCGAATTTGGCGACAATCAAAATGTTTCGTTACAAGCCGCGATCCTGGACAATGTAACCGGGGAACCCTCTTACGGTTCGCATCGTTTGCCGCAGGCGGGAGAATCGTCGGGAGTACCAGCTTATGCCGCAAGAACTGCCTGGACGAGAGATATAAATGGAAAGCCGCTCACGTTGGGTGCAAGTGGCTATTACTCCCGGCAAAACTGGGGCCAGGGCTGGATCGCGGATGGCTGGGCTGCGGTCGGGGACTGGAGTGTGCCGCTATCTTCGCGCTTCCTATTTTCCGGTGAGGCTTACAGAGGAAAGGCGGTGGGCGGGCTGGGTGGTGGTATCGGGCAATCGGTTCTTATCAGTGCTAACCCGAACAATTTCGCTCCCGATTTTCTGCCCTTGAATTCTGTGGGCGGCTGGTCGCAGCTCAAATTTTCATTGACTTCGCGCCTCGAATTCAATGGCGCGTTTGGAATCGATAACCCTTTTGCTAATGATTTTCGCGCGATTCCATCACCCGCCGGTGTTTATCCTAATGTGCTGACAGCAAATCGAAGCGCGATGGCAAACTTTATTTATCGTCCTCGCTCCGATCTGCTGTTCTCGGGTGAGTACCGCCACCTGCGGACCTCGGAGTTTTTTAACTTCTACAGCGCTGATCAAATCAACGTAATGATGGGAGTTTTGTTTTAATGAGTCGTTTGGTAAGCAACGTGTTCATCGGTGTTGTGAGTTTGCTGTGCGCGTGCGCGCAAGCCCAAAATGTAACGCTTTCGGCTCGCGTCAAAGTGATTGACAACCGTTTTAGCTCGGAATCCTTGCACGCTGAAAACGTCGTGATCTGGCTAACGCCCATTGGCGCCGACCCGATCGCGAAATTTGTACCCAAACAACCGCTCGTTCTGACGCAGCACCACAAGAGTTTCGAACCGCACCTCCTTGTAGTGCCGGTTGGTGCGGTGGTCCAATTTCCCAATCGCGACCCTTTTTTTCACAATGTGTTTTCGCTTTTTGAGGGCAAGAGGTTCGATCTGGGTCTTTATGAAGCCGGGACCACTCGCAATGTTAGCTTCGACCGGCCCGGGATCTCGTTCATTTTTTGCAATATTCATGCCGAGATGAGCGCGATCATAGTCGCCCTGGATACTCCTTATTACGGTGTTTCTAATCGCAAAGGCGAGGTTGTAATTCCGGGGGTCCCGGTGGGCCATTACACCTTGAAAACCTGGGCCGAGACGGCCTTGCCTGAAAATCTGAATGCATTAACTCGAGAAGTAACGGTTTCGGATAGAAGTTCCAGCCTGGGCGTCTTAGAAGTCACCGCTGGCATGGTGTCCACGGCGCACAAAAACAAATTTGGCATGGATTATGAACCCCCCGCCCCCAACAGCCCCGGTTACCAACAGCCCTGAAGGTAGAAAGTACACGCCTGGTTTACGCCATGCCTGCAATCCCATCTGCTGTGGCCCGTAGATTCGCCGTTAGTTATGCCACTCCATGGAGGCTTCTCTCCAGAAATCAATAGCTTGTGCTGCCCTTAGTTACTTACGGGAAAGTACTTTAGGTATGTGGGTGAGCTCTGTAGTTATGCCTATCATTGGCTAACAATGAGAGAAGAGTACAAAAAGCATTCACCGGGCATTGCCGCTTCTGTAGGGTTCAGCCTTCCGGAATTAGTGGTGGTTTGTGCTGTGGCATTGTTGCTGGCAGCGATAGCTACGCCCTCATTCCTAAGAATTTCGTACGACCTGCGATTGAAATCGGCGGCCACTAACCTCTCCGGCCTAATGCAGGAGGCTAGAATCGTCGCCGCCAAAAACAACAAGATTTATACCATCAATTTTCCTACGGGTGGCGGCGGGCAAGCATGCATTTATGACGTCACTGCTGCCACTCCGGCGTGCCTGACGAACCAAACTACCGTTGCCTTCAATGCAGCAACTCAGATACCCAACTCCGCGACCACTGGTGGAACAGGCCAGCCGAGCGCTTACGCTTTGGTAGGCGACGGCGGAGCCAATGTGTATACCAACGGGTCGACCTTAGGCTATTCGAGTCGTGGCTTGCCCTGTTCGTATGCTCTGGGATCGTGCGCTACTCCGGCGGATGGATACTTTGTCTATTACATCCAGGACACACGTCCAAACGGCACGTCCGGATGGGCAGCCGTGGTGGTGACAAGAACTGGAAGAACCAAAGTTCAGACATGGAATGGATCATCATGGAACTGATCATTCGCAAGAAGTACAAACCCTCGGCGCGTCGAGAACAGGGACTGTCCCTTATCGAGTTGATGCTCGCGATGGTCGTGCTCGCGGTAGGAATTCTGGGTTCCATGACGCTGGTGATCATGGCTATCAACGGTGATTTTCGCAGTAAACAACAGAGCAACTCGACCGCGCTGGCGCAAATGGTCACAGAAAAGATCATGAGCATTCCGGCTTTCCAATCTTCGACACTGACGATTACTGATTGCACTGGTACAAGCTACAACGTGAACACTGGGGTGGGAGGAGCGGCGCTAACGTCTTCGGGCGATGTGGATTTCACGGCAGCCACGGTGACGAACTACAACATGCCCTATACAGACTGCGCCACCCTGGGAAGACAAGCGACCTACGATGTGCGCTGGAACGTCACGGCGCCGGTCGACCTTAGTGTTTACACCAAAATATTAACGGTCTCGGCAAGATTGAAATTCGTCAAAACCGGGTCAACATCCGGCAGCGCTTTTGGGCCGATAGTCACCATTAAAACTTTGGTGGGGCAGGGAACATAGATATGCGAAAGCACTTCTTCATAGCAAAAGATCGGCAGCGCGGGTTCTCGCTCATCGAAATGTTGATCGTGATTGCGATCCTGGCCACGGTTACAGGCGGAATTTTCCTGCAGCTCCATAATGCGCAACAGCGCATCAACGCTGAGCAAACTAAGGTCGACAATTTTGATGAGGCCCGGGATTTTGCTGATCAGTTCTTTCGGGACATCAACCAGATCGGCTATCCCAACCAGCACATGGTGACTTTCTTGCCAGCCAGTCTCACATCGGCCTGGGCGGACACTCGCGTAGCCGTAGGCCTGGTAAAGATTAACGCGAATTCCATTTGGTTTGAAGGCGATGTTTACGGCACCGGCGTGGTGCAAAGTGTTCAATATAAGGTCAATGGATCAGGAACCTGTAACCTCTGTTTGCAGCGCAGTACGGTTGCGAAAGTCGCTGCCGACCCCGAGGCCGCAGCTCAGGCACCAAGTTGGGGAACTGAAGTCAACGATGTGATTAGCAACCCTATCTTCACTTACTACGATACCAGCGGGACACAGATCGCCGCGGCCAGTTTACCGCTTGATATCGACAGCAACGGACTCGCGATCGCCAAGGTCAAGACTATCCACATCAACCTGAGGATTCAAAATAGTGCCATTTTAGATATGCAAACCAGACAGCCCATTGAGTCCACTTTTGAAGGAGAAGTTTCGATTAATAACTGCTCAATGGGGACCACCGGTTTCGTCGGAATCAGCTGCGAATAAAGGTGTGAACAAAAAACTATGACTAAACTCAACAACAACCATGATCGCAAGTCTGAGCGTGGTATTGCGATGTTTATCGCGATCTTTACCTTGCTGCTGATCACGGCCATTGCGGCCGGCATGATCGTGCTGACTAACACTGATACCAATATCAGCTCAAATTTCCGCGACGAACAAACCGCGTTTTTTGGTGCGAAGGCTGGAATTGAGGAAGTGCGTGATCGTTTGCGAAGAAATGCGAGCGGCAGCCTGACCAGTGTTCTTCCTGCTGCCAATCCAAGCGTCGCCCCGGCGCTGCCGGGCCAATCGGGCGGGGTCCTTTATGTCACGAACCCATTGAACGGCGAGACTGACACGCCGTGGCTGCTCGACAACAGCAATTACCCCGATACTGAAATCTGCGCCGAGATGGTGCGTATTAACTATCCCGGTGCCGGTTGCAACGCCAATCCGACAAGGCCATTACCTTCCACTACCTGGTACAACACCGCTAGCGCCAGCGCGACGTACGCTTCGAGTCCGGTTCAGTCTTGGAAATGGGTGCGAATCAACGTAAAGACCAACCAAACATCTTCCGGCACTGCAGCCGTTAGCACCGTGGATGGCGTCACAACCGATTACAATCAGCTTGTTTGCTTCAACGGCAATACCGAGCTCACCATCTCCTCGGCTTATGCAACCTGTGCCGCGGCGGGTGCAGCACTCATCCCAGCCCAAAACTACGTGCCCGTGTATGTGCTCACATCGTTGGCGGTAACGCCCAGCGGCTCACGCCGGATGGTGCAGATGGACGCCGCCACTGACATCATTCCTAACATTCCCGGCGCGATGGTTATGGATGGTGACTTGCCATCTTTTAGTCCTGGCAGTTCCAATGCGTTTAGTGCAACTGGCATGGATAAGAGCAGTAGCACCAATGCATTGCGTCCCCAGAACGGGACGATATGCCCGCCGCCGGGAAATGAACCTGCTGTCGGAGGCTATGACCCTGCCTCAGCGACAATCATAAACGGCAGTTTCGCGGGTCCTCCAGACCGTTCCGGCAATTACACCGGTTCGCCGGCTAATGTTGCGGACGTAGGTACGGCGCTTGGCACCGGCGGAATGAACACGGTACAAGGTCTAACGGCTCTGGTTAACGAGGTAACCGCATCCGCCCTTCCGGCGAATACTTACACCAATGCCGCATCTCTTACTAACCCGGGGACAACTACCAATCCTGTGATTAATGTTGTGACTGGTGACCTCACCGTAAGTAATCTCACTGGAGCCGGCATTCTGCTGGTTGAAGGCAACGTCACCTTTAGCGGTAACCCCAACTATAACGGCATCATATTGGTGATTGGAAAGGGTAATATCACCTGGTCGGGCGGTGGTACCGGCGTCATCGATGGCGCGATGTTGGTGGCTAACCTCTATGACTCGACTGGGCATCTCATCCCCTCGGGTGCTCCCGGCGCCCCACTCATCAGCTTCAGTGGCGGCGGCAACATGACTGTTCAATACGACAGCTGTTGGGTTGCCGCTATGAACCAGTCCGCGCCTTATAAGAGCCTGGGCGTACGCGAGATGACCTACTAACCGGTTAGCAGTGCTACTAACAGCCCGGCCTATTGCAACTGAATAGGTTCGGGCTGTTTTAGTTTCTATGGCCGGTCATGCCGCCGGATTGTCGGCCCTCAGAAGTTGTCGTAGCTCCTCCGAGGTGTCCACTGGTGGCTTGCAGCTGAAACCGGAGCAGACGACGGCTGTTGTTCGTCCCGACTTAACTCCCGGCAGCTCCGGAATGGTTGCGGCCAGTGTAGGCGGCAAATTCTGCGGTACCGCCTGGCTGAATTTCAGTCTGATCACCGATCGTCCAATCAGTCGCGACGAAATAGCCTGCGAATACAGCTGTGACGCTGATTCGTCCTCTCCCACGATTACGATCTGTGAATGTGGATACAAGGCATAGGTCGCGGCAACTCCGTAAGTGCCGGCAAACAGGCCGTACTGGCCTGCGGTTCCAGCTAGCAATTCCAGTGTGCGCTCCGCCTTCTCGCGGTAGGAGTTGTCGTCGGTGTAGCCATGCATCCGCAGCAAAACAATGGCGGCCACAGGATTACCCGCAGGCGTGGGCGAATCCTGAAACGGCTTTCGCGGAGTGGCAAGAACGCCGTGTACACCGGGCTTAGGAGCGCTGTCGTGAAATCCGCCGGCAGCGTTATCGTAAAACTTCTCGATCATCTTATTCGTGATCTGCTGGGCCTCGCGGAAATATGCCAGAACCGCCGTCGATTCGTAAGCATCTAGGCAGGCGTTGGCGGTGTAGGCGTAATCATCGAGGAAGCCTTCAGGGTCGCGTTTAGCGGATGCAGCGTCGGAATACGCGACCACGTGTTTGAGTCCCGACTGCGGATTCCAGGCTTCGGCCAGGATACGATCGAGCGAGCGCAGGGCAAAATGCTCTGCGTCGTCCAGGCCGAGCCCTGATGCGGCCTTCAAATAAGCCGACACGAAAAGCGCGTTCCAATTAGTGTAGATGGTCTTGTCGATGTAGGGCGTTTGCCGCTGCAGGCGCGCGTGGTACATCTTCTGTTTTGCTGAGAGCAGCAGTTCGCGAATTTGTTCCGGAGCGAGCTTCACTCGCATAGTGAGCTCATCGACCGAAGCCCGCTGGTAGAGCACGTTCCGCATCGGGTCATGTTGCATTTCGCCGATTTCATTGATGTCATAGTGCAGGCTGGCTGCCTGAAACTCTTCGCTATTCAGAACTGATTTGGCTTCGTCCAAAGTCCATGTGAAATAGTCGCCGTCATCGTCCAGCGAAATGTCGGCATCCTGCGAGGCGTAAAACCCGCCATGTTTGCGGTCACTAAGCACATCATCGACCCAGCGAATGATGTCGCGTGCTACATCTGCGAAAATGACTTCGCCGGTTGCCTGGTATGCATGCACGTAATTCTTGAGCAACTCCGAATTGTCGTAGGACATTTTTTCAAAGTGTGGAACAATCCAGCGCTCATCGACCGAATAGCGATGAAACCCGCCAGCCAGTTGGTCGTAAACCCCGCCCCGAGCCATTTTTTCAAGTGTGGTGGTGAATACTTTTCTCAGTTCCTCAGCGCCGTGATGATCAGTATCCGCGTGGAGACGGCCGCCCCCGGCCGTCTGGCGGAGCTCTGCTCCGCTAAGCCTGACATACTGATCAATCAGCAAATCAACAATCGAAGCATGCGGAAATTTCGGTGCGCCTCCGAAGCCGCCGTTATTCTCGTCAAACATCCTGATCGCCGATTCAATGATCTCCTGAATCACTCGCGGCGAGAACTCGCCTGACTTCCCAGAAAACGACTCAGCATGCGCAATCGCACCTTCAACCATTTGTGCCTGCTCCAGCACGTCGCCGTTTTTATCGCGAAAGGCGTCAGAGATGGCAAGCAGCACCCGTCGAAAACTGGGTCGGCCCTGCATGTCATGAGGAGGGAAGTAAGTACCGCCATAAAACGGGCGTCCATCGGGCGTGAGGAAGCCGGTCAAGGGCCAGCCGCCTTGTCCGGTGATCGCCTGCACCGCAACCTGATAGCGGCTATCGATGTCAGGGCGCTCGTCGCGATCGACTTTAATGGCGACGAAACGCTCATTGATGATCTTCGCAGTCTCGGGATCTTCGTAAGACTCGCGATCCATCACATGGCACCAATGGCACCACACCGCACCGATGTCGAGCAGGATAGGTTTGTTCTCTCGCTTGGATAGTTCGAATGCTTCGTCGCCCCACTCATGCCATCGGATGGGCTGGTGCATAGCAGAGCGCAAGTAAGAGGAAGAGGCCCGGGCCAAAGAGTTCAGGGTTTGTGTGGACACCAAATCAGTTTAACGCTAAGGGCTGGCATGAGGATGCCGGGACGAAAGAATGTGTTCCGGCTCGAAAGCCAGGCATTTGAGAATGGCTGGCGTTCTGTCGCGCGTTCAGGCACCCGACAGCTGTTTCGCAATTCCGCAATACAACTGCACCGCCTCCTCCAACTGCTTTTTCTCGACGTACTCGCCGGGGGTATGCGCCACATGAATCGATCCTGGACCTACTAATAGTGGCTGGCCCCAGTTGCTCAACGCAGGGATGTCGGTAGTGAAGGCTGCGACCATGGTCGGAAACTTTTCGAAGGTGCGC
>Ga0157372_10001825_pt1 | contig 23102 bp, 22 predicted proteins | sample C55metaG_FD_115307 | JGI IMG/M metagenome (GOLD analysis project Ga0157372, IMG submission 115307) | Corn rhizosphere microbial communities from Kellogg Biological Station, Michigan, USA - C5-5 metaG | ecosystem: Host-associated > Plants > Roots > Rhizosphere > Soil | place: USA: Michigan... | reverse complement strand
CTTTTCCAATAACTTAGGGAACTGGGCGCGCCATGTATAAAAAGAACGGAGGCCTGCGTATTGTCCCCCACCGTTAGATACCGGATCTTCCGGCCCTTCGCGTGATAATAAGCGATTTTGGGTTCGAGGTGGCGGTCGTGGAACCAGGAGGTCAGCTCCCGGTCATCCATCCGGAACTGCACCAGCCTGTCAAACACAAGAAGAAGGATGACGATAAATATAAGCAACCCTACTACTGTCCGGAGTATGATCCGGCCGAATCGTGCCACCATACGATACAAATAACGGTTAGTTCCTATCCTACCTTAAAATTAGGCAAAAAACGGGCCCGGCTGTCTTATTTTCTGGCTATATTATAGATGGGTATTTGCGGCGTGAATGACTGGTTGCTCTCCGGCCGGGCGTAAAGCGTCCGCACCACATCCATCCCTTTGACCACCTTCCCAAAGGCGGCATAGCCCTGGCCGTCGGGATTATTCTCCCCGCCAAAATCGAATCCCGGTTGCTTGCCCACGCAGATGAAGAACTCTGTGGTGCCGCTCCCCGGCGCATCCCGCGCCAGTGAAATGACCCCGTCGGTATGCTGGATATGGGTTTGATTGGTCGGCTCATGAGGTACGCCCGGAAGGCTGACGGCCTTCTTGTGGTTGGTCTTCCAGATACCGCCCTGGATCAGGTTGGATAGGGGCGACCCCGTCGTCTGGTTGTCTTCGTTCAGCACCCGGTAAAAAGACGCATTCTTATAGAACCCCGAATCGACATAGGAAAGAAAGGCGCCCGCGGTCTTCGGCGCCTGCCGCAGGTACAACTCGACCTCGATGTCGCCGGCCGGAGTCTGGATAACGACATGGGGAAGGTTCGGGTCGGCGGAGTGGCAGGCTATCATCAAACATACCGGTAAGAGATACAACAGGCTTCTTTTCATGGCTGAGATTGAATGCCACAATTTAGCGTAATATTGTCTATGCGTTTCGATCTTCCTTTCCTGCATACGGTCTTTATCGGGTTTCTCTCCCTCTTCCCGGCTGTCAATCCCGTCGGCTCCGCCTTTATCATCGATCCTCTCCTCGGCGATCTTACCTTCCCGGAAAGGAAGCGTGCGGCAAAAAGGATCGCCCTCTATTGTTTTGCCATTTGTATCGTCTCCGCCCTGATCGGCAGCTGGATCATGCGGCTCTTCGGTATCTCCATTCCCATCGTGCAGCTTGCCGGGGGCGTACTCATCTGCCGCATGGGCTGGCAACTGCTCAATACCGACCAGGTGAAGGGAGAAAAAGAGACGGCGCAACCGGTCCGACGACCGGGCGATATCGACGGTCTCCTTTTCTATCCCATTTCGTTCCCCATGTCCACCGGCGCAGGCACTATCTCCGTCATCCTGACCCTTGCCACCCATGAGGACGAGACCGATATTCTCAATCACGTCCTTAACCTCGCTGCGCTATTCATCGCCATCCTGTTTATCTGCCTGCTGATCTACATCTGCTACGCCAACACCGCGCGTCTCATCACCCGCCTCGGTCCCAGGGGCGAGCAGATCGTCAACCGCCTCAGCGCCTTTCTCGTCTTCTGCATCGGCATGCAGATCGCCTGGGGCGGCATCCGCACACTGTTCAAGCTCTAAAAGCTCGCTCCGAAAACGCCGCGAACCCGAAGCGCCGCCAACCCGCTGCAAGGGCCGCTACAAGCAGTCTTTTATCTCCTTCAGGGTGTCCAAAAACACCTTGTCCTCCCGCAGATCGCTCCGCCAGGCAAGACCCCGCTCGATCAGATCGATCTCGCGCACCAGCGTAGACCCCTCCCCGGCGGCGTCACGCCCCAGGATGAACACGGTATCGGAAATGGCCACCGCCGTCGCGATGTCATGCGACACGATGATCAGCGTCTTCAGCTCGTCGGAAAGTGAGACCTGCAACAACAGCTCCGTCACCTTTTCGAGCACACAGATATCCAGACCCGAAAAAGGCTCATCCAACAAAAGGAAATTGCTTCCCTTCAGCAGCTGCTGGATAATGCTGACCCGCTGCTGCTGCCCGCCGGACAGCTGGCCGGGGTACCGCTGCAACACATCGGCGATGTCAAACCGGTTCGCATACTCGCGGATCGCCTCCTCTTCCTTCCCCGCCAATGCCGGGTTGCGGCGCGCCGCCAGCAGCAGCGACTGTTTTACGGTCCGCCATCCGAACTGATAGTAGTTCTGGAAGATAACGCCCATATCCCCGGCCTGTACCGGCCGTTCCCGCCACACTTCGATCACTCCGCCACCCACCTCGGCCGGTTTCCGCTCGCGGAGCGTAATGGTCCCCGCCGTCGGCTTTTGCAGTCCCGACACCAGGCGGAACAGCTGAGTCTTACCCATACCGCTGCGTCCCACCAGCGAGACCACCTGTCCCTGCCGGATGCCCGGCCGGACGATGTCGCGAATAGAAAAATGGACGTCCCGAAGGATACATTTTTCACCGTAGCAAAGGGAAACTCCCTGCGCTTGTAACAATACTTCTTTTTTGATATAGGGTGTCATAAATTAGATTTTTGTATAAGCAAAAAACCAGCGACGCAGCTGTCCCAACCCGTAGTCGAAGCAGAGCCCCAGTCCGAAGATCAGCGCCTGCAACGCCAGCACGTGAGGCAGATCGTTGTATTTATTGTATTTGATCAAAAGCGTTCCGATCCCGCCTTCGCTCATGTTGAGTCCCTCCACCATCGTGATCATCATCCACGCGATGGCGAAGTTCTGCCGGACGACCTCGAACACCTGGTCGGCCTTGCCGATGACGATCACTTCATACAGCGTTTCCCAGCGACCATAGCCGAGGGTCTGGCAGAGCTCCAACTCCTGCGCCGGCGTACGGAGGATCACCGCCAGGAATGAGGTTGTGAAGAACGGCACGATGCCGAACACCAGCAGCGACAGCTTCAGGGCGCCTCCGTCCCTGGTGAGCAGCGTGAAAATAAAGATCAGCCCCGTCAGGGTCAGATACCGGCATTTCACGATGAATTCGGCCGCCGGTCTGAAAAAGGGCAGCACCGAAAGATAGCTGAACAGGAGGGTCAGCACGAGCGAATAAGCCAGGGCCTTGAACGTAAGGATCAGGCTGGTCAGCAGGCTGTCGTACAACAACCGGCCCGACAAGAGGTTTCCCAGCGCTTCCACCACCCGCAGGGGTCCGGGGATCAGTCCACCGGGACTGAGTTGCCATATCAGCAGCGCAAAAAGAACCTGCGCAGTTATCATGATCAGCAAAGAGGTTCTACTTATTACCGCAAAGGGTTTGAACATAATTGAAAGGTTTAATAGAGGGGGACCTTGCAGTCCCCCATTTGTAAAGCGCTAATGTCTGGCCTTCGGCCGACCGGCCTCCGGCGCGGTCCTATTGGCCTAATACGATCTCGACCCGACGGTTACGGCTCCTGCCACTCTCCGTCGCGTTATCGGCCACCGGTTTAGAAGAACCAAACCCGCGCGTTTCGATACGGTCTTCCTTCAATCCCCTCCGCACGAGGTAATCCCTGACAGCCGCCGCCCGCTTCTCGGACAAAGGCCCGTTCACCTCGTCGGAACCGTTATTGTCGGTATGACCGAACACCCCGATCTTCAAGCCTTCGGCAACGACGGCCGACTGGAAGATCTCATCCAGCATCTTGTACGATCCGGCGCGGATGACCGCGGAACCGGTCTCGAACTCGATATGGTAGGACTTCGACGAAACGGCCTCCGTTATCTCGTTGGCATACTTCGTTTCGATCGCCTTCCCTTCCATCAGCTCGGGGTGATTGGAGATCACACTTAGCAGGAAGGACTTGTCCACGGCTTTTTCATAGGGCATAAAGCTGGGCATCAGCGCGGGGTACATCTTCACCATCAGGTTACCGAAGGTGTTGTACACCGCCTTATAACGGTCCACCTTGTCCGCGCCAAGGCCATAGCTGTTGGCCATATCGGCGAGGTTGAAGACGGCCGAACCACCCAGGTGCACTTTGAGGCCCTGTGCATCCTGCTCTTCGACCCCGTTGAAGTACTTCAGCCAGTAGGCGGCATTCTGTTCCTGATACACGGCAGCGCTTACTTCGGAAGCAAATTTTCGCGCCTCGGTGAAGGACCTCACCTGGTCGCCCGCCTGGGCAAGAGCGATGATCATCTCCTCGATATCGGTGCGATGGTCATAGGCCCATTTGCGGATCGCGATCGTCTGCACCGGCATCTGCGATGCATACTGACGGGTATTCGCGATCGTCACAAGACCCCCTTTCTTCGTCGCGACATTGACGTCACCCGGCGTCCAGGTGGCTACGGCATCCACGCCGACCGTTGTATCGCGGCCCGTGGTCCTGCCGTTGGCGATGATCTTCCTGCTCTCCGTATATCCCGTGATATATTTATTCGGCGCATCCAGGAAGTCGTTGGCGGCGATCAGGTTGATGGCCTCAGGATCATAGGTCGTCTCATCGGGGTTCACCTTGATCCCGTTATCACCGGCCCATTTCAGGAGGATGTTCACGTCCCCGTCCCGCAAGACCCCGGCCACGCAGTGACCGATGGCATTGTGGGCATCCTGTTTCCAGGAGGCGGGACCCATCACCTGGTCTTCGCCAAAGGACTTACCATGCGCGATCGGCAGGATGATCGGCTGGTACTCGGGACCCAGCGACTCCAGGCTTTTCGACAGCGAGGTCATAAAGGCGGGCATCCCGTCGCCCATAAAGGAGATGAGCACACCCGGGGTGTTCGGGTTGTTCTTATACTCCCCGGCGAACTTCACCAGGTCGGCCATCTGCTTGTTGCAGTCGTCCTGCCGCAGATAGCTCACATCGAGATGCGCCTTGTCGAACAAGGAACCCTTGGTGGTCCGTACGCCACCGTTGGCGTACATCCCCGAGAACTGGGCATTCCAGGCCATCCGCTCCCAGCTGATGCGGGTACCGCCGTTGACGGCCTCCGTTGCAGAAGGCAGCGGCAGCAGCACGGCTTTGTTATCCAACGAAGCCTCGGGAGCATCGGGCAGGGCAACCTTGCCTACCTCGACGGCCTTCCCGGCCTCTTTCGGTCTTCCCTGGTACCATCTTACGCTAAGGACGCCACCCGTAACGACAATGGCGATGATCAATAATTTACCGGCGGGTTTCAATTTGACTGACATATAAGTAGATTTTAAGAGGTTAATTAATTAAGTCTTTATAGCGATCGGTCACATTCACATCCTTCAGATGGCCTTTTTCAGCACCATCCTTCAGCGCCGATCCCGTGTAATGAAAGTCCTTGCCGAGGTCGAACCGGTTGATCAGCTCGATCGCCTGCGCAGACTTCGCCTTGTCTTCGAGTACCTGGTCGTCCATGAACCGGGACGTCACGTCGATCGCCGACTTGATATGCCCGATCTTCTCGCCGATGCGTACTTTCAGCAGGGCCAGCGCCTTCTCGGCGTCCCTGTTCAACTCGTCGTCGCCCTTGAAGGCCTTCATCGCACTGGTGACCGCGGACAAACCGGTGGTCACGGAGTAATACAGATCCTTCTTGGCCTCGAGATCCAGCTTCGCGTCCTCGAGCATGATCCCACTCTCCTCATACGCGGCGTCCGCAAACTGGATCAGCTTGTTCAGGTCCCCGACGATCGGCGTGACGTTGTCGATATACTCGCGACAACGCAGAACGTTGTTGGTGTACAGGTTGACCTGGCGTTGGTTACCGCCTTCATTCTGGATGATCTTCACCTTCTGGATATTCAGCTGAAGCTCTTTTTCCTTTTCGGCCAGCTTGTCCATCAGCTCGGACTGCTTGCCCTTCAGCCGGCCCGACTGTTTATACAGCGTGTCCCGGTCCTTATACCCCTGGTCGATCTTCGCCTGCAGGATATTGAAGGGGTTCAGCTCGATGGCCAGCCCGATGGAGTAGTTGGCCATGAATTCCGACAGGTACTTCAGCGCCCGCCAGAACTTCCGGTTGGAAACGAGCATCAACAGGAATCCGCAGACAACGCCGCCGATCACCAGATTGATAAGACTCCAGGTCACCGATATCAGCCAGGGCAGCACATAGGTGACAAACCCATAGGCTAATCCCGCGACAAGAGAAAGCCCGACAACCGCCGTGGCGATATTCTTCGGTTCGCTCCACCAGCCGGGACTTTGTTTCGTTTTTTGCATTAGCGTGTTCATGGTCTTTAGTTTTGAGTAGTGATGAATTGTTTAATTTTTTCTATGTCGGCCAGGATCTGCTGTTTGCGGCGTTCGCTCTCGGCGGTATATCCGCTGCTGCTGACGTCCAGCTTCTCCTTTGCCTCCTCGACCTCTTTTTGCAACGCGCCGATCTGCTGTTGCAGCTCGAGGATCTCCTTTGTCAGGGCCTCGATCCGCCGGCTCTTCTCTTCGGCTTCGGCACTTCGGCGCCGGACCTTTTCCTGCATGGCGGTGTCCACCGTCTTTTGGAATTGATCCGCATCCGTCGCCAGCACGCGCAGGTATTCGTTGGCGGTACTCAACAATTTATCCTTGTCGAGTCCCTGTACCTGCAAGCCGGCAAAGGCCGCGGCATACCTTGCCCGTTCATCGGGGATCGCCCGCATGGCAACGATCATCCGGGCGAATTCATAGTAATCCGGTCCCGGGATGTTCGCGTCGCTGAACAGCTTGTCGAAATACCCGGCGAAGCGTTGGTCGCTGGCTGCCGGATTCACCGGCGTTGCAGGCGCTGGCGTGAGCGGCGCTGCCGGAAGCGGCGCAGGCGCCGCCTTTTCCTCTCCGACATCTACGAACGCAGAGAGGATCTTTTTGCCAATGTTGGCCATAGTGATTGTTTTAAATGGTTACTAAGTAGGACAGGAGTGTTCCATCCCGAAAGGAGTCACGCACAAAGGCCCGTTTGGTCTTTTCGGACGCAGGCCGGTGTGTCAGCTGACGATAGACGACAGCCAGGACAAGAGTGAGCATAATGATGGCCACTCCGATAATCTTTTTCATAATCGGTTAGTTAGATAGTATGGAAGTAACTGGAAAAGATAAACGCCGGTCGGCGTTCCTTAGAAGAGGTTTCCTGTCGTCAACCCCGTGGAGTGTGTTTCATTTTCGGTGAAGCAAGCGCTTCGTTTGATTTGATGGAGTAAAGATAATAGCACGTTGCCTCTCGCCGGTAGTCGATCCGGGTCCATCGGTTGCTTTCGTTTCACAGACGGTCCTCCTCCTGTGAAGAGCGGTAACCACGGTAGTTTCACCTATCACCGTTAGATTGTTACGCCGTTGCAAATGCGTATCTTCAGTGCACATAAACAATCACTTATGCAACGCCTGACGCTCGCCCTCCTTATTTGCATCACTGCTGCAGCCAATGCGCAGGACACCTCCAGACAGATCCCACTCTGGCCAAAAGGCGCTCCCGGATTCGAAAGCAAACGCAACGAACCCGAGGAAGCGAAAGACTATTGGGTAAAGAATATCCACAACCCCAGCATCACCGTCTATCTTCCGCCGAAGGAAAAGGCAACGGGAGCCGCCGTCGTCATCTTCCCCGGCGGCGGCCATCGCCTGCTGGTGTTCAATGCAGAGGGCCGCGACCCCGCGCGATACCTCAACAGTCTTGGGATCGCGGCATTTATCGTAAAATACCGGCTGTTCAGAGAAGACAGCAATTTATACAGCCTCGACCGGGAAGTAAAACAGGATGCGTATCGCGCGATGCGGCTGGTGCGCAGCCGGGCCGCCGAATGGCATATCGATCCCGACCGGGTAGGGACGCTCAGCTTTTCCGCGGGCGGTGAGGTCGCTAACATCATTGCCTATTCGCCCGGCAAAGGCGATCCGCAGGCGACCGATCCGATCGACCGGTTCGACGGAAAACCGAATTTCCAGCTCCTCGTCTATCCTGGACCGCTCGGTGTGCCCGACATCGTTCCCGCCGATGCACCGCCCGCGTTCCTCATCGCCGCCAATGATGATCCCTGCTGCTCCACACCCGTGGTCACGATCCTTGAAAAATACCGGGCCGCCCATGCTTCCGTAGAAGCGCATATCCTTTCCGGTGGGAACCATGGATTTAATATGGGATATCGATCCAATCTTGCCGCGGTAAAAGCGTTTCCGCAAATGATGGCTAATTGGCTGACGGATATGGGATTGACAAAGCGTAAATCGTAAAACAAAAAAGGGCACAGCCGGCCCAAATCAGGAAAGGGTACCTAAAACAAAGCCCCAGGTAAGAATACCCGGGGCGTACTAATCAAAGTGTTTTTAACCATTAAACCTTATCCTATGAAAAACCAAAAATACATCCCTTATTCGGCAATTCCAGAAATTGGTCTATTGGTTATTAATGCTTTAGGAACTTACTTTAAAAATATCTTGGTAAACCACTTAAAAACCTATTTTTTCCGGGCCACGGCCTTCTTCCCCGCCGGCGCCGCTGCATTGGCCGCCGCCTGTTGCTGGGCCAGCTCCTGCTCCTCGCTCAGGATGGAGGTCGCCTTCAGCGGCATATCCATGATCTCCGGGAAGATCAGGATCATATTGGTCACCGTATTATAATTGACATCGAAGATCCGCCAGGTTTCCCCTTCGTCCCGGGACTGGGCGATCAGGTTGGTGACTAAGTGGAACTTCTTATCGTCCCTGTGAAAATAACGTGAAAGTTGGATCACGCACTGCCATTGGTCATTCTTGGTTACCAGTGTCTCCAGCCGCAGGGTCGGGGCATCTTCCTCGATTACGCTCATGGTAAATCCGCGCATGGACGTAACATGGCCGATATAGCCATCCCTGCCGCCATAGTACTTGATCACGCTTGCCGGGGCGAGATCGGCATAGGATCCCCAGTTCTCGTATTTATCGGTTTTTACGAGACTGTCGGCATACAATAAAGCTTTCTGAGCAATTTTGGCCGTATCCGGCTGTGCCTGGGTGACCATAGCGGTCAAAAGAAATAGCCCTCCGGAGAAGAGATTTCGGATGTTCATGGGTATCGAATTTGGGAAACAAGATACGCATCTAGTACCATATAGTCAATATGTTAGCTTTTTTTAGTATTTTCACCACCGTTGTATAAATCACCGTTTTATCACTATGTCACAGAGAACCGATTTTGTTCATTCCGTTAAACCCGAGCCCCATCGGCTCCGTACCAAGCAGATCCTTCAGCAGCATCCGGAGATCAGAAAGCTTATCGGAAAGAATAAGTATACGTTCTTCGCTGTCCTGGGCCTCGTGTTGTTCCAGGTGGCCATGGCCTGGCTGGTAAAGGACAGCGCCTGGTGGATCGTTCTCGGTGCAGCCTACCTGCTGGGCGCTTTTGCCGACCACTCGCTCTTCGTGATGATCCATGAGTGCGCGCACCACCTGCTTTTCAAAAGCCGCGCCGCCAACCGCCTCTCCGGCATCCTGGCCAATCTTCCCCAACTGTTCCCCAGCTCCGTTTCCTTCGAAAGATATCATATCAAGCACCATTCCTTCCAGGGCGTTCATGAGCTTGACGCCGACCTGCCCAATCGCTGGGAGGCGAAGCTGATCAATAATTTCTTCATCGGCAAGATCATCTGGCTGCTGTTCTATCCCCTCTTCCAGGTGTTCCGCATCTCCCGGCTCCGCGAGATAAAGCCTTTCGACAAATGGGTGGCCATCAACTGGGGCGCCGAAGCCCTCTTCATCGCCGCTATCTGGTTCTTCCTCGGACCCAAGGCGATCATCTACCTGCTGGCCAGCTTTTTCTTCTCCGTCGGGTTGCATCCCCTCGGCGCCCGCTGGATCCAGGAACACTATCTCACGCATGATGAGATCCAGGAGACCTTCAGCTACTATGGTGTGCTCAATGCAGTTGCGTTCAACGTAGGTTACCACAACGAACACCACGATTTTCCCTCCATTCCCTGGAACAAATTGCCCCAGATAAAAAGGACCGCTCCTGGTTATTACGACAGCCTTGTGTCGCATAAGTCCTGGACTGTTCTATTTTTCCGCTTCCTGTTCGACAAGGAGATCTCCCTCTTCTCCCGTGTCGTACGCAAGGATAGAGGCAAGGTGGCGCTCACCGATGAGTCGAGACCGGATGCGGACCTCGTCGCACAGGGCGTCCATCCAAAGAGCGCAGTGGCTGTTGAAATCTAAATGAATACTCTTGTCCCGGAATTGAAATTTTCCCTGAACTCCTTCGGGGTGCAGGTCTTTTTCTTCTTGAATATGCGGTTGAAATTGGAGATGTTGTTGAATCCGCAGTGATAGGAGATCTCCGAAATGCTATGGGTGGTGTCTATCAACATCCTGGATGCATGACCCAGCCTGATTTCATTTAAGCTGTCGATAAAGGTGTTGCCTGTCCGTTTTTTGATGAACCGGCTGAAAGACACCTCCGTCATGCTGACTAACCGGGCCACCTCACCAAGTGTGATCGGCTTGTCATAGTTGCTGTTCATGTATTCGAAGGCCTTTTCGATCCGCCGGCTGTTGTAAGTGAAATGCTGATTGGTAAAAGAGGCGTCCGACAGGGTCCGCATATTCTTCGAGATCGACAGGTCATGCAGGATCGACAGCAGCTCAAGCACCGAATCGAACCCCTTCTTCTGGTTCAGCGAAAGGATCCGCGGCGCCAGGGTCTCGGTGGCCTCACGGGAGAAGAGGATACCCTTCTGGCTCCGGTCCATCATGTTGCGGATGAAGCTAAGCTGATTGCGGCGCAGCAGTCTTTCCTCAAAAAGATCTTTATGCCACTGGATCGTCACCTCCTGGATCTCCTCGCTCCTGCATTGATGCGTGAACCAGGCATGATAAAGATTGGGTCCCACCAGGACCAGCTCGACGTCGTCGATCGTATCGATATGATCGCCGACAATACGTCTGGCGCCTTTTGCATTGATTATCAGGTTTAACTCAAGTTCTTCATGATAGTGCAAGGGAAAGCTGAACTCTCTTTTGACGCGGGAGAATATGGTAAAGCAGTCATTTTGAGTCAGCGGGGTGATCTCACGGATAATATTCGCACTCATATAGCAACCGGGTTCGTTTGTAAGTTAACTAAAGATACGAGTTCTGGCCTGTCAAAAATGAACAAACACGGATAATAAAGTAGTACTCAGGCCGCTGAAAATGGGATAACTTGTCTTCCCATGAGACAGTTTTTTTTGTGGATTTGCTGCTTGCCCCTGGCCCTGAAAATCCACGCGCAGGACCTGCCTGTCGATAAAAAGGCGACAGCCGAGACGATCCATCTCTACCGGCACCTCAAAGGCCTGCCGCAAAAAGGCTTTCTCTTCGGCCATCAGGATGACCTGGCTTATGGGGTCGGCTGGAAATATGTGCCCGGTCGCAGCGATGTCCGGGATGTCACCGGAGACTATCCCGGGCTCTATGGTTGGGAGCTGGGTCGCATCGAGCTCGATCACCCCGTCAACCTCGACAGCGTGCCCTTTGATAAGATGCGGGTGTTCATTCGGTTAGCCTACCGGCGCGGTGGGGTAATAACCATCAGCTGGCATCTTAACAATCCGCTCACCGGCGGTACGGCCTGGCAGCCTGCACCCGGCACCGTCGCTTCCATTCTTCCCGGTGGCGAAAAGAATGCGCTTTATAAAAGCTGGCTCGATAAGGTCGCGGTCTTTCTGCAAAGTCTGAAAGGCGATCAGGGTGAGAGTATCCCGGTGATCCTCCGGCTTTTTCACGAATTGAACGGCAGCTGGTTCTGGTGGGGCGCCAATCGTTGCGCGCCGGACGAGCTTCAGCGGCTCTGGCGGTTCACTGTCTCGTATCTCCGGGATGAAAAGCAATTGCACAACCTGCTTTATGCTTACAATACCGACAATTTTGCCACACCGGAAGCCTGGCTCGAAAGATATCCCGGCGATGATTGGGTAGACATCGCAGGTTTCGATACCTATCAGCGGAAGAGTAATGCGGAGTTTGCCGCGGCGTTCGATACCATGCTCACGATGCTGGAGGCCATCGCCGGGCGGCACGGCAAGATCCCCGCGCTGACGGAGTTTGGCTACAACGGATTACCCGATAGCAGCTGGTGGACCGGTACCTTCCTGCCCGTGCTGGAGAAACACCGTCTTGCCTATGTCATGGCCTGGCGCAACGCCGGTGAGGAGCCGGGCGGCCATCATGAGTTCTACGTGCCGTTCACCGGTCAGGCCTCCGCTCCCGACTTTGTCCGGTTTCACGCCTCACCCCGCGTCCTGTTCCAACAGGCGGCGACAAAGGAAAAGTTTTATCAATAATAAATGAAACTGCGATTACCGGATCTTGCCATCCTCGTTGCTTACCTGGTCACCATGGTGGTCATAGGTTGGGTCCTTCGTAAAAAGGCCCGTCAGAATAAGGTCAACTACCTGCTGGGAGGAAAGTCATTGCCCTGGTATATGCTTGGCCTCAGCGACGCTTCCGACATGTTCGATATTTCGGGTACGATGTGGATGGTCAGCCTTTGTTTTGTTTATGGGTTGAAGAGCATTTGGATACCCTGGCTATGGCCGGTGTTCAACCAGGTATTCCTGATGGTCTATCTGTCCCGCTGGCTCCGTCGTTCCAACGCCACCACCGGCGCGGAATGGCTCGCCACCCGCTTTGGCCGCTCGGGTCCTGGGATTCGGTCCTCGCATAATATCGTCGTCGCTTTCGCTCTGCTCAGTTGCCTCGGCTTCATGGCATATGGATTTGTCGGCCTTGGCAAGTTCATGCAGATCTTTATCCCCTGGGACAGCGTCAAGGACTATGTCCCATTTCACGTTCCCATTCAATACGTCCCGCATTTTTATGGCATCGTCTTTACCCTCTTCGCTACGTTCTATTCGGTCCTCGGCGGCATGCACAGCATCGTGCTGGGAGATGTCATCAAGTATGTTCTCATGACGGTAGCCTGTGTCAGCATCGCCATCATCGCGATGCAGCGGCTGCATCAACCGGGTAATGCCATTGCCGTTCCCCATGGCTGGCTCGATCCTTTCTTTGGCTGGCGGCTCGGCCTCGACTGGAAAGGGATCGTTGGCGACGCCAACAAAAAGATCGCCGACGACGGCTTCTCCCTCTTCGGCCTCTTCTTTATGATGATGCTGTTCAAAGGGGTCTTTGCAAGTCTCGCGGGCCCTGCCCCCAACTACGATATGCAAAAGGTGCTCAGTACGCGAAGCCCCGAAGAGGCCAGCAAGATGAGCGGGTTTGTATCCATCATTTTGCTGCCGATCCGCTATTCCATGATCATCGGGCTCACCGTGCTGGCGCTCCTGTATTACCGTACCATCAGCGGCGATCTGCAAACTCCTGCGGGAACGGATTTCGAAAAGATCTTGCCGGCCACGATCAACAGCTTCCTCCCCGTGGGCCTCATGGGAGTCGTCCTGACAGGTCTGCTCGGCGCCTTCATGGGCACCTTCTCCGGAACACTCAACGCGGCCCAGGCCTATCTTGTCAACGATATCTATTTAAAATACATCAATCCCGGGGCCTCGAACCGCCGGACTATTTATATGAATTACCTGGCCGGCACTGCGGTGGTCATCACCGGTATCGTTCTGGGTCTCTTCGTCCGGGATGTCAACACCGTCCTGCAATGGATCGTTTCCGGGCTTTATGGCGGCTATATCGCCTCCAATCTGCTCAAATGGCATTGGTGGCGTTTCAACGCCCGCGGCTTCTATTGGGGAATGCTCGCCGGTATCCTGCCCGCCATCGCGCTGGCCGTACTGAAGGCCTACGGGGTGCTCCATGGACTCGATCTGTATTACTGGCCGGTCCTCTTCTTTTTATCGCTCGCCGGTTCCGTCGCCGGCTCCTATGCCGCGCCGCCGACAGACCCCGATACACTGAAGACCTTCTATCGGACGGTGCGTCCCTGGGGATTGTGGGGACCCGTCCATCGGGCCGTGCTAAAGGATGATCCGGCCTTTGCCGGCAACCGGAACTTTCGCCGCAACGCGTTCAACATCGTTCTCGGGATGATTGCGCAACTGTGCCTTACGCTGCTGCCCATGTACATCGTACTGGGCCTGGGGTTGCCGCTGCTGATCAACACGGTGCTGCTGCTCATCATCATCCTTATTCTCAAAAAGACCTGGTGGGACAGACTCAACGAATATTAACTTATTAAATCCTCCAATTTAATAAATCGACCATAATGAACACCTTGTTTAACGAACGACTTGCCTCGCTGAATCACCAGCACGCTTCGCTGATCCGGCGGCCCAACGAACCCGATCTTCCGGGGAACGGCATTTTCCTGCGATATAAACACCCCATCCTGACGGCGGCCCATGCCCCCCTGTTTTGGCGCTATGACCTCGACGAACGCACGAATCCCTACCTGATGGAGCGGTTTGGCATTAATGGGGTCTTTAACGCCGGCGCGATCAAATGGAAGGACCGCTATGCTATCATGGCCCGCGTCGAAGGCCGGGACCGGAAATCTTTTTTTGCTATCGCCGACAGCCCCAACGGCATCGACAATTTCCGCTTCTGGGATTCGCCCGTCCATATGCCCGGCACGGGAAGTCCCGAAACCAATATCTACGATATCCGGCTCACCCGTCATGAAGACGGATATGTCTATGGCCTCTTCTGCACCGAGAAACGAGACCCTTCCGCCCCATCCTCGGATCAGTCGGCGGCCATCGCCCAATGCGGCATCGCCCGGACGCACGATCTGATTAACTGGGAACGGCTGGCCGATCTTCGGACGCATTCCCCGCAGCAACGCAACGTCGTCCTTCACCCGGAATTCGTCGATGGGAAATATGCGTTTTACACCCGGCCCCAGGATGGATTCATCGACACCGGCACCGGCAGCGGGGTGGGCTTCGGACTCTCCGACACCATCACCGAGGCCGTCGTCGGAAGGGAGACCATCATCGATCCCCGCCTGTATCATACCATCAATGAGGCAAAGAACGGGCTCGGTCCTCAACCGCTGAAGACCCGCCTGGGCTGGCTCCATCTCGCACACGGTGTCCGCAACACCGCCGCGGGTCTCCGGTATACGCTTTATCTCTTCCTCACCGATCCGAACGATCTCACCCGGGTGCTCTATAAGCCCGGGGGCTATCTCATCGCACCGATCGGCGAGGAACGGGTAGGGGACGTCTCCAATGTGGTTTTCTGCAACGGATGGATCGCCGATGAGGATGGTCATGTCTTTATCTATTATGCCTCTTCCGATACGCGGATGCACGTCGCCACCTCGACGATCGAACAGCTGCTCGACTATGTCGTCAACACGCCCGAAGACGAAGGGACCTCGGCCGGATCCGTGACGGCCCTCCAACGTATCATCGACAAGAACAAAGCCAGGATATGACACCCGACATCTACCGGGAGGAAATGCAACGGGAACTGCGGTCCATCCTTCTCTACTGGATGATCGGGGCCACGGATGAAAAGCAGGGCGGGTTCATCGGCCGGATCGACGGCGACGATCGGCCGCATCCCGAAGCGCCAAAAGGACTCGTGCTCAACAGCCGCATCCTCTGGGCCTTCAGTGCCGCCTTGCGCCATACCGGGGAGTCCGTCTATCGCCCGGTCGCCAGCCGGGCCTATGAATACCTTATCAGTCACTTCTTCGATCCGGAGTCGGGCGGAGCTTTCTGGAGTTTGGACGCGTCCGGCCGGCCCCTTAATACCCGCAAACAGATGTACGGCCAGGCCTTCGCTCTTTACGGCCTCAGCGAATACTATCGCGCTACCGGTGATCCGGCCGCGCTGAACAAGGCGATCGATGTTTACCGGGTCATCGAATCGCATAGCTTCGATCCCCGGCAGGGTGGCTATTTCGAAGCGTACAACCGGGACTGGCAGCCGCTCGACGACCTCCGCCTCAGCGAAAAGGACGCCAACGAGAAAAAGACCATGAACACCCACCTCCATATCCTGGAGGCCTACACTACGCTGTATCTCATTTGGCCCGACCGGCTGCTGGGGGGGAAGATCCGTCATCTGCTGGAGATATTCGATCGCTATATCGTGGACGCCGCCACGGGCCATCTCGGCCTGTTCTTTACCGCCGGCTGGCAACCCCGATCGGGGCTCGTCTCCTATGGCCATGATATCGAGGCCGCCTGGCTGCTCCATGAGGCGGCGACCGTTATCGGGGACGGAGAATGGACCGGCCGTACGGCGGCGCTTTGTTTACGCATTGCGGACAGAACGCGGGAAGGAGTCGATGAAGACGGGGGACTCTGGTACGAAATGGAGGATGGCCATCTCGTCCGGGAGAAACATTGGTGGCCGCAGGCCGAGGCCATGGTCGGCTTCCTCCGGGCCTGGAGCATCAGCGGTGATCCACGCTGGTGGGATGCTTCTGTTAAGACCTGGGATTTCGTAAGGACGTATATTCGCGATCCCCGGGGGAAGGAATGGTATTGGGGGGTCGATGCGGACCATCGCCCGATGTCCGGACAGGACAAGGCCGGGTTCTGGAAATGCCCCTACCATAACAGCCGCGCCTGTATCGAAGTAACACGCCTTTTAGAAAAAATACCGTAGGTTTGAACAAAGAAAGAAAAATGCAGCTACTCTTCCGTACAGCACTCATTCTGATGCTCTTTACCGCCACCTCCCTTCGCTCAAAAACCCAAAAAGTGATCTTCTTCGGCGACTCGATCACGGCCCAGGGGGCAAAACCCGGCGGTTATATCGTAAAAATGAAAGAGGCCCTGACCCAGAAGGGCGTCGGCAACGACTACGATCTCATCGGCGCCGGTATCGGCGGTAACAAGGTATACGATCTCTATCTCCGCATGGACGACGACGTTTTGGCCCAAAACCCCGACGTCGTCTTCATCTATATCGGCGTCAACGATGTCTGGCATAAAACTATGTTCGGCACGGGAACGGACATCGACAAATTCGAGAAGTTCTATACGGCGATCATCAGTAAACTGCTGGACAGACACATTCGCGTGATCCTCTGCACCCCTGCCGTCATTGGGGAAAGAAATGATTTTACCAACCAGCAGGATGGAGACATGAACGCCTATTCGCAGGTGATCCGCAATCTCGCCCAGAAATTCCACTGCGGCCTTGTTGATCTCCGTGAGATCTTCCACAACTATGAATTGAAGAATAATCCCGGCAACAAGGACTTTGGTATCCTCACACAGGACAGGGTTCATCTGAACGACAGCGGCAATCAACTGGTGGCCGATAAAATGCTGGAAGCCCTTTTGGCAAAATAACCGGAACTTTGTTCTCTAAACGTCCTATATGCCAAAGACCATTCTCATCACCGGCGCCAACGGTGGACTCGGCGCCGCTACAGTAAAGAAATTCCTCGATAAAGGCCATAAGGTGATCGCGGTAGATCAGTCGGGAACGCATCTCGGCTTTGCCGCCTCCCACGACAACTTCGAGCTAAAGTCCGTCGATGCCACCGACGAAGCGGCCGTATCGACCTTCATGGAAGAGATCATCGAGCTCTATGACAATATCGATGGCGCCCTGTTGCTGGTGGGCGGATTCGCCATGGGCGATATTGCCGCCACGGACGGCGAGGCGCTGCGAAAGATGTTCGCCCTTAACTTCGAGACGGCGTATTTCTTTGCCCGGCCCCTTTTCACGCACATGCTGGAGAAAGGATACGGCCGCATCGTATTCATGGGTGCGCGGCCTGCCTTGAAGCCCGAACAGGGGAAGGGGGCGCTGGCGTATTCGCTCACAAAATCCCTTCTTTTTCAACTGGCCGATCTGCTCAACGCCACCGCAAAAGGGAAGAATGTGGTCGCTTCCGTCGTAGCGCCTTCCACGATCGACACGGCAGCCAATAGAAAAAGTATGCCGGATGCGGATTTTTCTTCTTGGGTGAAGGCGGAAGAGATTGCCAGTTTGCTTGAGTTTATTTGTAGTGAGGAGGGAAATGCGTTGCGCGACCCCGTATACAAGATCTATAATAACGCATAAGCGGCTCGTTAGAGCCGCTTATCCTTAGACAGTTAACACACTGTTCCAACCCGTCGAGCCATCCGGCTCACGAAGCCGGTTCTCGATGTCTTCCATCCACATCTTGTCGTCGATGCAGAATTTGTAGTAGTACTTGCCCTTCGGTAACATGGGGATCGAGACCTTCCAGCTACCATCTTTTACCGGCTGCATCTGCAACTCGTCCGGTGACCAATGGTTGAAGGACCCTGCCAGGGCAATGTGGGCTGCGGATGTGGCATTCAAATGGTGAATGTAGAACTCGATCGTTTTCTTCCGCCGGTTGATGTACGGCGACTCGCGAAGTTTCATAGCAACCCCCTTTTTTAGATTTTAAATTGCATTCAATAGGATACACTCAAAATGAACAGCAATCGGGATTCTACGAGAATGGGAAATAGGGAAGAGTGTACAAAATTTACACTTTTTTTCGGCAAATTGCAATAAGTGCGGAAGTTTATTTTGCTAAATCGGTTTAATTTCTTTTTAATCGGAGAATGGGGATTCCCACGGGAGGAATGGATAAATTAGCACGCATTATGGCAGATACAAAGATCCTGTTGGTCGAGGATGAAAAGAAGATCGCGGAGTCCCTTCGCAAGGGCCTTACCGAGCAGCATTATGAGGTTGATGTAGCCTATGACGGCCTCAGCGGTCGGAAGCTCTTCGACACGAATGCCTATGATCTGGCCATTCTCGACATCAATCTCCCCCTTATGACCGGGTATGAGCTGGCCCGGCACATCCGCAGCGTCAACGAAGATATCCTCGTGATCATGCTTACCGCCATGAACACCACGGAAGACAAGATCGAGGGTTTTGAGGCCGGAGCCGACGATTACATCGTAAAGCCCTTTGACTTCCAGGAGCTGACGGTCCGCATCCGCGCGCTCCTGAAACGCCTCCACCACCAGCCCGCAGTCGGCGCCAATATCCTCAGGGTCGGCGACCTGACCATGAACCTCGACAGCAAGGAAGTCTCCCGGGAAGGCCGGAACATCCCGCTGACGGCAAAGGAATTCCAGCTGTTGGAGTATTTCATCCGCAACAAGAATAAGGTCGTTTCCCGTATCGACATCGCCATCAACGTCTGGGATATTGATTTCGACACCAAAACCAACGTGATCGACGTCTACGTGAACTTCCTCCGGAAGAAGATAGAGAAGGATTTTTCATCCAAGCTGATCTATACCCAGGTGGGAATGGGCTATGTCCTAAAGGAAACCCCTTAAACCAACGTCGCCGCCGGCGACACCCTTATTTACTTGAAGATCCGCTACAAAATAATGCTGCTTTTTACGCTCCTGGTGACGGCGATCATCTCCCTGCTCACCGGGTCGGTGTACTATTTCGCAAAGCTGGAGCGGGTACAGGTCTTCGAGAAGCGGCTAAAGGCCCGGGCCACCTACAATACCAACCTGTATGCCATCATGGGCGACAGCGGTCTTCATCTTCTCAGCCGCATCGACACCGTCTCCCTTCTCGGGGGTTCGGTATCCCGCAGCATCCGGATGTATACCGATGACGGCCGGGTACTTTACCAGTTCGATATGCCCGGCACCCCCCGGTTGAACATCGACCGCTCCCTGCTCAACGAAGTGATCGCCAAGGGGGAAAAATCGTTTACGGTCGACAACCGCAACGCCGTGGCCATCCACCGCAACAACGGTAAACGGGACTTTGTCGTCATTGTGGCAGGCCATGACGAAGACGGCATCGAACGGGTGGAGACCCTCAACAAGATCCTTGTCATCAGCCTCATTCTCAGCGTCTGCCTGACCGCCCTCGTGAGCTTCCTCTTTGCCCGGCAGCTGCTGAATCCCATAACGCAGATCATCCGGGAGGTGAAACAGATATCCTCCTTCGACCTTTCCCAGCGGATCCGCGCCGGCACCGGCCAGGACGAAATGAGCCAGCTGGGGAATACGTTCAACGATCTCCTTGGCCGGCTTCAGGAAGCTTTTGCGATCCAGCGCCGCTTCATCTCCAACGCCTCCCACGAGCTCTCGACGCCGCTGACCTCGGTCTCCAGCCAGGTAGAAGTGATCCTGCAGAAGGATCGTTCCGCGGATGAATACAAACAAGTGCTTTCCTCGGTCCGCGAGGACGTCCAGCAGATGCGGCAGCTGACCAAGAGTCTCCTCGAGATCGCAAAGACCGGTTCCCAGGGGGGCATCGAGCTCAACGAGGTGCGGGTAGACGAAGTGCTCATGAAGGTCGTGGGCGAGGTCAAAAAAAGCAACACGCAATACATTGTCGAGCTGGATTTTGGTGAATTTCCCGAAGACGAAAAAGACTTCGTGGTATTTGGCAACAGCGAGCTCCTGTATATCGCCATCCGCAACGTGGTGGAAAATGGCTGCAAATACTCTCCGGATCAGCGCTCCCTCGTCGATCTGAGCTTTGCGCACCATAAGGTCTTTGTAAAGGTCGTCAACAAGGGGGCGGTTATCCCAGCCGAAGAGATCACCCAGATCTTCCAACCCTTTTACCGGGGCGCGCAAACGGCAACCACCCGTGGCTTTGGCCTGGGCCTCGCCATGGCCGAACGCATCATCGCCCTGCATAAGGGGCATATCCACGTCGTTTCCGATCCCACCAACGGTACAGTCTTCACCATCGAACTCCCCGCGATCAAGATATTCAATTAATAAGTGCTATATTGAAGGATGCCCTGGACGCAACCAACAAACCCTTTCCATAATCAGCTTGCCTCCTTGCTCGTGGCCCTGATCCCGATAGGCATCATCTTCTGGGCACTCGTCCTCCGCAAAATGAAAGGCTACGCCGCCAGCCTGCTGGCCGTCGCATCGGCCCTGGTCATCTCCGTCCTCGTTTACGGCATGCCGGTAAAACTGGCCCTCCTCTCGACGGGCAATGGCGCCCTCTACGGCCTCTTTCCCATCTGCTGGATCATCGTCAGCGCGGTTTTCCTGTTCAATTGTACTATTCACAGCGGCCAATTCGAGATCATCCGGCATTTCATGGCTTCCATAACCGCCGACCGTCGCATCCAGGCACTGCTGATCGCCTTTTCCTTCGGCTCCTTCCTCGAAGGGACGGCAGGCTTCGGCGCGCCCGTCGCCATCACCGCGGCGATGCTCACGGGACTGGGGTTCAACCCGCTCTATGCCGCCGGCCTCTGCCTCATCGCCAATACGGCTCCCGTTGCTTTTGGCTCCATCGGCATCCCGGTCACCGTAGCGGCACAGGTGACGGGCCTTCCTGAACCCGCGCTTTCGATGATGATCGGCCGCACGCTTCCCTTTCTCTCGGCCCTGCTGCCCTTCTACCTGGTGACGCTCATGGCGGGATTCAGGCAAGCCCGGGAAGTGGCGCCGGCGGCGCTGGTATCGGGACTCTCTTTCGCCCTCATCCAATTCTTTTCTTCCAACTATCTCGGCCCGGCGTTGCCCGATGTGCTCGCGGGTATCGGGTCCATCATCAGCCTGCTGGTCCTGCTCCGGTTCTGGCGGCCCCGCACCATCTGGCACTTTCCGGAAGAGACCGGCGCCGTGGCCTCCGGCCGATCGCATTCTTCCCGCCGCCTGCTATGGGCCCTGAGTCCCTTCATCGCGCTCACGGTCATGATCATCGTCTGGGGCCTGGCGCCGGTGAAGACCTGGCTGACGGCCAACGGCACCTGGCAATTTGAAGTGCCCATCCTCCATAAGGGCATCCGCGATCCCGGCGGCAGCCTTCTTCCGCACATCTATAAGCTCAATTACGGTTCGGCTGCCGGCACCGCTGTCGTCGTCGCGGCCCTGGTCGCACTTTCGTTATCGGGGTTGACACTTAGACAGGGTGCGCGGATCTTCCGCGAGACCCTTTATCAACTCCGCTTTCCCATTCTCACCATCGCGTCCGTGCTGGCCTTCGCCTACCTGGTCAACGACTGCGGTATCACCGGAACCATCGCCGGGGCGCTGGCCAACACCGGCCCGCTCTTCCCCTTCTTCGCTCCCATCCTCGGCTGGCTGGGGGTCTTTATCACCGGATCGGATACCTCCTCCAATGCGCTTTTTGGTAAATTGCAGGCGACAACGGCAAGATCCATCGGCGTTGACCCGGTCGTTACCGTCGGCGCCAATGTCTCCGGCGGAGTGATCGGCAAGATGATCTCGCCGCAATCCATCGCCGTGGCCGCGGCAGCCGGTAACCTGGTCGGGAAGGAATCCGATCTCTTCCGGTTCACGGTCCGCCACAGCTTCATATTATTATGCATCATCTGCTGCCTTGTCCTGGCCCAGGCCTATTGGATCAAGTGGATGATACCGATATATACACACCACTGATGAACGAACAACAAATTGTCGTTATCGACGGCTACACCCTCAACCCCGGCGACCTCTCCTGGGATCCCTGGCGCGAGTATGGGAAGCTTACCGTGTACCAACGCACACCGTATACCACCGATGCCATCGCCGAACGGTGCGCCGGAGCCACCGCCGTCCTCACCAACAAAACGCCCTTTACAAAAGAAACCCTGGCCCGGCTCCCGGAATTAAAATACATCGGCGTCACGGCCACGGGCTACAATATGATCGATATTGTCGCGGCAAAAGAACAGGGTATCGTCGTCACGAATGTGCCGGGTTATGGAACCCCGTCGGTGGTTCAAATGACCTTCGCCCTGCTGCTCGAGCTAACCCTCCACGTCCAACGGCATAGCGATGCCGTCATCGCCGGCAAATGGTCAAGCTGCCCCGACTTCAGCTTTTGGGACTATCCATTGGTTGAGCTGTCGGGCAAGATCATGGGCATCATTGGCATGGGCCATATCGGCAGCAAAGTGGCGGACATCGCCGCGGCCTTTGGGATGACCATCATCGGCAACAGCCGCACGCAAACCGATCAATCTCATCGCACCGGCTTCCGCTGGGCGGCTATTCCCGAATTATTAAAGCAATCCGACGTCGTCAGCATCCACTGCCCGCTCTTTCCGGAAACCCGTGGGCTCATCAATAAGACGACCCTGGCGCTGATGAAACCGTCGGCGTTCCTCCTGAACACCTCCCGCGGTCCGATCATCGTCGAGCAGGACCTGGCGGATGCGCTGAACGAGGGCCGGCTAGCAGGCGCAGGTCTCGATGTGCTTTCGACCGAACCGCCGCCCATCGGCAATCCGCTCTTTACGGCAAAGAATTGTATCATCACCCCGCATATCTCCTGGGCTACAAAAGAAGCCCGGACCCGGCTAATGGCCGGAGCCCTGTCGAACTTTGCGGGTT
>Ga0157372_10001824_pt1 | contig 23103 bp, 20 predicted proteins | sample C55metaG_FD_115307 | JGI IMG/M metagenome (GOLD analysis project Ga0157372, IMG submission 115307) | Corn rhizosphere microbial communities from Kellogg Biological Station, Michigan, USA - C5-5 metaG | ecosystem: Host-associated > Plants > Roots > Rhizosphere > Soil | place: USA: Michigan... | reverse complement strand
TCGCGCTTCGCGTGGGTATACGAGTGTGTTTAGAAACAGACGCTGCGTTGGTTGTGTTCTGTGGTGAGCGTCAAGTCATTCACACAATTCTTCAATCGGATGTCTAGGATTCTTTGCCCGACGCACTTGAGCGCTGGAATGTCAATATCGAACATGTCCTGCATGTGATGCTTCTTTTGTGTCGTATTAGCTGACAGCCCCGGGTCACGTACCTAGGTACTGATTGCTATTGGCGTGTATGCGCGTAGACTACTGAAATCCTATGGCCGGAACCTTAGCAGACAGCAAGAGCAATTTATTTCGGGTTACCCACCAGCTCTCGAAGCTAGAGAAGCGTGATTGGGAGCTGTGGACAATAATAACGATTACCGGAATCTTAGTGAGTGCAACGCTCCTGGCTATTCTGTTCCGTGCTGCGTTTCTAACAAGCGAGGGAATTCACTTCGAACTTACCGTGTCACGTCCTCTGGCGATTGGACTCTTTGTCCTTCTCGGATTGCTAAATACTTATTTAGTAAGCAAACGCTTCGAGGTTCGGCGCTTGAGGGAGCAGGTGATATCAACCACGCTCCAAAATCAGGTGATTGAGCAGCAGTCGTTCATAGATCCCTTAACAGAGATATACAATCGCCAGTCTTTGGACCAGACGGCCGGACGATTTATAAGCCAAGCCATGCGACGACACATGCCTTTGGTGTTCCTGATGGTTGATGCGAACAATTTTAAGCAAGTGAACACTCGCTTTGGCCACCTGACGGGTGACTTTGTTCTAGCTGAGATTGCATCTGTTTTGAAATCGTGTATTCGGGCTTCTGATGCGGTAATCCGATACGGAGGCGACGAGTTTTTAATTATTCTTGCGGACACGACAGAAATCGGAGCTGGCAAGGTCACGGAACGCATTCATAGGAAGTTCGACGATTGGAACGAAGCAGGCCATCTTGAGGACTTCCGCGTAGAGGTTAGCGTAGGTGCGGTTGAATGGCACGAAGGAGACAGCTTAGACGAAATGCTCGACAAAGCGGACCGACGAATGTACGTACAAAAGCCGAGCCGCCCAACGGAACCAGTTTTTACAGCTCAAAAAAGGAACGACCTTTAGGCCCGCCACTTCGAAGGAATCTTGGAGGAATTGCTTGCGTCGAACGTAGTTGTTAATAACAGGCTGATTTCACTGACAACCCTAAAAGAATGAAAATGCGCCAACGGAGGTCCCGCACCAAATGCTTGGGCTCTGCTTCCTAATGTCCCTCCAAAACGGCATAGAGTTAATGTGGTCAGAATTCGTCGCATATACGCGGACGACTCAGGCAAAGGACCACCGGAGGTAATCGTGGTTCCCCCAGAAAGTTGGCTTCTGAGAAGTCAGATGCTGACAATCGCTGAGATTCCTTCCTAACGACGAGCAACTCGGAATTTAAGAACATGACTAGCGCACCTGATCGCTTGTCGTGAAACGGCCTCGGGCAGTGCTCGGCTAAGGGACCATCTTTGGTCCTTCACCCCCTTGTGTTCGCCTCCTCCCTCCCATTTTCCAATTTCTTGGTACTCAGGATTTGTATGCCCGAACTTTTCACGATATACGACTACATGCGTACCCATGCTGTGCTTTTGGGACAGCGCATTCTTGAGGAATATCCGGCACTTCATCGATTCGACGATGCAGTTTCACCTCGGATTGAAGCACTGCTGCGAAAGCCTTTCCCGGCACAGAACATCGCCATTATGGGAGTTGCCAAACGCTGGCAGCGCGCGCGAACCGCGATGATGGTTGCCGAATGCGGCACCGGGAAGACACTGATCTCTCTGGGAGCAATCTATGTCCACAGTCGGGGGAAACCGTTCACCGCATTAGCCATGGTGCCTCCTCATTTGGTCGAAAAGTGGGCGCGGGAAGCATTTCTCACCTTGCCGGGAGTTCGCGTGTTCCTGATTGACGATCTGCGAAATGGCGGTGATGAGAAAAAGTTCCACGGAGTGAACGAGGTGCGGTTTAAACACGGTCGCATGGTGCGCGAAGGATTCGGCACGACCCTGAGCGAACTGCGGCTGCGCAAGGACTCGCCGAATTCCCGGAGACGCTGGTTATCGCTCTGCGGAAGCCCATCCTTATTTATTGTCGGACGCGAGCGAGCGAAGCTCGGCTACTTCTGGCGTCATGCCTATCGGATAGCTCGCTCGGGTCCATATATGGGTTGCGTGGTGAATTCCGACACCGGCAAACCGGTATTTGTCGATGATTGTCGATTGACCATTGGAGAGTTTGAGAAAACCAAAGTGGCCGAGATCATCGAAGCCAGAGGCGAGAAATCGTGTCGTCCACTGTACAGCGCGCTGTGGCAGGCAGATGCCGAAAAGATCCGCCGCATGGCGCCGATCGAATTCATTGGCCGCTACATGCCGGGATGGTTCGACTACGCGATTTGTGACGAGATTCATCAACTGGCCGGCGACACCGCACAGGGCAACGCCCTCGGAACCCTCGCGTCTTGTGCCGACCGGATCGTGGGGCTGACGGGAACGCTTCTCGGTGGTTATGCGGACGATCTTTTCAATACCCTGTTCCGGCTCGAAGCCGGAAGGATGAAGGAACACGGATACGAGTGGGGCACGACGGGACGGAGCTCGTTCATCCAGGACTATGGAGTTCTCGAAACCATTTCCAAGGTTGAGCCCTCGGATAATCGATGCTCTAAAGCCAAGACCACGAGTACGGTGCGTCGCAAGCCGGGGGCTTCTCCTTTGCTCTTCGGCGAGTTTCTGATGCAGTTATGCGCCTTCGTTTTTCTAGACGACATCTCCGCCGAACTCCCGCCGTACGAAGAAACCTATCTGAGTGTCGCGATGGACCCGCTGATGTTCGCGGCATACCGCGAACTGGAAGAGGCTATTCGCAAGGCTTTGAAAGAGCACCGAGGCAATCGCTCGGTGTTGAGCACGATGCTGAATACGCTGTTGCTTTATCCAGACCATCCCTATGGGCTGGGGACGCTGTATGGCAAGGAGTTTGACCAGGAATTGAAACGCAATGTTTCATTCATCATTGCAGAAACCAGCAACCTGCCTGAAGAGCAACTCTACTCGAAAGAACGAAAGCTGATTGAGGAGATCAAAAGAGAGCTGGCCGAAGGTCGCCGCTGCCAGGTGTTCGCGGTATACACGCAGAAGCACGATGTCACCGCGCGGCTCGAAAGAATTCTAAGCAACGAAGGCATTCGAACAGCGGTTCTGCGCGCGAGCGTCGATACCTCCAAACGAGAAGCCTGGTATGCGAGACAGGTCAAGGAAGGGATCCAGGTCGTAATCTCGCATCCCAAGCTGGTGGAAACTGGATTGGATCTTTTGGACTTTCCGACCATCCTTTTCTATGAATCGGGCTACTCGCTACACACCTTGCGACAAGCCAGCCGCCGATCATGGCGCATCGGGCAGAGGCGTCCGGTGCGGGTGAAGTTTCTTTGCTACGAAGGAACGATGCAGACCGCGTGTCTGCGCCTGATGGGAAAGAAATTGTTGGTGGCCCTCACCATGGAGGGCAAGTTCGCCGGTGAGGGCTTGCAGACGATCGACGAAGACGATGACATGCTCTCGGCGATGGCACGCGAGTTGGTCGAGAGGAACGGTATCGGGGAGAGTGCCGACGCGGTTTGGAAGTCGCTCAATGAGGAGCACCAGAAACTGTTTCCCAGAACCTCCCAATCGAATGGAGATGTCCCACCGCTCGAGGCGGCACCGATCTTGTTGGAAGGCGAGATTAATCCATCCACTCCGGTCGCAGAAGGCATCGAGCGCGACCAAAGATCGCTCCTGATCTTCGGCCAACGACCTGGCTGGCCGGGCAGAAGGCCGCGCGGGAGGCGGGCTGTTCCGGAGCAAGCGTCGCTGTTCGGATGACGTGAGCTGAAACAGTCATTCACTTTTTCATTCACGCTTCCACTTTTTCTCACCTTTACCTTTCAGAAATCGCAGTTCACTCAACAAGGAGAAAAGCAACATGTCAGAAACAAGTACCCTCATTGGCTATGGCGGCCGGACGATTGGCCGCGAAGAACTGGCGCTGGTGCCCACACCACCGGCGACCGAAACCCACCACCCGGTGCCGCATCACCAGATTGTGCAGGTGCTGATCGAGACCCTCGGATTTCGCCACATCGGCGTGGTTCACGACGAGTTCGCGGTCTCACCCGACGGTATGAAAGCCTTCGGCGTGCTCGATCTCGCAACCGAGATGGAAGGATGCCGATTTTCCATTGGCTTGCGTAATTCCCATGACAAGAGCATGCGCCTGGCGATGACCTGCGGCTATCGCGTGTTCGTGTGCTCGAACATGGCGTTTGCCGGGGACTTCACGCCGGTGCTCGCAAAACACTCGAAGTCGTTCTCTCTCATTGATTGCATTGCGGTGGGAGTGGATCGAATGCAGAGAAACTTCGAGCCGATGCGCAAGCAGGTCGAGTCCTGGCAGAGAAGTGAATTAACCGACGTGACCGCGAAGGTAGTCATCTACGAAGCGTTCGTCGAGGCCAGACTGGAAGCGCCCAAACATCTGGCCCGGATGGTACATGATTTGTACTTCGAACCAAAGTACGAGGAATTCAGGCCGCGAACGATCTGGAGTCTTTCGAACGCGTTCACATCGGCATTCAAGGAACTGGACCCGATTCCGCAGTTCAAGGCGACAGCGAAGCTCGGAGAATTCCTGGAGGCTCGGTTTTCGCAGTCGTTCTAAGCTGCACTTGGCGTTACCGGCCGGCCGCCATCTTTCATTTCATTCCAATACAACTTCGGGCCAAAGAAATCTAGTAACCTGCGTAGACAACAAGCATGGGCAGCAACACAGATTCCGTGGCCAGGTGGATGCGAGAAGGTAAGTTCTGCAGAGCCGAGATGGGCAACGTTCGAGGCAGCTGCCGACCAAAACCTGAGAAGGCATACGAGGAAGATCAGTGTTGTATTTGCTCCGCCGGCCAAGGCCATTCCAAATTTTGCCAACCGATTCGGTGCAGACGCCATCATCATTGGTATTCGCAGTGGCGGCGAAATGAGTCGAGCTACAACCCACATTCCATGGACACTCGCCCACCGTGTGATCGCGGAGGCAAAGTGCTCGGTGATAACTATACGAGGTTGATGTGACACGCGCGTCGACAATAGGGCAGCAATCAAAGTCTTGGGTAGGGCTAAGCGACTCTGAAGCGCAAGAACGATTGCGGAAATATGGTCCCAATGTACTCCCGTCTGCGCACAAGATAACTCTCTTATCTACAGTCGTCGGAACTTTGAAGGAACCCATGCTCATGCTGCTCGTGGGTACTGGGGTCGTTTACCTGCTCATCGGTGATCTACGCGAAGCCATCGCGATCCTCGCCAGCATTCTGCTTGTGATTGGAATTTCGATCATTCAAAAACAAAGGACCGAGCGTACGCTTGAGGCGCTACGTGATCTCACAAGTCCGCGTGCCCTAGTAATCCGAGCGGAAGTCACTCACCGCATCCCCGCTCGAGAGGTTGTGCCGGAAGACATTGTTATTCTCAACGAGGGCGACCGCGTTCCGGCAGACGGGCAGGTACTCGAAAGCGTTATGCTCGCCCTCGATGAATCGCTACTTACCGGGGAGAGTTTCCCGGTGGAGAAGAAACCTGCCATCGAGCGAGGTTCCGAAAAAACTCTTAGTACTGACAGCTTGGTCTACTCGGGAACGCTTGTGGTTCGTGGACGTGGGATTGCTATTGTTACCTCTACAGGAGCTCAATCTGAAATCGGCAAAATCGGCAAACAGCTCGGCGGTCTCACATCAGAATCGACCAAGCTCGAACGAGAAACCGCTAGGGTGGTGCGCGCCTTCGGAATTGCGAGTCTGCTGGTCTGCGCGTTCGTAGCGGGAATGTACGGGCTCCTCCGCGGCGATTGGACGAAAGGAATCATCTCGGCATTGGCGCTCGCCATTTCGATGGTTCCGGAAGAATTTCCTGTAGTGCTAACCATATTCATGGCTATCGGCGCCTGGCGAATCTCGCAGAAGAAAGTGCTTACGCGCCGATTTCCCGCGATCGAAATGCTCGGGGCAGCAACCGTCATTTGCGCAGATAAGACGGGCACGCTCACGGAGAACCGGATGGCGGTCGAAGAGGTTTTTGTCGTCCCGCAGGAAAACAAATTTTCCACTCGAGATGAAGTGTTGCGCATTGCAGCTTTCGCCTCTGAACAGAACACGGCGGATCCCGTGGACAAGGCGGTAATGGCGGCAGCGCACGCGCCGATACCTCCCGGCGGGCTCATTCGTGAATACCCGCTGTCGTCTGATTGCATGTTGGTGGCGAAAGCCTATGCAGGCTCTACCGGCTCCATCTTCTTGACAGCCAAAGGTGCGCCGGAAGCAATTCTTGGCCTTTCGATAATGCAGGCGCGAATACGGCACGACTTCGAATCGGCATTGAAGCGAATGACCCACAGTGGTATGCGCGTAATCGCCGTCGCCAAGGGTACCCGGCAAGATAATTTTCTGCCCGATGACAAACGGGAATTGCAACTTGAGGCACTGGGTTTGATCGGACTTGCCGACCCTATTCGAGCGACAGTTCCGGGCGCGATCGCTCAGCTCCGAATTGCGGGAGTTCGAGTCGCGATGATTACCGGAGACTACCCTGGGACAGCAAGTGCAATTGCAAAGCAAGCAGGGCTTCAGAATCCTGATCAAGTGGTCACCGGTGACGTTGTAGAACAGTCAGACGAGGAGTCTTTACGCACGATTGTGCGTGATTGCAATGTATTCGCGCGAGTACGTCCAGAGCAGAAGCTGCGTCTGGTCAATGCCTTCAAAGCGAATCGCGAAGTCGTGGCAATGACCGGAGATGGCGTGAACGATGCGCCTGCATTGAAAGCCGCACATATCGGAATTGCCATGGGTGCAAGAGGCTCGGACGTGGCCCGGGAGGCGGCGGCGCTCGTTCTTGCCGACGATGATTTTACCGCCATCGTTGATGCGGTGCGGCTGGGCAGAAGGATCTATGACAACCTCACGAAAGCGGTCCGATACGTCTTTGCCGTACACGTCCCAATTGCGGGTATGGCGATTCTTCCCGTGGCATTCAATTGGCCAATTCTCTTGATGCCGCTGCATATCGTGTTCCTTGAACTCATCGTTGATCCGGCGTGCTCGATAGCTTTTGAAGCGGAACCCGAAGAACCGGGGATCATGCGTAGAAAACCCCGGCCCGAGCATGCACGGCTGTTTAGCCGCTCGACCCTGACAACTGGCGTGCTGCAGGGCTTGGGTCTCTTTGTAGCCGTGTTGGCCGCATTTGTTCTTGCCCTGCGTTGGGGGCATCCCGCTGAGGATGCACGAGCGATCGCGTTCACCGCACTGGTGGCAGGAAATCTCGCCCTCATATGGAGCAACCGTTCAGCCCAGCGTACAGTTCTTGAGACACGTGGCACTCGGAACCCAGCTTTGTGGCTGGTTACGCTCGGAACCATCACGACCCTGTTGGTCATCCTTTACGTCCCATATGCGCGAGGGATTTTCCAGTTTTCTGTTCTTCACCCAAATAACCTGCTGGTGGCGTTCTCATTAGGCGCCGCCAGCATCACGTGGTTCGAAATACTTAAACTGAGCCGGCGCGGAACGTACAGGCAATCGTGTACGTCAGCGAACGACGTCCGAAGATGACTCGCATTGCGGCGGTAATCGTCGGATGGCTGTTTGTCCTGGCCGGACTGGTGGGACTCTTCCTTCCGTTTCTGCAGGGCATCGTCTTTTTGTTGATCGGGCTCATGATCTTGTCCAAGGAGTACCGTTGGGCTGGAAGGCTGCTGGCGCGGGTGCGGGCCCGTTTTCCCCCGGTCGATCGATGGCTGCAGAGAGCAGAGAACAGAGCGATGGTCATTCTCCGCAGGCTCATCAGGAAGACGCCATGAGAGCCGGGGCAGCAACATTGTCGATGGACATCGTCTTTCAACGTCCTCCGTTTCACAGGTCTATGACATGGGCGACATCGATGTACAGACTCTGAACTTTGTAGAACTGCAATTCCTGGAACTTGAGGTTGTCGCAGAAACTAAATCTGCTGAAACCGCTCCGTGCAGTTGTATTCGAGCCTTGTCACCTGAAAGCGCGCATAGCTAAATCTTTGTCCCTCGATTTCCCACGCCACATCAACTACTGTCGGCACGAAAAAGCCGCCGAATTCACGATACTCAGAGCACTCTGCTGTCCATGGCGTAAGGACTGATCGTCCTTTACCGAGATCGCGATAACGATCCGCCCGCAACCTCGCTATCTTCCCAGCCTCATCAAACTCAAAGATTGCATTTACGGAAATTTTCGGCTGCACCAGGGTTGCACGAGCCGAGTGGTCATTCAACGCCTCCCAATGTACGGTTTTGCCTATGAGTGCAGAGGGAAGCCATATGGTTTCCGCAGCCAGCGAAGCTTGCGCCCTGATCTATTTCCGGGCTACTGACGTCGGCACGATGACAAGTCATAAATCGCTCGAATTGTGATAGTCTTCGCTGCATTTGGGCTGCGGTCGTGACAAAATACTCCTTCCGGTCGCTCGTGCGCTGGTGTCATGAAGAATAGCTAAGGCGAAGCCGATCAATCATTCGTCCGTGATAAAGGCACGAGCTAAGACTTGCGGAAGTTTGATGCTATCGAGACCGGACTGTTGAATGCTCTTTAGCTATTGCTCGCGACTAGCGAAATGAACACAGCGCATGAGCTAATTCTCGTCGGCGGTGTTCTCGGGCTTATCAGCGTCTTTGCGGTTACGATTGGAACTCGTTTCAATGCTCCAATCCTTTTGATCTTCTTGCTCCTGGGCATGTTCGCAGGCGAGGATGGACCGGGCCGAATCCAATTTGCTGATTTCCGAGCCGCCTATCTGATCGGCAGCATAGCCTTGGCGATCATTCTTTTCGAAGGCGGTTTAAAGACCGAACGCGCGATGATCCGCATCGCGCTCTGGCCATCTGTCGTGCTTGCAACGGTTGGTGTAGCGCTAACGGCTGCGATCGTTGGTAGTGCAGCCGTTTGGCTCTTTCACCTGGCCTGGGCCGACGCGCTCCTCATCGGCGCAGTCCTGGCCCCGACTGATGCCGCCGCCGTGAACACAGTTTTACGAGCCGCCCGCGTTGCGGTACCAGAGCGAGTCAGTGCGGTTCTTGAAGTCGAGTCCGGCCTCAATGATCCGATGTCCGTTTTCCTCACGGTGCTTTTGGTGCAGTTGTTGACGAGCCCCGGCAACTTCACAATTGTGGGGGGAATCTTTTTCTTCGTCAAAGAAATGGTGGGTGGCGCGATCATCGGCCTCCTCGCCGGCTTCTTGCTGCTACGTCTGCTGCGCAAGCTGCCGCTGCCAGCAGCTATCTATCCTGTGTTGGCGTTAGCTTGCGTGCTGGTCGTATTCGGAGGGGCGCAGCTTTTCGGCGCGAGTGGCTTTCTCGCCGTTTATCTTATGGGCATCATTGTCGGAGTAAGCCGGTTTGAATCACAGCGCGCCGTTGTGTACGCGTCCGAAGCTTTTGCTTGGTTGGCACAGATCGCTTTATTTCTCATGCTCGGCTTGCTGGTGACACCCCACGCGCTGATTCCCCTTGTTCGGCCGATTCTCCTGATCACCGCGATGCTCGTCCTGTTCGCGCGGCCGGTGGGCACTTTCTGTTGTCTGCTGCCGTTCGGCTATTCGGCACGAGAGACCGCCTTCGCTTCGTGGGTCGGATTACGCGGAGCTGTTCCTATCTACCTGACTATCATTCCGGTGCTCGCTGGTTCACGCAACGCTGCTCTTCTCTTCGGCGCCACCTTTGGCGTCGTGATTGTATCGCTCGTGCTGCAAGGCTGGACCATCGCCCCCGCCGCGCGAGTTCTCGGTTTTGGAAGATTGCCAACGCCGAAATCGATTACCAAAGCTTAATTCGCACATCGAGCGTTCTCGCTTTAAACCCGCATTGCACAATAGAACATCCACGACAGCGCAAACGAATGTAGCACTCACCATGTCTCATCGCATGCGCCATTCTGCTTGGGCGTAGAATAAGGGCGCAGGCTCACTTACAATGCGGGACGTCTTAAAGTAATGCCTCAGAGTTGTTTCAAGGGAGGCGAATATGGCTGTGAATTGGAGCAAAGATGTTGATCGGTCGCTAGCTGAGGCCAACGAGAAAGGAAGGCGCATTCTGTTGGACTTTAGCGCAGCACCGACTTGAGGCGCTTGTGCTCGGCTGGATGCCGAGTCGTATGAAGACGACAAGACCGCGGAGTTTATTCGTCAGAACTTTATTCCTGTAAAAGCCCACATCAAGGAACATCCAGCATGGTTCCATCGCTTTGACGCTGTGTGGACTCCCACTGTGCTTTTGCTCGACAACGATGGCAAGGAGCGAGTGCGTCTCGAAGGCTATCTACCTAATAACGATTTTCTTGCTGCTCTCGAAAGCGGCCTCGGCCGTATAGCGTTCGTGAACAAGAAATTTTTCGAGGCGGAACACTGGTACGACGACGTGGTCACGCGCTTCGGCCAATCGCATTCCGGACCTCTCGCGATGTATTGGCGAGCAGTAGCGCATTACAAGGCGACGGACGATCACACGGTTCTTAGCAGAGTCGCGGAAGACCTCCGCTCGCATTATGCCCGAAGCATATGGGCGTTGAAGGCGATTCCGTGGCTGCCGAAGGAATCAAAAAAAGAAGTGGCGTGATGAAACACGCGTAGACAGCGAAAGAAAAGGACCGGAGTGGACTATGGACGCTAACAAGAATTTGCAGAACATGAGAAAACTCGACGATTCCTGGAACGCACAAGACCTTGGGACGTTCAGGCAGTATCACACGAAAGATTGCATCGTACGTTGGCCGAATCAGCCGCTTACCCACGGCATCGACGCCCACGAACAGGAAGCCATTGCATTCTTTAAGACGTTTCCTGACCAGCATCTCATCAACAATCCGTACAAGATCATGCTGGCCCAGGGCGAATGGACGTGCACTGTGGCGGATTTCAGGGGAACGATGACAGGTCCAATGACGATGCCAGGCGGAACGGTGATCCAGCCTACGAACAAGAGTTTCCACGTAGATTTCTGTACCGTTGCGCGCTGGAATGAACAAGGTCAGATCGTGGAAGAGAATCTTTTTTACGATCTCATGGGCATGCTGAAGCAAATAGGCCTGATGCCGAGCCAGGAGCAAAAGGCGGCGTAACGACGAGCGATCCAACAATGGCCGAGCGGATGCCAGCGTTGTTTGTCGGACACGGCAATCCAATGAATGCGCTGCTGGTAAACCCTTATACGCAGCAGTGGGCAGCGATCGGTGCGACGCTGCCGAGGCCTAAAGCGATACTTTCGGTCTCGGCACACTGGTACATCGAAGATGCAGCCGTCACCGTGAGCACGGCACCGAGGACGATCCACGACTTCGGCGGCTTTCCGCGCGAACTGTATCAGGTTCAGTATCCCGCGCCCGGGGATCCCGATCTGGCTGCGCGGGTCCAGAAATTGCTCGCACCTGTGCAAGTGCGCCGCGACGATCGCTGGGGTCTCGACCACGGTACTTGGTCGGTTCTGCGCCATGTCTATCCCCAAGCCGATATCCCAGTGGTTCAACTCAGCATTGACGAAACGCAACCGCCCTCGTTCCATTACGAAGTCGGCAAGCGCCTGGCGCTCTTACGAGAAGAAGGCATTCTCATCCTCGGTAGCGGCAACATCGTGCACAACCTGCATGCCTATGCTTGGGGACGGCACGCACCGGAGCCGTACGATTGGGCGATCTCGTTTGAGGCTCGAGTTCGCGAACTGCTTCTCGCAGGAGAGTACAAGCCGCTCGTGAATTATGAGGATCAGCTCGGCAGTGAAGCGGAACTGGCAGTGCCCACTCCGGACCATTATGTGCCGTTGCTTTATATTGCCGGCACTCGCGTACCATCCGAGCCGCTCACGTTTCCAGTTGAGGGCGTAGATGGCGGTTCGGTCTCGATGCTCGCAGTGCGAGTGGGCTTATAGAAACTGGATAACACACTAGGTAACGACCGTGCCTAGATCTGCCTATTTATAACCACGAAAATGTTTGGGAAATCGTTGAACCATTGATTTGTGGTTGTTGATCGAAAGTCAGTAGGTTCTGGGTTCGACTCCCGGCGTGCTCACCAAAAGCCCCTATTTACAGGGGTTCCCGCGCACGTCGTCCCGATTCGGGGCACAAATGGGGAACATCGCGCGAGACGCCGTCGTTGCATTTCCTGAGAATGGGCGGCATTCTGGCAGCGCAATCTGGTTTTGACTCTTAAAAATTTGTTTTAAGGTCACGCTGCAGCTGACCGTCTCGCGCACCCCTTGGGAATTAGCCCTGGTGCAAAACTGCGCGTAAACTATTTGAGACGTGAAGCCTGTCCGCCAATTTGCGAGCGTTCTGCTTCTGGTCGTCGTATCTGGAATTCCGGCGATGGCCTGTCTCATCCCTGGTGCGGAAATGACCGAAGCGGAGCGAGACTGCTGCAAACACATGGCGCAGCAGTGCGGGTCGATGAACATGCCGTCGTCGCATTCGTGCTGCAAGAAGGAAGTGAGCCGGCCGAATTCGATGTTGGGCGCGACCTTTGTGCACCTCATCGCTCCGACTTTGAGCGGTGTAGTTAGCGAACTGCCGCAGCTTCTTGTTGTGGCGCCACAATCTTCTTCATTCGAGTTACACCCGCCGCCTGAGAGTCCGCCAGGCACCTCTTCCATTCTGAGAATCTGATCCGGCTTTCGCTTGTTCCGGCACACGTGGTCGTGTGCCTCTCCTAGCTGTCTGTTCACGGAGGAACGATGAAAGCCATTCTCATTTGCCTATTTTGTCTTTCGTCCGTCTTGGCTGTTGCCGCGGACGACCCGTACCAAAGCGCGCTTGCTGCATTGCCGCAAGAGCATTCGCATGCAAGCTCAAACGTGACGCCGATAAAGCTCGATGAAGCCGAGCAGATCGCGCTGCAAGCCAATCCCGAGATTCGTGTCGCTGCGCGGAAGGTCGCGATCGCGGAGGCCCACATTTCTGGCACTGGCGCGCTCGACGATCCCTCTGTGATGTATCGCGGATGGCAGGTACCGCTGACGAAACCGTGGGACTACAACGCCGCGATGAACATGTTTATGGTCGGCCAGAGCTTTCCTGGTCCGGGAAAGCGGGCGTTGCGCTCGCAAGTGGCGACCGACGCGATCAGTGTCGCGAAGGCGGAACTTGAAGCCAAGAGACGAGAAGTATCCGCGGCGGTTCGCAAGGCATTCTATGACCTGCTACGCACCGCGGATGAGCTGAGAGTGCACGATGAGCAGGTCGGAATCGCGCGACAGGCATTCGAGGCGGCGCGAATTAAGTATTCGGTCGGCAAAGTGCCGCAACAAGATGTTCTGAAGGCGCAAGTTGCGTTGACGAAGCTGATCGAGCACCTGGTGATGCTCGAACAGGATGCTGACCTGAGCCGAGCAACGCTGAACACGCTCCTCGGTCGCAGTCCTGACACGCCGCTCGAAATCACCGGCCAGCACGTGGTCCCAGCGCAGATCCCCACGCTCGCCGAGCTTAAGCAGCTCGCACTTCAGAGCCGCCCTGAATTGATGGCTTCTGCCGCAACTACCAAGCAGGCGCAGGACGAAGTTGCGCTTGCGCGAAAGCAATACACGCCTGACTTCTCGGCCAACATTGGATACATGCTGATGCCGAGCGGCTCGCAATTTCGCAACAACTACATGGTCGAAGGCTCGATGACGCTGCCGTGGCTCAATCGTCGCAAGCACGAGGCCGAAATAAGCGAAGCGCAAGCGACAGTTGCGGAACGTCAGTCTGAATTTGACGCCATGCGTTTGGCTGTCTTCCAGCAAATTCAGGAGGCGCTTGTACGTGCGAAGTCTGCAAAGCGTCTGGTCGACCTCTATCAAAACTCACTTCGACCCCAATCGGAAGCGACATTGCACTCCACCGTCGTTGCCTACGAGAACGACGGCACTGACATTCTCAATCTGCTCGACAGCCAGAACACGACGCTCGACGTTGACTATGCCTACTTCCGCGCGCTCGCCGATTTCGAGCAGCACATGGCCGAACTGGAATTGACAGTGGGGGCTCCGGTGCCAACCTCCGGGCAAGCTGGGACGGCCTCAGCGGAGGTGACGCGATGAATTATCGCAAGGCTTTCTTCGCAACCATGGTTGTTGCACTCGCACTCGCCATTGCGCTCGTTTATTACGTGCGGCGGCCGCGTGTAATGCCATCACAACCGCCATCGGGAACTGCTTCCCAAACCGAAACCTCGGCACTTGCGAGTAAACCAGCGCCGCAGCAGACCGAGACTCCGTCACCCAAGTTGTCACCAGTCCAGCTATCTCCCGAACGGCTGCAGAGCATCGGCGTGAAAGTCGCCGAAGCGAAGCGCCAGGCTGTGCAAGACGAGATTCGAGTTACAGGTGACGTTGAAATCGATGAAGAGCGGCTCGCATATGTGCAGACGCGATTCCCGGGATGGATTCAGAAGGTGTTTGCAGATGCGACATATCAGTACGTCAGCAGGGGCCAGCCATTGTTCACGATCTATAGCCAGGAGCTTGTGAGCACGGAACAGGAGTTCCTGCTCGCGCTGAAGAACCAGCAGACACTCTCGCAAGCGCACGGCACAGCCGCCAACGAGGCTGACTGGCTCGTGAATGCCGCCCGCGAACGGCTCCGCCAATGGAACGTACCGGACGGTGAAATCGCACGACTGCAGAGAACTGGCGAGGTGCAGCGTGAAATCACGGTTCAGTCGCCCGCTTCAGGTTACATCACCGAACGTAATGCGCTGCCCAATCAATTTGTGCAGCCAGAAACCAAGCTGTACACGATTGCCGATCTTTCGCGGGTGTGGGCTTATGCACAGGTATTTCAAACAGACATTGGTCGCCTGAAGGCCGGCGATCCTGCTCGCGTCGCCGTAGATGCCTATCCGGGCCGCGTGTTTCGCGGGCGCGTTCAACAAATCCTTCCGCAGGTCGATGCCACTACCCGAACGGTCCGCGTGCGATTGGTCTTTGAGAATCCTGGCCTGCTGCTCAAGCCGGGCATGTACGTGAATGTCGTTTTAGGCGTGCCGCTCGGAATGCAATTGGTCATTCCATCTTCGGGCGTGCTGCAGTCCGGCAGCAGACAGATTGCTTTCGTCGATCACGGAAACGGCTACCTGGAGCCGCGACAAATCGAAACCGGGATGCACATTGGCGACAACTTGGTCGTGCTGAAAGGACTCAAGGCTGGCGAGCGCATAGTCTCATCCGCCAATTTCCTGATCGACTCCGAAGCTCAATTACAAGCAGCACTTGGACAGTTTGCTCCGCCTCCGCCCGGTGCCGGTGGCGCGGGTGGAACGGCCGCCGTATCCGTAGCTCAACAAAGTGCCAATCTGGAATTCTCAAGTGAGCCCTCACCGCCCCGCAAAGGCGGGAACACGTTCCGCGTAAAGCTCACGAACGCTTCAGGCAAGCCGATCACAGGTGCCCAAGTTACCCTGACCTTCTACATGCCTGCAATGCCTGCAATGGGAATGGCGGCCATGAAAACAACAGCGACGCTCACCGACAAAGGCAGTGGCATTTATGAAGGCACAGGTGAGTTGGGGAGCGGGGGCACGTGGCAGGTGACGATAATGGCGCAGCAGAATGGTCAGATACTGGCCAGCAAGCAGATGAACGTCAGTGCGACGGGAGGCATGTAGTCATGATCTCCCGCGTGATTGATTGGTGTGCCCGCAATCGGTTCCTCATCCTTACCGGAACTGCCTTGCTCGTCGTTGCCGGCATTTGGTCTTTGCAGCATATACCGCTCGATGCGCTGCCTGACATTTCAGATGTTCAGGTCGTGATCCATACCGACTGGGCAGGTGAGCCACCCAACATCATCGAAGACCAGGTAACGTATCCACTGGTCACGACGTTCTTAGCCGCGCCGCGGGTGAAAGCGGTTCGTGCGCAAACGATGTTCGGTGATTCGTATGTCTTCGTCATTTTTGAAGATGGCACCGATCTCTACTGGGCGCGTTCGCGCGTAACGGAATACCTGCAACAGCTCACCGGACGCCTGCCGAGCAACGTCCATCCTGTGATTGGTCCTGACGCGACCGGAGCCGGCTGGGTTTACGAATACGTTCTGGTTGACCACTCCCACCAGCATAGTCTTGCCGATCTGCGCTCCTTGCAGGACTGGTACTTGCGATATCAGCTTTCAACCGTTCCCGGAGTGGCCGAGGTCGCAAGTATCGGCGGCTTTGTGCGTCAGTATCAGGTAAAGCTTGATCCCAACAAGCTGCTGGCCTATGGCATTCCGCTCTCGATGGTCATTGATCGTGTGCAGCAGAGCACAAACGAAGTGGGCGGGAATGTGCTGGAGATGAACGGTGCCGAGTACATGATTCGAGGCTTGGGCTATCTGCATTCACTCGATGATCTCGCGAATGTGTCTGTCAATGCGAAAAACGGCACTCCCGTTCTAATTCGAAATTTGGGCTCGGTATCGTTTGGCCCAGATGTTCGCCGCGGGGTTGCCGAGTGGAACGGCGAGGGTGAGACGGTCGGCGGAATAGTGGTCATGCGTTTTGGGCAGAATGCGCTCGATGTAATCAACGGAGTGAAACAGAAGCTGCGGGAGATTAAACCCTCACTCCCCTCGGGCGTCGAGGTGATTTCTGGTTATGACCGCTCACGGCTGATTAACGCATCCATCAAAACTCTGCAGCGCGATCTGGTGGAAGAGGCAATCATCGTGAGCCTGGTCACGATTTTCTTCCTTTTCCATTTCCGTTCGGCTTTCATCCCCATCTTGACCCTTCCTGTCGCCGTCATTGCTTCGTTCATTCCGATGTATTACCTGCATGTCAGCTCGAACATTATGTCTCTCGGCGGACTTGCGCTGGCTATCGGTGTGCTGGTCGATGCGGGGCTTGTAATTGTTGAAAACGGGTATCGGCACGTCGCCGATGCAGAAGCGGCGCTACGACGAACAAACCCCAATGCGAAGCTGCCCGCGAAAGAACGTTATCGCCTGCTGATCTCCGCGGCTCAGATGGTGGGACCTGCGATTTTCTATTCGCTTATTATCATCGTAGTCTCGTTTATTCCTGTTTTTCTGCTGCAAGCGCAGGAAGGCCGGATGTTCCGGCCATTGGCCTGGACGAAAACTCTTTCGGTTGCGTTCTCGTCTTTGCTCGCCATCACACTCGTTCCCGCGCTTATGCCGATCTTCATCCGTGGCCGTCTGCGACCTGAATCTGAGAATCTCGCGGCGCGATTCACACAACGGCTGTACCTTCCGGTGCTGAACTTTGCTCTGCGGCACCGCGGTCTAACGATTCTCGTCAATGTTCTGTTCCTTGCGATCACAATTCCGATCTTCTGGCGTTTGGGCAGCCAATTCATGCCGCCGCTGTTTGAAGGCTCGTCGCTCTACATGCCGAATGCACTTCCGGGCATCTCGATTACTCAAGCGGGCCAATTGCTTCAAAAACAAGACCGCATAATCCTCACGTTTCCCGAAGTCGAAAGCGTTTTCGGAACTGTCGGGCGATCAAACAGCGCGACTGACAATGCACCACTAGACATGTATGACACCACGATCATGCTCAAACCGAGAGATCAATGGCGAGCGGGGATGACCCACGAAAAATTGATATCCGAAATGGATTCCAAACTCCAGTTTCCAGGACTCGCAAATACATGGACCATGCCCGTGGAGAACCGGCTGGATATGGAATTGACAGGAATCAAGACTCCTGTTGGCTTGAAGGTGCAAGGACCAAATCTGGACGAGATTCAACGGGTCGCGACGGAAATCCAGCAGAACCTCAGCAGCCTGCCTGAAATGCGCTCAGCATTTGCAGAGAAGGCCGGGCAGGGCTTTTACGTTAACGTCGAAGTGAATCGATTGGAGGCAGCGCGGTACGGTCTCACAGTCGCCGATGTTCAGCGAGTTATTACATCGGGAGTCGGCGGCCATGATATTGCAGAGAATGTGGAAGGTCGCGAGCGTTACCCGATCAATGTACGTTACGAACGCGATTTTCGCGATAGCTTGGAGGAACTCGGCCGCGTACTGGTAGCCACGCCCTCAGGGGCACAGATTCCTCTCGCTCAGGTTGCACGGCTTTCGTATTCACGGGGACCGACCATGATCCGAGACGAAGATGGCGCGCTCACCGCCTATGTATACCTCGATCTGAATACCAGGAATTACGGAGGCTTTGTCGAGAAGGCTGATCAATTACTTCGAGACCGCCTGCACGTGCCTGCCGGCTACACCTATCGATGGGCGGGCGAATATGAATTCGAACAACGCGCTAAAGCCCGGCTAAGGATCGTCTTGCCAGTTGTATTTTTCATCATTTTTATGCTGCTCTACATGGTCTTCCATTCGGTTGCGGAAGCGGCAGTCCTCATCTTTCCGACGATCTACGCGCTCAGCGGCGGCCTAATCCTGCAATGGGCACTCGGCTATAACTTCAGCGTAGCCGTGTGGGTTGGCTACATTGCGTTGTTCGGAATTGCTGTTGAGACTGGCGTTGTCATGGTCGTGTATTTGCATGAAGCGTTACAGCGCAGGATCGCTGCTGGCGTACCGATCACTCATGAAGAGATCCACGGAGCAGCCATTGAAGGCGCAGTGCATCGGCTTCGGCCCAAGTTGATGACAGTTACCGCCGTGCTCGCCAGTCTGGCGCCGATTCTTATAGAAACTGGCATTGGGTCCGACGTGATGAAGCCGATCGCCGCTCCGATTGTAGGAGGGATGGTTACCTCCATGATCCACGTGCTCATTCTGGTTCCGGTGTTTTTCGTGATGCTGAAGGAACGGGCCTTGAAACGTGGAACGCTGATGCGTGCACAGGCAGATCATCAACAGAGTTGAATCGGCTTCCGAGTGATCAAGGCGCCAAACACCACATTGTGGCATTGCACCAAAGGGTGATCCTGCGACGGGGCCGACCGCTTATCCGCATCGTGCATAGGCATCGGAAGATCCGATCGCGCCGCTCGGCCATCATCTGCAATACTCGACCCACATCGCGGATGATGTGATTACCACCGGCCTGACGTACAAGATCGCCCGATTTGAGGCATCTGGATTTCATGGACGTGAACCCGATGAATTCCGCTGGGACATCGACTCCCGCAAGATAGATTCATGGTCGATTCGGGCGACTCTGAATCCAGCGCAGAACTGGAGTTCGCAGTATTCGTTTGCGCACCTCACCAGCCCAGAAGCATTGCATCCGCAGGAAGACGTTGACCGCATGACTGCCTCCGTGATGTACAACCGTCCGCTGATACGTGGCAATTGGGCGAGCACGCTGCTGTGGGGTGGCAATCGCAGCTCCGAAGGAGTGGTTTGGAACGCCTATTTGGCAGAGTCAACCTTGCGCTTCGCTGAGCGCAATTAATGTGGGGACGAATCGAGAACGTAGAGCGCACCAGCGAATTGCTGTTCCGCAACATTCCCGAACCGCCAAACTTCACCGAGAACATCATTGGACGCGTGCAGGCTTACACCGCTGGATATGACCGAGACGTGGACTTGATTCCACATCTCGCAAAGGCTATAGGTGCACAATTTACCATCTATTCAACACCTGATGCTTTGAAATCGCAGTACGGAAGCCATCCGGTCGGCGCAGTACTGTTCTTGCGAATCCGGCCGTTTGGTAAAGAACGATGACGAGAGAAAGAAACAAACATGAAAGGAGACTTATGCATACGCATCATGGTGAGCACACCCAACACGACAAACACGCCGGCCACAGCATCGCGATGTTCCGGCGCAAGTTCTGGATCTCGTTCGTCCTCACAATCCCCACGCTAATTTGGGGACACATGCTGCAGCGTGTGTTCCGATACAGCGCTCCGCATTTTCCCGGCACCGTGTGGATTCCGCCGGTGTTTGGAACCGCAGTATTCGTGTATGGCGGTTGGGTGTTCATTGAGGGTGCGATACGTGAGCTTCGCGTTCGCCTTCCCGGCATGATGACCCTCATCGCTCTCGCGATCTCAGTGGCCTTCGTGTTCAGCGCCGCAGTCACGCTTGGCTATCCCGGGATGCCGCTCTGGGAGGAACTGTCCACGTTAGTGACCATCATGCTGCTTGGTCACTGGGTCGAGATGCGGTCCATCGCTCAGGCCCAAGGCGCTCTTAAAGAGCTGGCGAAGCTGTTACCGGATACCGCTGTGCGTATAGTCGCGGATCGCACGGAGGAAGTTCCGGTTTCCGATCTGCGCGATGGAGACGTCGTCCTTGTTCGTCCTGGGGCCAATATCCCAGCAGATGGCGTGGTGCAGCAGGGGGAAAGCGAAGTCAACGAGTCGATGATCACCGGTGAATCGCGGCCGGTTCACAAGATGGCAAGAAGCAAAGCAATTGCTGGCACGGTGAATGGTTCAGGTTCGCTTCGTGTCGAAGTCACGGGAACAGGCGATCGCACTGCGCTCGCAGGCATTATGCGGCTGGTTGCCCAGGCGCAGTCCTCGCGTTCGCGCGCCCAGGCACTGGCAGATCGTGCTGCGTTCGTCCTCACGTTGGTCGCCTTGGGATCAGCAGTTATCACTGTCCTTGTCTGGCTTTCTTTTCATGCAGATCCGGCATTTGCTGTTGAGCGATTCGTGACCGTGCTTGTCATTGCTTGTCCACATGCACTCGGACTTGCGATTCCATTGGTGATCGCGATTTCGACCACGCTGGCTGCCAAAAACGGCCTCTTAGTTCGTGATCGACGCGGTCTTGAGGAAGCACGGAACATCAACTCTGTTGTATTCGACAAAACCGGCACGCTTACACGAGGCGAATTCGGTGTCGTAAATGTGGCGACGGCAGACAATCTTGCAGTTGACGACGCGCTCCGCATTGCCGCTGCCATCGAACACGACTCGGAGCACATGATCGCAAAGGGAATCGTCAGAAGCGCTGAAGAACGCAAGCTGGTAATTCCCGCAGCGGAAGCATTTGAAGCTATTCCCGGAAAAGGCGTGAGAGCACGCGTCGATGGACGCGACCTGTATATGGGCGGGCCAGCTCTGCTTAAGATGTTGGGCGTGGCAGTTCCAGAACGTTTGCATCAAGTAGCCGTTGAAGCCAGTAATCGTGGCCAGTCGGCGATTTACCTGACCGACCGCAGTGTCTCTCTGGCTGTGTTCGTAGTCGCGGATGTGATTCGCCCGGAATCGCACGACGCAATCAGGCTCCTACACGAACGTGGCGTTCAAGTCGTAATGATGACGGGGGATGCCCACGCCGTCGCCGACTCCGTTGCAAAAGAGCTTCGAATTGATGCTGTTTTCGCGGAGGTCTTACCAGAACAGAAGTCAGCCAAGATCGAGGAACTGAAGCGCTCAGGCAAGCGCGTCGCTATGGTGGGCGATGGGGTGAATGACGCGCCAGCATTGGTCACAGCCGATGTGGGGATTGCAATTGGAGCGGGGACAGACGTCGCAGTTGAAGCGGGAGATATCGTGCTTGTTCGCAGCGATCCTCGGGACGTGCCGCGAATTATGGACCTATCGAAAGCAAGCTACCGGAAGATGATCCAGAATCTCGCTTGGGCGACGGGGTACAACGTTGTAGCAATTCCGCTTGCGGCCGGTGTATTGGCGCGCTGGGGAATTGTGCTGTCACCCGCGATTGGCGCTGTGCTGATGTCGGCGAGTACTATCATTGTTGCGATCAACGCGCAACTGCTGCGGCGCGTCCGACTCACCTAAGCGCATTATTGGAACAGCAGGAGCTCAGATGGCTGAGCCCAGACAATCGCCTATTGCTTCTGAACTACCTTCCTCGACTTTTAACGTGAGAGAAATCGAATGCATTCAGTGGTTCGCGAGGGTAGTACGAGCCCACGTTTGTACGAAAACATGCAGTTGCGAAGCGGAGACAATCGCACATGAATACGACACTTTGGGCACGTGTCGGCCCAACCACCGCACAGGAAAGGGTTTCAGACGGTGCTTCTGATTATCTTCTCGGTCGTTGGTACGTGGATCGGTGTTTTCAGAGTTCCCTTGGCAAGTGTCTGGAGATCCATGCATCATTGCTGCAGCTGGAATTGCTTGCACCTGTGCGGGTGCGGCGCGACGACCGCTGGGCCTCGACCACGGTACTTGGTCGGTTTTGCACCGGAGCCGTACGAGTGGGCGATCTCGTTTGAAACTCGAGTCCGCGATCTGCTCCTCGCGGGAGAGTACAGGCCGCTCGTGAATTACGAGGATCAACTCGGCAGTGAAGCGGAATTAGCAGTGCCCACGCCGGATCATTATTTACCTTTGCTTTACGTTGCCGGCACTCGCGTACCATCCGACACGCTCACGTTTCCAGTTGAGGGCGTAGATGGCGGTTCGGTTTGGATGCTCGCATTGCGAGTGGGCTGATAGAAAGTGGGGAACACCTCGGTGAACAACTTTGCCTAAAACCTGCCTATCTGTGACTACTAGAACAGTGCGAGACCGTTGATTTCTGAATGCTGATCGAAATTAGTAGTCTAAGAATCAACATCCCGCTTTGGACTCCTGATAAAAACCAGGCGCTCCCCGGCCCACCTGCAGGTAGATTGCGGCGGCTCGGCATGTGTTCCTGGATCACGGGCAATCCTTCCGTAATCAGGTTAGGTAAGGCTCGCCGACCACTCGCCCAGCACGGCCCGTTAGTTCGTTGGCATCTGTAAATACCTGCCTTTCTGGATTAAAGCCACCTGTTACGGTCGGGCAAATGTTAAAACTTGTCTGTGGTCCTCCTCGAGCATCAACGCGCGTTACCCAGAGCCGATGTACCGTGACCAAGGTAATTTTCGCTGGCGATGAGGGAAGGCAATAATGTCAATGGCCGGAGCGGCGACTTCTCAATGTTCTCTCCTCTGACCACCAACGGGTTGCTCGGGTGACGCGTCCCCCAACAGCCCAATGTACCAAGGAAGGATTACTGTGCGTTCCACGTCCAATCTGTGCATGGTGGTCGGCCTGTTGGCGGCATTTTCAGCCCAGTTAGTTGGGCAATCTAATCAGGAGTGGATCGCTTACAAGCAAAAGTGCGGTATATCGGCTGGTACGGCCTACAACGATTGGGTGGCGGC
>Ga0157372_10001817_pt1 | contig 23138 bp, 31 predicted proteins | sample C55metaG_FD_115307 | JGI IMG/M metagenome (GOLD analysis project Ga0157372, IMG submission 115307) | Corn rhizosphere microbial communities from Kellogg Biological Station, Michigan, USA - C5-5 metaG | ecosystem: Host-associated > Plants > Roots > Rhizosphere > Soil | place: USA: Michigan... | reverse complement strand
GAGGACGCCGTGCAGGAGGCATTGATCGCCGCGGCGGCGCAATGGCCCGTGCAAGGCGTTCCGAAGAATCCGCGTGGATGGCTGTATCATGTCGCCCTTCGTCGTCTCGCCGATCACGTGCGGAGTGAGATCGCGCGCCAGCGGCGCGAGGAGGCCGTCGCGAACGAGGTCTGGGCGGAGTGGGCGTTCGTGCCGCCGCCGACGACGGAGGTCGACGTGGACAACGACGACACGCTCGCACTGCTCTTCATGTGTTGCCACCCGTCGCTCACGACACCCAGCGCGATCGCGCTGACGTTGCGTGCGGTGGGCGGACTCTCGACGGCGGAGATCGCGAGCGCTTTCCTGATGCCCGAGGCGACGATGGCGCAGCGAATCAGCCGCGCCAAAGCGAGCATCACAGGATCGAACGTGCCCTTCGAGCTGCCGGGCGAGTCGGAACGCGCGCAGCGCCTCGCGGCGGTGTTGCACGTTCTCTATCTGATGTACAACGAAGGCTACGCGTCCTCGAGCGGCGGGACGCTCCAGCGCACGGACCTCTCGAACGAAGCCATCCGGCTCGCGCGCCTGTTGTACGCGCTCCTTCCCAAAGACGGCGAGGTCGCCGGTCTGCTCGCATTACTGCTGTTGACCGACGCGCGTCGCAGGGCGCGCTCGGGTCCGCACGGCGAGCTCATTCCGCTCGACGAACAGGATCGATCGCTCTGGGACCGCGATGAGATCGCCGAGGGTCTGCGATTGCTCTCGGCGGCATTTTCTCGAGGCACGGTCGGCGCGTATCAGATTCAAGCCGCCATCGCCGCCGCGCACGATCGGGCGGAGAGCACAGACACGACGAACTGGCGCGAGATCGAGTCGCTGTACGACATGCTGCTGCGGATATCCGACAACCCGATGGTCGCGTTGAACCGCGCGATCGCCGTCGCGATGGTGGAAGGTCCATCAGCGGCCCTCGCGATCATCGATACGCTCGACGCCGACTCGCGGATCGCCGGGCACTATCGGTTGGACGCCGTTCGCGGGCATCTCTACGAGCGCCTGGGCGACCTCACGCGTGCAGTAGAGCACTATCGGCGTGCCGCTGAACGCACGGCGAGCGAACCGGAGCGGGACTATCTCACGGGCAAGGCGCTCGGCGTTGCTCGTACCCTCAGCGACACTTCATCACCGGTGAAGAACGTCCGTCAGATGTGACGTAGCAGGCCGCCTACGCCGCCGCGGTCCTCACCTGACACTTCGCTCGGCCCGCCGGCCGGCACGCACAATACAACGGAGAGAGGGTCAAATGCATCGGCTCCGTACCGAGCCTGTCCGTGTCTACGTCGTCCTGCGTATTGTTCCCCGGTCCGCAGACCCGCATCGTTCGGTTACACCTTTCCGAGGATCGGCGCAGAACGATGTCCTCCGCCTCTAGGCCTGTTCCCGCCCCCGCCCCCGCCCCCGTCCCCGCCCCCGCGCGAACGGCTGAGCCGACCAGGGTCATCCCGCGGAAGGCGGTCGTCAGCTGGATCACCTACGATCTGGCCAACGTCATCTTCTCGATGGGCGTGACGTCGCTGAACTTCTCGCTCTTCGTCCGGTCCGTTGTCGGATCCGAGCGAGCGGACAGCCTCGTCGGTCGGATCAGCGCGGTGTCGATGGGCATCATGTTCTGCATTTCGCCGTTGCTTGGCGCGATGACCGACCGCGCGCGCCGCCGGATGCCGTTCCTGATGTGGGCGACAATCATCTGCTGCGCGATGACCGCCCTCATCGCCCGGGGACCGTTCTGGCTGAGCATGTTGGCATTCGTGGTCGCCAACGGCGGGTATCAAGCAGGCGTGCAATTCTACGACTCGCTGCTGCCCGAAGTGACCACCGAACAAAATCGCGGCCGTATCAACGGCATCGCCATCGGAATCGGGTACATCGGCTCGTACATCGCGGTCGGTGTCAGCATGCTGATGGATTCCAAGACGCAAGAGTTCCCGTTCGCCAACTATTTCCTGTTCATCGGCGTCGCGTTCCTGGCGTTTGCCACACCGTGCTTCCTGTTCGTGCGCGAGCGCATCAACGCTCATCCGCGTCCGATCTTCACTCCGCAGGCGGTGACCGAGTCGACGCGTCAGACCGTTCAGACACTCAAGTCGGGACATCGTTTCCCCGGGCTGCTGCGCTTCCTCATTGGCCGCGCGTTCTACACCGACGCGATCAACACCGTGATCTTGTTCATGTCCCTCTACACGGTGAACGTCGCCATCTCGACGGGGCTCACCAAGCAGGACGGCGAGGCGAAGGCCAAGCTCGTGCTCATGGTCGCCATCAGCGCGGCGATCGTCGGCGGCATCCTCTGGGGCTTCATCGTCGACCGAATCGGTCCGAAGCGAACGCTCAATATCGTGCTCACGGGGTGGATGCTCACCTTCGTTGGCGCCGCCTCGATCGGCTTTTTGCACCTCACCATCGGCTGGCTGTTCGTCGTCGCCTGCGCGGCGGGCATCTGCCTCGGCGGCACGTGGGCGTCGGACCGTCCGCTGATGCTGCGCCTCACGCCTCAGGACAGAGTCGGTGAGTTCTACGGATTGTACGGCATGGTGGGACGCTTCTCGGCGGTCGTCGGGCCGCTCGTATGGGGCGGGACGACCTGGCTGATCGTCGAGCGGAGCGGCATGCCCGTTCTCACCGGCGAGGCGTTCGCGATCCTGTCGCTGCTCGTGATGGTGATCGTGGCGTTCCTGATCCTACGCCGCGTCACCGATGCGCCGCGCGACTGGAAGGCGCTGGGCAGTCAGGGTACGCCGACGGGGGGGACGCTGCAGCCGGCGGGAGCGACGGGCGGGCCGCTGTTGGAGTAATTTCGACGCATGCCGTTCAGCGCAACCGTTCTCCGCGTGATGATCGCCTCGCCCGGCGACGTTCCGAAGGAGCGCGCCGTGGTCCGCGAAGTCGTCGGCGAGTGGAACTCGACCAACGGCTCGCATCGCAACGTCATGTTGCTGGCCGTCGGTTGGGAAACGGATGTCGCCCCCGAGATGGGCGACGCACCGCAGAGCATCATCGACAAGAGAATCCTCACGGACGCCGACCTTCTCGTCGGGATCTTCTGGACGCGCCTCGGCACGCCGACGGCGTCGTACGCGAGCGGAGCGGTCGAAGAGATCGAGGTGCACCTCAAGGCGCGCAAGCCGGCGATGCTCTACTTCTCGTCGGCGCCCGCCCCGCTCGACGCGGTCGATCCGGCGCAGTATCAAGCGCTCAAGACGTTCAAGGATTCGTGCCGGTCGCGAGGACTTTACGCGAGCTACGCCGACGTCGAGGACTTCCGGCGACAGTTCTCCAAGGATCTGCAGATCGTCATGAACGCCGACGGCGTCGCGTCGGCCGACGCCATGGCGCGGCCGAAGACGACTTCAGGGGTCGCCGGGGCCTCACTCTCTCCCGACGCGCTCATGCTGCTTTCTGCCGCGAGCGCGGACGGGTCGGGGGTGGTCCTCTTCGAGCGATTCGGCGGCGGCGCCGAGATCAGCTCGAACGACAAGGTCTTCAATGAAGACTCGAGTCCGCGCACGCTCGCGCGGTGGGAAGGCGCGATCGAAGAGCTCGAGAAGAGTGGGCTGCTCAGGGCGACGAGCGCCGCGCGCGAGGTGTTCGAGTTGACGCGCGACGGATTCGCCGCCGCCGACGCGGCGAAGACCGACTCTCAGAAACCGGTATCGTGATGAAACAAAACATGGGTGACGCGGATCGAACGATCCGGATGCTGCTCGGCGGAGCTTTGGCTATTCTATTCTTCGTCGCCGCGCACGACGGCACTGCCGGCGCTATCGTCGGCGGCATCTCGGTCATCCTGTTCATTTCAGCACTGACCGGCTGGTCGGTGATCTACTTCCTGCTGCGAATCTCGACGCGCAGCGACAAGGACGCCAAGCCGCTCGAGCGTAGTTGAATGCCGTCCAGGCTCAGGTCGGCGCGACGGCGCTCACGTCGCGGCCGCAGAACCGGCACACCTTCGCCTTCACGAGAATTCGCTCGGCGCAATACGGGCACTCGCGTTCCTGGCGTTCGTCGGGCAGGTAGCCGCCCGGCGGCGCGGACACGGCGGCGCGTGCTTCGTCGGCGGCGCTGATCGCCGCCTGCACCTGGCGTCGAAACTCGAGCGGGTCGGCGATTCGCGTGAACTCCTCTCTCGTTCCACCGGTGCCGGTGACCTCGATCGAGCCGTAGCCGAGCATGCGGCCTGTCAGGCTCTGGTCGACGCCGACCCCTTCGACCTTCGAGAGCATCGTCTCCAGCGTCCGACGGCGAATCCAGCCCACCTTTATCACGACTCGCTTGTCGGTGACGGCGAACTCCGACGTCGCATAGGTCAGCCAGGCTCGACCAAACGTGTAGGCCGCGATCGCCCCCGTGACCGCGACCAGGACCCACCACCAGTGCCCTGCGGCGATCGCGATGATCAACGCGGCAACCGTGAGCGCGCCGACAATCGAGGCCGTCGTGAAGATTCCTTTGTGTAGGCGGGCGCGATAGCGAATCGTTTCGCCCGGCAGCAGCTGCGAGTCTACGTATGACATGCAGGACACCCTACTAATGAAGGTGGCTTTGTCGGTGGAGAGCTTAACAATACGCACCGGCGGCCGTCTTGCACGTGTGACCGTTTGCTAATATGACCACTGCGTGACCTTCCCCGGCCGACTTCCGATCTCCGTCATCCTCGCCACCATCGAGCCCCCCCCATGGCCCGACCTCGCGAACTGCCTGGAGGTTCTGGCACCCCAAGTGGCTGCCGTTGGCGGGGAAATCATCGTCGGTGACGGGCACGGTGCCGCGTTGGATGCAACCGGCGCCGCGGGCTCGAGGGGTGTGTCATGGGTCCGGATTCCCGGAGCGTCGGTGTTCGAGTTGCGCGCGCGAGCCGTCGAACGAGCTCGCGGCGAAATCATCGCCCTCACCGAAGATCATTGCCTCGTCGGCCGCGATTGGTGCGAGCAAATCCTGAATGTGTTCGCGAGGCATCCGAACGCGATGGGCGTGACGGGCCCGGTGCTCAATGGATCGACGGATCGCCGGATCGATCAGGCCAACTTCCTACATTCCTTCGCGAGCTGCATTCCGCCCGTGAGCAAGACGCAATGCTCGCGGTGTCCGCCTCCGGCCAACGTCGCCTTTCGACGGGCGGCGATAGGGCCGGGACCAATTCCTGCAGGCCACATCGAGCTCGAACTCGGCCCGCAACTCTTTGGGCAGGGTTTGTTTCACGTTCACGACGGAATCACGGTGACTCACGTGCAGTCCCATGGTTTCTGGCTCACGCTGCGAGCGCATTTTGACAACGGCCGCTCGACCACGGGATTGCATCCCGTTTCGCTCACTCGCCGTCAATTGCCATGGAATCTCCTTCGCGGGTCGCTGCGCGCGATGAGTCCGGAGGCGCGTGCAACTCGGGCCGTTCGAGAAAGCCTCCCGTTGATGTTCCTGTTGTCCTGTTGTCACGCGGCGGGTGAAGTGGCCGGAATCGTCGCCGGTCCCGGCCGCAGTCCCGCGCGACTTCGATAGTCGTGCCTCTCCGCGTAGCGAAAACGTCGAGCCAACTGCGGTCGTTGCGCATCGTGCAGGTGTCGCCGGCGTACGCTCCACTCGTCGGCGGCGCGGAACGCATGCTGCAATCGGTTTCGGAGCGGCTCGTCGAACGCGGTCACGACGTCAGCGTGCTCACGTTCGATTGCGCGGCCCTGCCGGACTTCGACTCGCCGCGCGGCGCCGGGCTGACGCCGAGCGAAACGATCAACGGAGTGCGGGTGACGCGAGTCGGTCCCGCGAGCCCTCGGTTCCAGAGATGGCACCAGTGGTGGTTGAAGCAGCGCGGTGGCTGGCGGACTTCGGCATGGTTGTTCAGCGACAACGTTTGGCCGCTTCGCCCGCCGAGCGGTCTCGGTCTCGTCTTACCGCTCGCGCGCATGAAAGCCGACGTCGTCGTGTCGGCGAATTGGCATTTCGGAATGTCGTACTGGGTGTGCCGCCCGCGGCACCTCCGCAGCACACCGCGAGTCGCGTTTCCGATTCTGCACATCGAGCGAGAGTGGGCGCACAACCCGATCTACCCGCGGATGTTTCGCGACTGCGACGGCGTCATCGTGTGCACCGAGGCCGAACGCGATTTTGTTCGGGCGCGCGGCGGTCACACGATCGCGGTCTCGGGCGCCGGTGTAGACCCCGGTCACTTCATTCGTCGAGACGGTGCCGCGATCAGAGCTCGCTACGGCATCGGCGACCGCGCGGTCGTCGGCTTCGTCGGTCGACAGGACACGAATAAGGGCGTCCCAACGCTCATCGAAGCCATGCGCAACGTGTGGCGGCGCTTCCCCGACTCGGTGCTTCTACTCGCCGGCCAAAGCGCGCACCGCGGAGAGAGAGTCTCCGAGATGCTCGACGAGCTCACCGAGGAGAATCGCGCCCGCGTCGTGCTGATCGACGATTTCGACCAGCGCGACGCGGCGTCGATCATGGACGCCTGTGATCTGCTCGTGTTGCCGTCGGTCGAGGAGTCGTTCGGCCTCGTGATGATCGAAGCGTGGATGTGCGGCAAACCGGTGATCGGCGCCGACATCGCGAGCACACGCTGCATCATCGACCACGGTGTCGACGGCTGGACCGCCAAACCGTTCGACGCAACCGATCTCGCGGATCGGATTCTCGACCTACTCGCCGATCCCGCGAAGCGCGCGGGATTCGGCGAGCGCGGCCGCACCAAAGTACTGTCGCGGTACACGTGGGATCGCGTGACCGACGTCTGGGAGTCCGCGCTCCGGCGAGCGGCCCGCCGTTCGCACAATCGAGCGCCGGCGTCACACGAGCGTCAGCGAATTCCGGCAAGCATGAAGGGCGAGGTGTCCTAGCGCCGCTCGGCCGTCCGCACCTATGCGGTGGGGACGAGCGTAATCTGCACGTCCTGCGTGTGCACGATCTCACAGCTGCACGGCCGCGGCGTGCTCGTCACCTGAATCGACTCATGGACCGGCGTAAAACCGGTCGCGGTGACGTCCACCGAGTACGTCCCACCCGATCCTGTAACCGGGCACGTAGAGCTGCATGAAAAGGACCTGACCACGGCTCCGGAAACGGCGACGGTCGCCGTCACCGGGCCGCCGGTCGACGAGGCGATCGCAATCTCGAGCGCGATCGGCGCGGCGCACGGCGGCAGAATGCACGGCTCTTCGCTGCAGCCAGTGAAGGCGAGCGCCGCGAGCAGGAAGTATCGCATATCGACTGAACCGAGCTTTGCGTCGCCGCGTCACTCCCCCCCGCGGCGGAAAGGATCAGCCGTTCGACATGCGCGCCGACGCCATCGTCGGCTCGAAGAGTTCCACCGGATTCCCCGAAGGGTCGTCGACGATGACCTGCTTGCCGCCGACACCAGTCACCAAGCTGTTCCGGAAATGGACGCCGGCGTTGTTCAACCGCTCGATCGTCGCCGGCAAATCCGCGACCTCGATCGCGAAACGATTCCACCCGCCGGGTTGCTGCGTGGTACCGTCGGGCATCGGTTGACCGCCGCCGGCGGACGGATTGGGTGCGCTGAGCACGAGACGCAGCTCGCCGCGCGTGAGCATCGCGAACGCGGGGGCCGGATGCATTTGAAGCTCGAAGCCCAACTGCTCGACGTAGAACGGAATCGCCTCGTCGACGTCGTCGACGATGTAGCGGACTTGAACACTGGCCATGGTGATATGCCTCGTCGGATCGGTCGCGTCACGCCGACGGCGGGCGCGGAACGTCTGGCGGAAACGGAACTCCCCGGGGCGGCACGGGCGGTCCTACGTGGCCGAAAATTCGCCCGGCCTCCGGTCGCGAGAAGACTGTCGCGATGCGCTGTTCGAACTCGACCATTGCGGGGTTGGGCGCGTGAGCCGACAACAGCTTGGGCAGCTCCGGAATCGCCGCCACGATCATGTCGCGTTGTGCCTGCGTGAGCCCAGCCTCCGGCAGAAGAAAAGACTCGAGGTGTTCCCGCCAGAGCTGAATCCGAAGCTCGGGCCGGACTTCGTTGACGAGCACACGCCGGACCACCATCGGGAAACGGCCCAGATCACTCCAGTTCCGCGGGAGCTTTTCCGGATGCTCGTGGATCCACCCTCGGAGCTCGGACCGCCACGCCGGATACCACTCGCAACTCGCCACCGAGACCACCTCCTTCTCAACTATCAAGTAAGGGCGGGCATCAGCTGAAAGCGAACCTGGCGGCGCTTCAAAGCGGCCTGGGCTGAACCCGGTCTATTTTGGCGCGACGGCTACGGTCGCGTGGCGGCGCCGACGTAGAGAATTCCTGAATACATCGACGGACGCGTCGCCGTGACGGTCGCTTCGACCAGCCCCGCCGCGGCGGCCATCTTCGGCCATCGCGCGACGGGAATCGGATGCGGGACCCACGGGCTCGGCAGCCGCCGGTCGTACTCGACGACGATGACTCGCCCTCCGCCGCGCAGGGTCTGAGCGAGACGCGTCAGCGTCCCGGTTGCGTCGCGAACGAAGTGCAACGCATTCGCGAAAAGAATTCCGTCGAGTGGCATGGTTCCCGTTCCCAGACCGGGCAGCTCGAGCGGGCGCGTGAAGTTCGCGCGCACGGGCACGATGCGCACGTCGCTGTCGCCCGGCAGGTCCGCGAGCGCACGCACGGCAGTCACATCATCGTCGACCGCGTAGATGGTGCTGCCGGGACCGAGAAGCGCGGCCAACGCGCGAGTGAACGTGCCGGTCCCCGCGCCAAGGTCGGCCCAGACGCCTTGGCGTTTACCGACGGCGTCGCGAAGCAGATCGATCGCTTCTTCAATCTCCATCGAAGGCCACGCTCCCGCGATTGGATCATGAAACCGTAATCAATTGGCCATCGAGCCGTCACCTCCTCCCAACGAGCGGCTAACCCGGATGTACTACCATGGGCCTCACCAACCTGCGAGGGGAGCGATGACGGCCAAAACGCAATCCGTTCTATCCGCGGAGCCCAACGTGACGCCGATGATCGACGTGCTGCTGGTCGTAATCATCGTATTCATGGTCGCGATGGTTCGAGTGCGCCATACGATCGACGCAGTGTTGCCCAGTCCGTGCGTGGGCGCTTGTGGGGCCTCGGCACAGGTCGTCCTCGAGGTGTTGCCCGGGCCGAGTTATCGCATCAACAAGCGGCCAATCTCCGAACATGAGCTCTTGCCCGAGTTGAACCGCGTCTACGCGTCACGGCCGGAGAAGATCATTCATGTCGCCGGAGATCCACGCGTTCGCTACGACGACATCATCGCGGCGATGGACGTCGCGAAGTCGGCGGGGGTGCGTGTGATCGGCATAGCGCCGAAGGCACTGTCGGCCGACAGGTGACGCTGCCAATCGGCGCGTGGCGTACCCGCTGGTTAGCTCAACCCGCCTGCCTTGTACCACGCCCGATGAGGGGAGGCGTGGTTGCACCGCGGGCACTGTGTCCAAGAGAATCGTGCCTCGCACGACGGACACTGTCCCTGCGATGCAAAGGTGTCGAATGCGGCGCCGCATCCATCGGGGGCGCACACCCAGGTCATTCCGACCGAGGGCGAAAACCCGCATCCGGGGCAAGCGATCTCCGGGCGAGGAAATCCGCGGGGGACCGCGCCTTCGAGACGGCTCATTTCACCGCGCTCACGTGCCCGCCGACGACGCGCCAATCGCCGCCTTCATCGCGGGCCCACACGCGGGTGTATTGATACGTGCCGCGATCGAGCACGCCGGCCACGTCGACGACGAGCCGTGTTCGCAAGCTGGCTATGGCCACCCGAGCCCCGACGCGCCGCACTCGGAGCTCTTCTGGAACGTGCTCACGAAATCGCACGACGCCGGTCGCGTGCGCGTCGAGATCCTGCCTCTTCGTCGACAGTTGCCCGTTCGGCCCGACGAACAGAAGATCTTCCCCGATGAGCTCATCCAGCGTCGCGACATCCGCGGCGAGCTGCGCGGCCCGCAGCCGAGTCTCCAGTGCCACGATCTCCGGATCGGGCGCGCCGACGAGGGCCGCATTCAGCAACGTCAGGTCGGCCGGCGTCGAAGTCACGAAAACTTTCCCGTCTCGAGAAAACGAAGGATGAGCGCGTGAACCGTCTGGGCACCATGAGCAGCGGATGCCATTGCAAACCTGCCGGTCCAGTGAATTTACGATACACCGGGCCGAAGACCGGCCAACGCGGCAATTGGTCGGCCAGCTCGCTCCCCGCGTTCGGCGGACCCAGCATTACGACTCGGTGCACGCATCGACGCCGGCGATCTCCCCAGGCCACCCCTCTTCAATCACTCCGCCTGCGCCAGCAAACGCGCGTGAGCGTCGAGCGTCTGCCTGTCCGCCTCGGGCACGCGACTCAAGTCGAAGACGATCTCGCCGTCGACGATGCGGGCGAAGCGGTCCGAGGTCAGATGATGCGGGCCTTGCTGCGGGACGATGATAAAATGCGCGTGCGCGACGCCGTAGCCGTGAACCAAATAGCCGACCCGCTGAAGAGGAAAGACGGCGCGCATTCGGCGCCCTATGCGCTGCGCGACGGTCATGATGTGCGCCGCCACGGATTCGGGAACGTCGCTGAAGTGATCGACATGGGTGTTGGGGATGATGAGGCATTCCCCCGGCGCCGTCGGCTGCAATGTCATGAACGCCGACACCAAATCGTCGCGATAGACGAAGCTCGCCGGCGCGCGCTCGGCGACGATCTCACAGAAGATGCACGGCATCGCGCGTCAGCGAAGTCAGTGAGCGTGCGTGCCGATTCGGAACGCCGGGAGGAGACACGCGCTGTCCGGTTCGAACGCGTCGCCGCCGGCCTCTTGGATCGCGGCGACGAGCCATCGCGGCGCCTGCGTGTGGCCCGGCTCGACGTCGACGAGGACGACTTTGTTCGGGCGCGGCGGGAGAATCGTCTGAATCGTCCGCAGGAGATCCGCGCTGTCGAGCGCGGCGTGCAAGAAATGGTACTGCCTCTCGCCCGACTGCCGTACCACGACCAGCGATTGTCCGTCTCGGCAGATTCGAGCCGCGTCCTTGCGCAGCTCCACATTGGTCGATCGCTGGCAGGCGGCGACTGCGGCGGCGGCAATGACTGATCGCAGAATGAAAGCGCGCATCCGGATCTCCTAGCAGCGGTCGAATACAACATACGCACTATCCCGCGGCCGGTCGCCCTCCGAACGAGACGACGTTGCCGTCGGGGTCCTCGATATAGAAGTCTTTCGTCCCCCAGTCCGTCGCCTGGAGCGGCTGGGAAATCGTGATGCCGTTTGCGACACACCGCTCGTAGAACGCCTCGATGCCGTCCACACCAGCCGCCGCGTCGAGGTGCTCGTGCTCGCGTCGTTCCCGTCGATAGGTATCGCTCTTCGGCGATTCCTTCAGGTGAAGCTCGAGACCGTCGAGATGGCCGATCGCGTAGAAGCCCTCCCACGGATCGCCGAACGTGAAGCCGAGCTTTTGATAAAACGCGATCGAGCGATCCAAATCCTCGACCAACAATTGGGGAGCCAGCGACGTGAGTCGCGGCGCTGTGCTGAGCGAAAGCTCCATCGGCTGTGCCTCCAGTTGTGAGCCGAAGCGACGAATGACGATCGCCACGGGTGCGTCATCAGTTGCGCCAATCCGAGTGCGTGCGGTTGTATGCCGTGACGAACGCCGACGTCCCCGCGCCGTCAGGTAGCCCGCGCAGCGTCTTGAGAATACCGGTCAGGTCGATCGTGTGCGACTCGGTAAACGATCCGTCGTCCGCGACCTCGCTTGTGCGCGGGGCTTCGATCTCGTTGATGTCCTGCATGGCCGCTCTCAAATCCACACCCACGCGCGCCATCTGGGCCTCGAGATCGGCCATGAATGCTTCGATGTTCCACCGTTGGTCCGGCGACAATTCCTCGTCGTTCATTCGTGCCTCGGTCAATGCATCACGGTCCGGGAATGTCGGCCTTGGACCGACGCCGGATTGGAGCGATCTCCTCGTCGCCGACGCCAAGGCTGTGCAAGTCGTCGGCCGATGCCAGCCTGGCACCGGAACGGGCTCGCCGGGCTATGAGCAGCGTCGCGATCGCCGAGCCGGCGCCCATGACGGTGAGGAGCCCGAAATTGATGATCGCCAATCGCGGCGACCAGGCTCTTCCGCCCGTCGACGCGAGAAAAAGCCAGTAAAGGAAACCGGCCCCGGCGCCGAGGGAACCGACGAGAGGCAGCGAGAGCTTGTTGAATCGCCGGCCGCGCGCGGTGAGCGCCAGGACGCCGGCAAACGCCACCCCCAACAGAAACGACGCGACCGAAAACCTGCCGGCGACTCGAAGCACTTCCACGACCGAGGCTCGGCCGCGGAGCCACGCGAACGCGCCAACGGCCGTCGTGACCGCGCCGATGCCGACGGCGAACGTCAATCCCGTTCCGATCATCCCACGAACGACTCTCAACCATCGCGGCACAACTCGTCCCCCAAACTCGAAGTCGCTTTACGCCGTAAAGTAGAAATGCCGGCGACGCGGCGTCAACGGTTCCGATGGTTTACCACTCCGCCGCGTAGACGAACCCGGCCGGCGAACGTCCGAGCCATCGCAGCACGACGAGCGCGTGCTGGCAAGCGCCATGCGCCAGAATTGCCAGGGCGTCGCGAGGCCGGTCCGGTCTCGTGCCGAGCCGTTCGGCATCACGGGCGTGCCGAGTGGCCGCTCGGCGCTTGACAGCAGACGTGTCGAACTCCTACTTGTGGATCAATAGGAGTTCTACATATCAACCCGGACCCTCGCGCGCCCCCCCATGGCCGGTCTCGACTCGAAGAAGAACGAGCTGCTCAAGGGCACGCTCGACATGCTCGTCCTGCAGACGCTGAGCGTCCGGCCGCTGCACGGGTACGGCATCGCGCAGCAGATCGAGGCATTGTCCGAGGACGCGCTGCGCGTCGAGCAGGGCTCGCTCTATCCCGCGCTCGAGCGCCTGCAAAAGAAGGGCTGGATCACGTCGCGGTGGGGCGAGTCGCCGACCGGACGCCGCGCGCGCTACTACACGCTCACCGCCGCGGGCCGCCGGCAACTGGGCAACGAGATCTCGAGCTTCGACGCCATGCTCGTCGCGATCAACCGCGTGCTGCGGCGCGCCTGAGGCCGCGAGAGAGTCATGTCACTCCTCGATTCGGTCCGATACCGGCTGCGGGTGTTCACGCGGTCGCGCCAGCACGAGCAGGAGCTGGCCGAAGAGATGGAATTTTTCGTGAACGCCGAAGCGCGCCAACGAGAGCACGCGGCTCGCGGCGACGTCTCGGCGAAAGCGGCGCGAGACGGCGCGCGGCGGCGCTTCGGCAACGCGACGTACTATCGCGAAGAAGCACGGCGAATCTCCGGACTCGACGTCATCGACACGCTGGGGCAGGATGCGGCATTCGCGCTCCGCACGTTCGCGCGAACGCCGGTGTTCACCGCGGTCGCCGTCGCGACGCTCGCCATCGGGATCGGCGCGAACACGGCGATTTTCAGCGCCGTCGACACGCTGCTCCTCACGCCGCTGCCGTTCAAGGCGCCCGACCGTCTGATGAACGTCGCCCTCACGGTTCCGGCGACCAGCGCGAGCCGCGCGCGCGACGATCTCGTCTGGTCGTATCCGAAGGTCGAGGCGTTTCGGGAGAGTCAGAACGTCTTCAGCGATCTCACCGCCTGGTTCAGCACCCAGAACACGGTGCGCGTGGGCGACGACGCGCTGCGTCTCTCGGGCGAGTTCGTAGACTCGCACTACTTCGCGACGTTGGGCATCGTGCCTGCCCTTGGCCGCGCGATGCTTCCGACGGAGAACCGCGTCGGCGGTCCGGCTGTCGTCGTGATCTCCGACGAGCTGTGGCGCGCCGGGTTCAACGCCGATCCGTCCGTCATCGGCAAGCGGATCGACGTCGACATCGCGACGTTGACCATCATCGGCGTCGCGCCACCGGGCTTCGCCGGAGTGAGCGGCAAAGCCAAGCTCTGGCTGCCGTTTCTGAGCGACCCGCCCGTCTGGGACAACGCGCTGTTTCGCGACCCGTACAATCACTCCTTCTTTGTGATCGGTCGGCTGGCGCCCGGCGTGACGCCTGACCGCGCCGCGGCTATCTCGCGCGAGCTGGGCCCCCGGATCGACGCGCGTTTTCCCGAGACCGGCCCGCATTCGCGTCATTGGGGGATCGCCGCGCGGACACTCGACGCGACGCGTATCAGGGACGACGACCGTCGCACCCTCTTTCTGTTGTTCAGCGCCGTCGGCATGGTGCTGCTCGTCGCCTGCGCCAACGTGGCGAATCTGTTTCTCGTGCGCGCCGCGGGCCGGCGCCGCGAGATCGCGGTGCGGCTGGCGATCGGTGCGTCGCGCGCTCGCCTGATCCGCCAACTCCTCGTGGAAAGCGTACTGCTCGCGATCGCCGGCGGAGTGGCGAGCCTCGCCGTCGCGTGGGTCGGCGTGGGAATCATCTCGGAGGTCCGCCCGGGGCTCTGGAGCTCGCAGAGCGATAGCGGCGTCGGCACGGTGTTCACGGACCAGATCCATCTGAACATCGCGGCGTTCGCGTTCACCGCCGCGATCGCGCTCGCCACCGGGCTGGTCTTCGGCCTCGTTCCCGCGATGCAGTCGACGCGGCCCGAGTTGACGGAATCGTTGAAAACCGAGACCGGCGTAGCGTCGCGCTCGGCGATCTCGCGCCGCCTTTCGATGCGCGACGCCATCACGGCCTTCGAGATCGCGCTCGCCGTCGTATTGCTGGCGGGTTCCGGAGTTCTCGTGCGCAGTCTCGTTCAACTGGTGGCCATTCGCCCCGGTTTCGACCCGCAGCGCGTGCTTACGATGCGAGTGAACCGCGCTGCGGCGTGGTCACGGGATTCCATTTCACGGTTCTACGACGTAGCCGTCGATCGACTTCGATCGCTTCCCGGCGTGAAGGAGGTCGCGATCGCCGATTGTTCGCCGCAGAGCGGAGGGTGTAGTGTCGAGAACGTCGATGTGCTCGACCGCGCGACGGGGCCGCAGCGGATCGGAACCGGCCTGCATTGGATCACGCCCAGCTGGACCGACGTGCTCCACGTACCTCTGGTGCGCGGACGGTCGATCGAGAGGTCGGACGCGATCGGCGCGCCCCTTGTCGTGGTCGTGAGCCAAAGCGCCGCTCGTGAGTTCTGGCCGAGCGACGACGCGATCGGCAAGCGCCTGATTCTCCACGCCCACGACACGGCGCGCGTGGTCGGCGTCGTGGGCGACGTTCGGTTCTACGGCGTTCAACAGCCGCCACGGCCGGACATCTACATCTCGTACTATCAGTTTCCGATGAGCTTTCGGATGATGGTCCACATCCTCACAGCCGGCGACCCCGCGGTGGTCGCCGAGCCGGCTCGCCGCGCGCTGCGCGAAGTGGCACCCGGTTTCCCCGTCTACGACGTGGCGTCGATGGAGACGCGTATCGGTTCGGTGCTGGCCGGGTCGCGGTTCTTGGCGCAGTTGTTGTCGCTGTTCGCCGTGCTTGCGCTCGTGCTGGCGACGATCGGCACCTACGGCACGATCTCGTACGCCGTCGCCCAACGCACGCGGGAGATGGGCGTTCGCATCGCTTTGGGGGCGACACCGCGCGATCTCACGCGTCTCGTCGTCGGGCGCGGGCTCGTGTTGGCGGCGGCGGGCGGCGCTGTGGGTTTGGTCGGAGCGTCGGCCGCAGTGCGCCTCATTCGCGCCCAGCTCTACGGCGTCGAACCGACGGATCCCGTCACGCTCGTGGGGATCGTCGTTCTGTTGGCGATTGCGGTCGTCGCCGCGAGCTGGGTCCCGGCGCGGCGCGCGGCCGGGATTCCAGCCGTCGAGGCGCTTCGCGGAGGATGAGAGAAGACTCATGAGTGACAATATCGACTTCATTCCGGTGCGACGCCGCCGGCTGTCGGAAGAGCTGGCCGACCGGATCATGGGATCGATCGCGGCGGGGCGGCTTCGGCCGGGCGATCAACTCCCTCCGATTACCGGGATGGCGCGGTCGTTCCGCGTCGCGCCGGCGACGGTGCGGGAGGCGTTGGCTCACCTCGAGGCGAAACGGATTGTCGAGATCCGGCAGGGCGCGGGCGTTTTCATCGCCGCCAGTGCGGCGTGACGCCTGACCGGCGCGCTTGATTCTCAGTCAGGAGGCCGCATCATTGGCGGCACACCTGCGAGGAACTCGAGCTCCATGCGCGACACTCTGCTAGCGATCGTCGCCTTCGTCGCCGCACCGTTGGCCGCCGAGGCGCAGAACCCGGCCGTGGTCTGGGCCACCGATTCCACGGCGCCTTGCGTCGGGGTCACTGTTTCGGTCAACGCCAACGCCGCGAAGTTGCAAGCGCTGGTCGGACCGCGCTGGCGCGTCGTGCCGTCGAAGGACGGGACGGCAGCGGCGTCGCTCTTCGTCACGCGATGCCCGAAGAGCGCGGTGGGCGATCGTCGCATCGGCCCAGCGACGATCGCGGCCGTCATCCTCGCCGTCGAGTCGCGAGCCGACGCTCCCGGCGGCCCGCGCGCGCCGGTCGTGCCATTGGTGTTCGGTGAAACGGGAGCGCCAATCCCGGAGTTGTTTCGCAGTAATGCGTTTGTCGTTCGCGCGGCGTCCGTCACGCTCGCCGTCGATTCCGCGGCGTTGCCGCATCGCGCGAGTTTCGCCGTCGTGACGCCGGGCGGACTTATCGACGGCACGGCGATTCCCTCCGACAGCTCGACCGTGCGATCGCTCGACAGCCGGCTATCGGGAACCGACCCGAGCCGCGTGTCGGAATTCAGCGGTCCGGAATGGATGCGTCGATACCAGGCGTCCGCCGCGGTGCTGACGACGGGAACGACGCTGTTCTCCGAGTTAGGAGTCGCGACGATGCCGACCACCGCGCTCTACGACGCGGATTTCGGCTGGCGCTTCGCGTTCCAGGTGAAGAAGTAGCGATCAGCCGACGTACGTGTAGGTGAAGCCCTTCTCCTGCGCGCGATTCGTGACGATCACTCCGGCCGCGACCACTCGCGCGTTGGGCGTCACGAGATTCGCACGAAGATCCGCCTCGACGTCCGCCGCGGTGAGCCCGGCTTCGGACGCGACCGCTCGCGCGAGCCGTCCCGTCGCCAACCCACAGACGGCGACGATCACGCCGCGCTTCGCGAGATCGGTCGCGGTGCTCGCTTGCGGATTCCGCACGGCGGACGCGCCGCCGTCGTTCACTTTCTGCGACTCGCCCAATTTGTATTTGGCCCACATCGCGTCGTTGAATCCGAAGACGGTCGCGAGGTGCCGCACGCACACGATCACGTTGACGTCGGCATCCTTGAGCTGATAAATCGGTCCCGTGTTCGCCGAGAGAAAGTTGCGCGAAAACGCCCAGCCCATCGGCCCGTTCTCGACGCTCGTACAGTCGTAGATGTTCTTGTGTTGGCCGGTGAGTTCGTCGAGCCACGCGTCGGCCGGATGCGTCGGTCCGCGCGAACGCGCGGGTTGCGCGGGTTGCGCGTCAGCAGTGGACGGAATGGCGGCGGCGCCGGCGAGCGCGGCACTCGCCGCGGCCAGTCGAGAAAGGAAGGAACGCCGAACGACGGCGCCCTGAAGCGGAGAGCTCATGGTGACTCGAGTTGGGATGAAGGAACCGCCGGAGAATGTCCCTCCGGCGCCCGCCCGCCGCTACCGTTCGCGGCACACCGAGCACCGATTCCTGACTAACGCTGGCGGCGCGGCGCGCTCGGGCGCAGCGTGCGGCCATGAGACTCCGTCACTCGCTGCTCGCGCTCGCCCTCGTTGCCGGCGCCGCGACCACATCGCCGACGGCGATCGCGTGGATCGCATCGGGCGCCGAAGGAGAACGGGCCATCCAGATGCCCGACACGCTCGGCGCAAACTTCTCGATCGGCGACAGCGTCAACAAATCCGGCACGACCGCCGACTACGACGCGCTTGTCGGGACGTGGGAATTTCGGTTTCAGAACCGCGACGGCCAGGGACGCTTCGGGCCTCCGTTCGTCGGGCATTGGACGTTCGAGAAGAAGCCCGGCGGCGGATTAGTCGAAGATCGCTGGCGCCCCGACAATCCGTCGGCGCCGATGGGCCAGACGCTGTACACGTATCGGATCTTCGACGAAGAACGGAAGGTCTGGCAGATGTACGGGACGTGGCCTGGGAGCGGAGAGATCGAACCGGGGCTCACGTGGTCGGACGGCGTTTCGCGCTTCGCGATTCAGCATAGCAAGAACGGCCTCTCTCGCATTCGCTACCTGCGGATCGACAAAAACAAGTTCCTCTGGCGTTCGGATCGAAGCGTGGACGGCGGCAAGACGTGGATGCGCGACGCCGGTACTATGGAAGCGAAGCGGATCTCGCAGTAGCTAACGCGAGCGCTTGCGGACCGCGGCGGCGACCGCGGCGCGCCGGCGGCGAGATACCGGCACCTTCGCGCCGCTGGCGAGCACCGCGGTCAAGTCGCCGGAGCCGTTCGTCGCGAGCGCGCGCACACCGTCGACTCGAATGAGCGCCTGGCGATGCGCGCGGACGAATCCGTGCGTCGCGATTCGGCGCTCGAGATGCAGCAACGACTCGCGCAGCAGATAACTTTTGGCGCCGACCCAGACACGCGCGTAGTAGTCCGCGGCCTCGATCCAATCGATTTCGTGTAGCGGAACCACGACGACGCCGCGAGAGGTCGTGACGACGATGCGCGGATCGCGCTCCGCCCGGCCGCCGGCGAGCCGTTTTTCGACGCGCTTGATCGTGGCCGCGAATCGCGTCTCACTCACCGGCTTCACGAGATAATCCAACGCCTCGGCGTCGAACGCGCGGATGGCGAACTGGTCGTACGCCGTGAGGAACACGACGACCGGCATGCGTTCGACGCCGCGCCGCTGAATCACTTCGAACCCGCCGATCTCCGGCATCTGAACGTCGAGAAAGAGCAGGTCCGGACTCACCGAGTCCAGAGCCGCGAGGACCTCTCGTCCGTCGCGGCATTCACCCACGACCGCGTATCGAGGATACGGCGCCAGCAATTGCCGCACGCCTCGGCGCGCCGCGGGCTCGTCGTCGGCGATCAGCACGCGCCAACTATTGCGTGTCATCGGTCCGACCTTCGTCGACGACAATGTCACGATACGGAATCCGCAGCCGCGCGATCGCGCCCTGGTCCGGAGCGGGGACGAGCTCCACGGTCGCCGCATCGCCGTATAGAGTGCGCAGGCGTTCGCGGGTGTTTTCGATGCCATGTCCGCCCGCCTGTTGCGGTGTTCCCGTGAGTCCGCCGCCGTCGTCGCGCACCGTCAGCTCGAGCATGGCCCCATCCCGCCGCGCCGACACCGCGATTCGCCCGGCCGCCGATCGCCGAGCGATGCCGTGCCTCACCGCATTCTCGACGAGGTGCTGAAGCGCGAAGCTCGGCACCGCGGCGGACAACAGTTCGGGCGGAACGTCGATGGTCGGCCGCAATCGATCGGAGAAGCGGGCCTGCTCGACGGCGAGGTACTGGCGGAGCAACGCGAGCTCGTCCTCGAGCGACACTTCGCTCGCGCGCGAGCGGTCGAGCGTCGTCCGGAGCACGTCCGAGAGCTGCTCGATCACGCGAGTTGCCGCGACGTTCTCGCCGTCGCGCACCAGAACGTTGACGGTGTTGAGGCTGTTGAACAAAAAGTGCGGGTTGAGCCGCGCCTCGAGCGCGGCGAGACGCGCACCGGTCAATTGGTTCGACAGCCGCGAGACCTGCGCCTCACGATCGCGCGCCTCGGCGAAATAGCGGAGCGCGTGTTCCACGCCGACGATCGAAAAGTAGACCCCGGCGCCGAAGGGAAACGTCGTGAACACCCAGCTCAGGTAAAATCGGCCGATGCTGCCGTCGAACGAATTCGGCAGCAGCGCCATCCTGAGAAGCGTGCCGCCTCCCGCCCACGCGAGACAAAAAAGCAGCGCGAACGCGACATGAATGGCCACGTTGCGCGCCCTGATCGGATGCGCGAGGGGAAATCGCCGCGACAGCACGATGACGAACGGCGTGAGCACGCCGTAGAGCAGCCAATCGAGCCCGTTGAACAGCACCTGGCGATAGCGAATCGTCTCGCCGAACAGACCTTGTTGGGCGAGCGAGTCGAGCGAGCCGAGTACCGCGGGGAGAATCCAGATCGTGGAGACGACGATCCACGGTGGCGGGCGTATCGATGGCGTCTGCACGCGGGCACGCTACAGCCCGGTATCGAGCCCCGCAACGTGATAGCCGTTCGCTGCGGCCGGGGTACCGTTCACCGAAACTCGAGAACAGCAGGCTGAGCTCCGGCATCATTCGAAGACTACGCGGATTGACCCACCAACTCCCAAATACTCCATGGAGCATAGCTCCGCCGTCCACTGATCTTCCATCCTCTCGCCTTGAGCGCGCGAGCCAACTCGCGGCGAAACACACCATGGGTGACGACGGCGACGACCGAGGACGTCGCGCGGGCGCGACACGCCTGCTCGCACCAACTCGCCGAGGCGTCTTCCAAGATGCCGGCGGCATCATAGTCGCTGCGCCATCGCTCCAATGCCGAGTGATTCAGAGGAAGCCACGCGGGGAGCGAATGCGCCTCGGTCCGTGGCGAATGAGCAGAATGCGCACGATGACCCTACGCGGTGGTTCGGCGAAATGTCTTTCTGTCAGGCCGAGCGGTTGAAGGCCGCCGCGTTATCAATGGCCCAGTTGGCGAACGTGCGCGCCGGCATGCCCGTGACTTCCGCCACGGTGGACGTGACGAAGGCCGGGTGACCGAGCGCGGCACCCCACGCCGCCAGCAACATCTCGACGACCTGCGGCGGCCAGGTGCCCGCCGTCTCTCGCCGAAACTGGTCCGGCGAAAGTTCCTCGAAACGGAGCGGCCGTCCTATCGCTTCGCCGATGGCGTGTACTTGCTGCTCGTGCGTCAACGCTTCGGGGCCGGTGAGAACGTAGTCCGCTCCCGCGTGACGATCGTCGAGCAGTGCGCGCGCGGCGACGGTGGCGATGTCACGCTCGTCGATCGGCGCTGTTGCCGCCGCGGCGTACGGCCAACGCACGATGTCGCCCACGCGAGTTTGCGGCGCCCACCAATAGAGCGCGTTCGACGAGATCATGCCGGGCCGGAGCATCGTCGTCGGCACGCCGCCGCCCTCGAGTAGGCGCTCGATTTCAGCGTGCACGGCGCGCAACGCGTTCGGCTGCTGAAAGAAGGGATGCGGCGTCCGATGCGGCGACGAGAGGTGAACGATGCGCGACGGCGCTGCGGCCGCGAGTCGGTCGATCACGGCCGCGGCGGCCTCTAGCCCTTCGGTCCAAACAAAAAATGCCGGTCCAATGCGATGGAACGCCGCGTCGAGCGAATCGGGCGCCGTCAAGTCGCCCGTCACGACCTCGACGCCGGCTGGAAAGTCCGACTCGGCCGGCCGACGCGTGAGCGCGCGGACCGGCGCGCCGAGCCGAACCAATTCGTCGACCAGATGACGCCCGGTTCGACCGGTGGCGCCGATCACCAGAATGGGCTTCAACGTTCGTGACTCCCGACAACGGCGACGCGGCTCACGCGTCCGCGTGGCGATCTTTACTGAACCAGATGAGCTCCACCGGAGCTCCGTCGACGAGGATCATCGCGGCGCGCACGCCTTCGGATGGCGATCCCGGTGGGTAGATCACTTCTTGTCCTTCGAGCGCCGCATCGAGATCGTCGACCTCGAACGCCACGTGGGGCAGAGTCTTGATCGCCGGGTGGAGCGGGCTGCTCGCCGAGTACCGCATCCACTCGATGCCGAACGGGCTGGTCGAGAAGCCGGAAACGTGGACGCCGAATGCTTCCAGGTTCTTCTCGTTCGGGTGTGGCTGGTCGGTGGGAATTCCAATGTGATGATAGCGCCACCCGAGCTTGGAGATGACTGGAGGCGGCTCGTCCCCCCGCCGCTGCACCGACCGGATGAGCGAAGAAAGCGTTGATTCATTCGACGCGTCGGCGGGTTTCATCGTCCCGCGGGCGGCTGCCAGAGCTCGACCTTGTTTGGGTTTGTCATCCGAGTCGGTCCAAGTGAACGCCGTGCCGCCCCACGCCAGTGAGTCGCCTCATGTCGGCCTCTTTTTCAATTTCAGTGCTCGCTTACAGCCTCTAGAGCAGGTAGCCGACGACGCCAGTACCATCCTCGGCGACGAGCCCCTGGAACGCGGCGCGATCGCCGAAGCCGTCGCGCAGGTACTCGGCCGCCGTGATGCCGCGCGGATTCGGGTCGCCGAGGCCGGCGAGATACGCGACGAATTCGGCGGCCAGACGCCCGATTGCCTCGGCGTCGTCGGCGCGCGCGCCTCTCAGGATAAATCCGGATTGCATGGATCGGTCGTGGAGTCTCGCGAATGTCGATGCGCGCGTCTACCGTGAGAGCAGGACGCCGATGAGCAACCCGAGTCCCGTGCCTAAGCCAATACCAGCCGCGAGGTAGCTGCTCGAGTTGTCGGGATCGAGATATCGACAGGGCGGCCCCGCCGGCACGTTCACGCACGCCGGCTTGTGCGCTTGCGCGTACTGATGGCCGAGCACCGCTCCCACCAGCGCGCCGAGAGCCGCGCCGACCCCGGCATATTTGAGCCGCCGAGACTCGTCCTTGTTTGAATCGGCTCGCGCGGAGCGCAACGCGCTCGCAACGTCGAGGACTAGCTGGTCCGTGGAGGGCGATAGTGCAACCGCATGTCCGTCGCGATGAGACTGCCGCGTGATCCCGGCCGGCTGTTGCGCCGACAGCGGCCCGGCAATGGCGAACGACGCAAACAGCGTGAGTCGAGCAAAGGCGACCCTTTTTGAGGGCTTCATCGTCTCCCAGGCTGTTGCTCTCTGATTCATTAGCCAAGCGGCAATGGTATTCTATAACAGGTGCGGAGACGTTAGCCAGGGATGGCCGACAGTCGTCTGCGCCAGCGCGCGCCGAAGCCAAGCGCTTTGGCCGGGGTCGAGGCGCGGCACCACGGCCTCAAAGTCGGCGGTGTCTTTTGGCGTCAACGATTTGGCCTTGTACAGCAGGACGATTTCCGGCGCGAGATACGGTGCCATTCCCCAAGGCCCGGAGAAGTCCCGCATTTCGGCGACCGCGGGAGCAATCTCCGCGCTCATTCAGTGTCAACGGCGTTGATCGTACAGCGAAGCGGCCGCACTACGTGCTCAGTGGCTCGAT
>Ga0157372_10001809_pt1 | contig 23215 bp, 20 predicted proteins | sample C55metaG_FD_115307 | JGI IMG/M metagenome (GOLD analysis project Ga0157372, IMG submission 115307) | Corn rhizosphere microbial communities from Kellogg Biological Station, Michigan, USA - C5-5 metaG | ecosystem: Host-associated > Plants > Roots > Rhizosphere > Soil | place: USA: Michigan... | reverse complement strand
TGCCGGCGTTCCGCAACCGCCGCCTGCCGGCGCCGACGATCTTCCCAACATGCGCACGCCAATCGACTTCTCGCGCACGACGGTCACGCTCGACCCGACGGCGCGCGCCGCCTCGCGCGATGCGCTGTTCGCGATCGAGCGGATGCCGCGTGCGCTCGGCGTGACCCCGCCGGCCGGCGCGCCGCCGTGGCGCGACCTTCTCGGGCATTCGCCGATTCTCGTGCAGGATGGAACGCCGCCACTGCGCGCTCGCGACGTCGCACGCTGGGCGGATGCCGCGGCGCCGACGCGCATCGAATGGACGCCGGCGGGCGGCGGCGTCGCGGTGAGCGGCGATCTCGCCTACACGTACGGTGCATCGCGCACGATCGCCGGCAGTGCGGCACCAGTCGATGGCCACTACGTACACGTCTGGCAGCGCGATGCCGCTGGCGACTGGAAGCTCAAGGCCGAGGTCGACCTCCCCGGTTAGACCGCGGCATAGCGCCCATCGCGCCCGTCATTCCCGCGCATGCGGGAATCCAGCCGTGACAGGTCGACGAAGGCACTGGCGCTTCCACCGCTGCGTCAAGGCTGGATCCCCGCATGCGCGGGAATGACGGATCAGGGGCCCTCGCGCGGCTCGTCGATGCGTGAATCGAGCGCGTCGAGCTTCTCCTGCAGTTCGAGCCACGCGCTTTCGGCGCGCGCGAGCTGCCATGTGAGCTCGCCTTGCCGCGCGATCGACTCGACGAGTCGCTCGCGCGCGGCGCTTTCGTACGCCTCGGCGCTCGCGAGCCACGTGTCGAGCTCGCGCTTTTCCGCGGTCAGCGCATCGATCTCGCCTTCGATCGTCGACTGCTCGGCGACCAGCGGCTTGCGCGCGTCGTGGCGGCGCTGCCGCGCCTCGGCCTCCTCGCGCTTCTGCTGGCGGCGGTCGCCGCCCGCATCGCGCCCGCGGCTTTCGGTCGCTGAACGGCTGCGCGCGGACAGCACGTAGTCGCGGTAGTCGTCGAGGTCGCCGTCGAACGGCGCGACGCGGCCGTCGTCGACGAGCCACAGCTCGTCGGCCGTCGCGGCCAGCAGGTGCCGGTCGTGCGCGACGACCACCAGCGCGCCGTCGTAGTCCTGCAGCGCCTCGGTTAAGGCCTCGCGCATCTCGATGTCGAGGTGGTTGGTCGGCTCGTCGAGGATCAGGAGGTCGGGCCGCGAACGCACGATCGTCGCGAGCACGAGGCGCGCCTTCTCGCCGCCCGAGAACCGCGCGATCGGCGCGTTGACGTCATCGCCACGGAAGTCGAAGCCGCCGAGAAAGTCGCGCAGCTCCTGCTCGCGCGCGGCGGGGTCCAGCCGGGTGAGCGTGGCGAGCGGCGTCGCGCTCCCTTCGAGCTGCTCGAGCTGGTGCTGCGCGAAATAGCCGATGACGAGGTTCTGCGCGGTCGAGCGTCGCCCGCTCGCGAGCGGCAGCTCGCCGGCGAGCGCCTTGACGAGCGTCGACTTGCCGGCGCCGTTGGGGCCGAGGAGGCCGATGCGCTCGCCGTTGGCGATCGCGACGTCGAGGCCTTTGAACACCGGCGCCGCGTCGCCGTAGCGCAGCGTCGCGTCCTCGAGCCGCACCAGCTCGCGCGCGACCGCGCGCGACGGCGCGAACGCGAACTCGAACGGGCTGTCGGCGTGGGCCGCGGCGATGATTTCCATCCGCTCGAGCGTGCGCAGCCGGCTCTGCGCCTGCCGCGCCTTCGTTGCCTTGGCGCGGAAGCGGTCGACGAAAGACTTGAGATGCGCGATCTGGCGCTGCTGGCGGGCGTACGCGGCGCGCTGTACGGCGAGCGCCGCCGCGCGCTCGCGCTCGAATTGCGAATAGTTGCCGCCGTAGGTCTTCAGCGTGCGCGCGTCGAAATGCACGATCACGCGCGCGACCCCATCGAGGAAATCGCGGTCGTGCGTGATGAGGAGGAGCGTACCTGGAAAGCGCGCGAGCCATTGCTCGAGCCATAGCACGGCGTCGAGGTCGAGGTGGTTGGTCGGCTCGTCGAGCAGCAGCAGATCGGCGCGCGCGTTGAGCGCCTGGGCGAGGTTGAGCCGCATCCGCCAGCCGCCCGAGAAGCTCGCCACCGGGTCGGCGTGACGCGCCGACGCGACGCCGAGCCCGGCGAGGAGCTCGGCGGCGCGTGCGCGCGCCGCATAGCCGCCGATCGCCTCGTAGCGGTGGTGGAGCTCGGCGAGCGCATGGCCGTCGTGCGCGGCGTCGGCTGCGGCGAGCGCCGCCTCGACGGCGCGCAGCTCGATGTCGCCGTTCTGCACGTAGTCGATCGCCGGCGTCGCCACGGCCGGTGTTTCCTGCGCGACGTGCGCGATCCGCCACGATGCCGGCAGCTCGACGTCCCCCGCATCGGCGGCGATCTCCCCGCGCAACAGCGCGAACAGCGTCGACTTGCCGCAGCCGTTCGCGCCGACGACGCCGACCTTCTGCCCGGCGTGCACGGTCAGCGACGCGTGCTCGAGGAGCCGCGTCGCGCCGCGCGCGAGCGTGACGTCGCGAAGCCGGATCATCGCGCGCGGTCGGCGCGGCGCCGCGCCGGCGCGATCACCACGCGATCTCCGCGGCGCGCGCGGCGGCGGCGCTCATGCGTCCAGCGCGTAGTCGTAGTCGACGATCAGCGGCGCGTGGTCGGAAAAGCGGCGGTTCCGGTAGATCGACACCGCGTGTGCGCGCGCGGCGATGCCGGGCGTGGCGATCTGGTAGTCGATCCGCCAGCCGACGTTGTTCGCCCATGACGCGCCGCGGTTCGACCACCACGTGTACTGGTCGGGGCGCGGGTCGATCTTGCGGAACACGTCGACGAAGCCGAGCTCGTCGAACACCCGCGTGAGCCACGCGCGCTCCTCGGGGAGGAAGCCGGAGTTCTTCTGGTTGCTCTTCCAGTTGCGCAGGTCGATCGGCTGGTGCGCGATGTTCCAGTCGCCGCACAGCACGATCTCGCGGCCGCGCTTGCGCAGCGCCGCGAGGTGCGGCAGGAACGCCTCGAGGAAGCGGAACTTCGACGCCTGGCGGTGCGGGCCGGCGGAACCGGACGGCAGGTACAGCGACACGACCGACACGTCGCGGAAATGCGCCTCGACGTAGCGGCCCTCGGCGTCGAACTCGGCGTGGCCGAAACCGGTGGCGGGAACGTGCGGGACTTTCGAATAGACGGCGACGCCGCTGTAGCCCTTGCGCACGGCCGGATGAAAGGTCGCCGCGCTCTTGCGCGGTGCGCGCAACGGCCGCGGCACGTCGTCGACCTCGCACTTGATCTCCTGCAGGCAGACGACGTCCCAGGGCTCGGCGCGTGCGAGCCAGCGCGCGAGCCCCTTGCGCTCGGCGCTGCGCAGGCCGTTGACGTTGAGCGAGATGATGCGCATGCGATCCGCCGCGAAAACCGCTCATTCTAGCGGCGGTGCCAGCGGCCGGCCCGGCGCGACACGCTGCGGCGCTATAATCCGCGGCGCTTTATGCCTGCTGCCGCCCCCGATTTCCGCCAGCGATTCCTCGCCTTCGCGTTGGCACGCGACGTGCTGCGATTTGGCGACTTCTTGACCAAGGCCGGCCGTCGCACGCCGTACTTTTTCAACGCGGGACTGTTCAACGACGGCGCGAGCCTGGCCACGCTCGGGCGCTTCTATGCGGAGGCCCTGATGGCGGCGGGCGTGCCTTTCGACATGCTCTTCGGACCGGCGTACAAGGGGATCACCCTGGCGGCGTCGACCGCGATCGCGCTTGCCCAAAATGGGCACAATGTGCCATTCAGCTTCAATCGCAAGGAAGCCAAGGACCACGGCGAGGGCGGCGACATCGTCGGCGCGCCGCTGGCCGGGCGGGTCGTGATCGTGGACGACGTCATCACCGACGGCGGTGCCAAGCGCGAGGCGATCGAGCGCGTGCGCGCCGCGGGCGCCACGCCGGTGGCGATCATGATCGCCTTCGATCGCAAGGAGCGCGGCCGCGGAGCGCTGTCCGCGGTGCAGGAGATCACCCGCGATTTCGGCGTGCCGGTCGTGGCGATCGCCACGCTCGACGACCTGCGCCGCTTCATCGATACCGACGCCGCGCTCGCCGCGCACGCGCCGGCGATCGACGGCTATCGCGCGCAATACGGCGTGCAATGAGCAGCGCTCTTCCAGCCTCGCTCGTCGTGCACGGCCTCGTCGCCGCGGCGCTCGCGCTCGCTGCGCCACTCGCTGCCGCCGAGACTTACAAGTGGACCGACGACAAGGGCGTCGTCCACTACACCGACAAGATGCCCGCCGAGGACATCAACAAGGCGGCGACGGTGCTCGACAAGCAGGCACGGCCGGTCAAGCACATCGATCCGCCGCTCACGCCCGAGCAGCGCGCCGCGCGCGACGCCGAGGAGAAGAAGAAGCAGGCGCTCCAGAAAAGCCAGGAGGAAGCCGATCGCCAGGACCGCGCGCTGATGCAGTCGTTCACGAGCGTCGAGGAGATCGAGCTTTCGAAGAAGCGCGCGCTCGCGACGATCGACGGCCAGGTGCAGTCGTCGCACGCCTATGTCGAGCAGCTCGGCAAGCGCAAGGACGAGATCGAGGCGCGCAAGGCGGCGCTCGGCAAGAAGCCGGTGCCCGATGCGATGGAGCGCGAGATCGCGTCGATCGAGGCGGAGATCGCGCGGCAGGGTGATCTCCTGCACCAGCGCGAGCAGGAGCGCGCGGCCACCGCATCGCGCTACGACGGGCTCATCGTGCGCTGGAATACGCTCAAGGCGCAGGCCGATGCCAAGGCCGCTGCCGCTGGGGCGACGCCTGCCCCTGCGAAGCCGCCTGCCTCGCCGGCGACGGGCATCAAGGGCGCATCCGCGCATTAGGTTCCTCGTCATTCCCGCGAAAGCGGGAATCCGGGTCTGACGCACGACGTGGGTACGCGGGTCGACCAAGCGCCGCGTCACGGCTGGATCCCCGCTTTCGCGGGGATGACGTCCCTCCGCGTTCGCGGGGGGTGACGACACCTCGCGGTAACCGCATCGCATCGGCGTCTGCACGCCCCTGCGATAATCGCCGATTCACGGATCGGCGCATCGTCATGGCTCAATACGTTTACACGATGAATCGCGTGGGCAAGATGGTGCCGCCCAAGCGGGTCATCCTCAAGGACATCTCGCTGTCGTTCTTCCCCGGCGCGAAGATCGGCGTGCTCGGCCTCAACGGCGCGGGCAAGTCGAGCCTCTTGCGCATCATGGCGGGCGAGGACAAGGAATACGAGGGCGAGGCGACGCCGATGCCCGGCCTGAAGGTGGGCTTCCTGCCGCAGGAGCCGAAGCTCGACCCCGACAAGACGGTGCGCGAGGTGGTCGAGGAAGGCATGGGCGAGGTGCTCGCCGCGAAGACGCGGCTCGACGAGGTGTACGCCGCCTACGCCGAGCCCGACGCCGATTTCGACGCGCTCGCCGCCGAGCAGGCGCAGCTCGAGGCGGTGATCGCCGCGGCAGGCGCCGACTCCACCGTGCAGATCGAAGTGGCCGCCGACGCGCTGCGACTACCCCCCTGGGACGCGAAGATCGGCACGCTGTCGGGCGGCGAGAAGCGCCGTGTCGCGCTGTGCCGCCTCTTGCTGTCGAAGCCCGACATGCTGCTGCTCGACGAGCCCACCAACCACCTCGATGCGGAAAGTGTCGAATGGCTCGAGCTCTTCCTGCAGAACTTTCCCGGCACGGTGATCGCGGTGACGCACGATCGCTTCTTCCTCGACAATGTCGCCGAGTGGATCCTCGAGCTCGACCGCGGCTCGGGCATTCCGTGGAAGGGCAACTACAGCTCGTGGCTCGAGCAGAAGGGCGAGCGGTTGCGCACCGAGGCCAAGCAGGAGGCCGCGCGCATCAAGGCGATGAAGACCGAGCTCGAATGGGTGCGCGCCAACGCCAAGGGCCGGCAGGCCAAGAGCAAGGCGCGCATCGCGCGCTTCGACGAGCTCGCGTCGTACGAGCACCAGCAGCGCAACGAGACGTCGGAAATCTTCATCCCGGTCGCCGAGCGCCTCGGCAATGACGTCATCGAGTTCGATCGCGTCAGCAAGGGCTACGGCGGGCGACTCCTGATCGACGACCTGTCGTTCCGCGTGCCGCCGGGCGCGATCGTCGGCATCATCGGGCCGAACGGCGCCGGCAAGACGACGCTGGTGCGGATGATCACCGGCAAGGAGAAGCCCGACAGCGGGACGATCAAGATCGGCCACACCGCGCAGCTCGCGGTCGTCGACCAGTCGCGCGACGCGCTGCCGAACGACAAGACCGCGTGGGACGCGATCTCGGGCGGCCAGGATATCCTGACGATCGGCCGCTTCGAGATGCCGTCGCGCGCGTATCTCGGCCGCTTCAACTTCAAGGGCCCCGACCAGCAGAAGATGGTCGGCACGCTCTCGGGCGGCGAGCGCGGCCGGCTGCATCTCGCGGCGACGCTTCTGAAGGGGGGCAACGTGCTGCTGCTCGACGAGCCGTCGAACGACCTCGACGTCGAGACGCTGCGCGCGCTCGAGGAGGCGCTACTGGAGTTCCCGGGCTCGGCGCTCGTGATCTCGCACGACCGCTGGTTCCTCGATCGCATCGCCACCCACATCCTCGCCGCCGAGGACGACTCGAAGTGGGTGTTCTACGAAGGCAACTTCCACGAGTACGAGAACGACAAGAAGCGCCGCCTCGGCGAGGAAGGCGCACGGCCGCACCGGCCGCGCTACAAGGCGCTGATGTAGCGGTGCCTCTAGCCGGCGCGCCCGCCGGCGTGCAGCACCAGCACGTCATTGAGCGCGCGGTGCACCGGTGTCGGCACGCGAAGCCGCGTGCCGCGCGCGACGACGTCGCCCGACAGCCACTCGAGCTCGAGGCGGCGACCGTGCTCGAGGTCGCCGGCCATCGACGCGGTCATCGACGCCGGCAGGCCGTCGGCGAACGCCATCCGCCCGTCGACGAAGTCGTCCGCAATCGCGACGCCTTCGGCGCGCGCCACTGCGACCACCTCGGCGAGCGCATCACGGAACAGCGCGCGTGTCGAAGGATTCGCGCGGATCGCGCCGATCGGCATCCGCGTCGCCGCTGTGACGCCGGCGAGCGTCGCGAGGAACACGAACTTCTCCCAGATCGCGCGCGCGATCGAGTCCGACAGCACCGCATCGATGCCCGCTTTCTCCAGCGCGACGTGAAGCGCGAGCGCGCGCGGCGAGCGGGCGCCGCCGTACTCGCCGAACACGATCTTCTGCATCGCGCCGACCTGGCGGATGACGCCGGGCGACTCGATGAATGCCGAGATGTACGAGACGCCGCCCATCACGTGCTGCGCGCCGATCGCCTCGCGCAGCGTCTCGTCGCGGCGCACGCCGTTCTGCAGCGACACGACCGCGGTGTCGGCGCCGACGAGCGGCCGCGCCGCGCGTGCCGCGGCCTCGGTGTCCCACAGCTTGACCGCGACGAGCACGACGTCGACGGCGCCGATCGACGCGGGATCGTCGGTCGCGGCAACCGGGCGCGCGACGAGGTCGCCCGCATCGCGCCGCACGGTGAGGCCGCGCTCGCGAAGGGCCGCGAGATGCGCGCCGCGCGCGACGAAATGCACGTCCTCGCCGGCGAGTGCCAGGCGTGCGCCGAAATAGCCGCCGACGCCGCCGGCGCCGATGATGGCGATGCGCATTGCGTGCCCCCTCAGAGCTCGACCGGCTTGCCGCTTTTCATCGCGTCGGTGAGCGCGCGCGTGATGCGCGTGTTCTCGGTCGCGTCGGCGAGCGTGAGCGGCAATGGCGCGTCGTCGCGCACCGCGTCGACGAACGCCTGCGCCTCGACGGCGAACGCGTCGGCGAAGCGCTCCCAGAACGTCGGCAGCCCCTCGCTGCGCGCGCCGTGGGCATCGGCGAGATCGAGGCCGCCGAGCTTCGTGCCGTAGCCGATCGCGATGCGGCCCTGCGAGCCGTACACCTCGGTCGACGCCTCCATGCCGTGCGCGAGCGTGCGCGACACGTAGATCACCGCGAGCTTGCCGCCGTCGAACTCGACGGTGGCGACGCCGTTGTCGACGTCGCCGCAGGCGGCGAGCCCTTCGTGCACGGCGATGATGCCGGACGCGTAGACGCGCTTCGCCTTGGGACCGCCGAGCAGGAAACGCGCGCAGTCGATGTCGTGGATCGCCATGTCGAGGAAGATGCCGCCCGACGTCGGCGCGAAGCGCACGAAGAATCCCGACGGGTCGTTCTTGTCGAGCGTCTGCGAGCGCACCATGAACGGCGTGCCGATCGCGCCGTCGCGGATCTTCGCCATCGCCGCGCTGTACGACGGGTCGAAGCGGCGCACGAAGCCGACCAGCACCTTCTGCCGCGGATGCTTCGCAGCGGCGGCCTCGACTCGCCGGCAATCGGCGACCTCGAGCGCGAGCGGCTTCTCGCAGAACACGTGCTTGCCTGCCTCGAGCGCCGCGATCACCTGGTCGGCATGCAGCGACGTCGGCGTCACGATGACCACCGCGTCGACGTCCGGCCGCGCGATGAGCTTCGCGAAATCGTCGTCGACGCCCGCAAGGCCGAGCGCCGACGTCGCCCAGTCGCGCTCCTCCGCGACGGGTGACGCGGCGGCGACGACTTCGGCACCGCGCACGCGGTAGCGGAAGATTTCCGCGTGCCGCCGTCCGAGCCGTCCCAGTCCCGCCATGCCGATGCGCAGCGCGCGTTCCATTCGTCCAATCTCCCTCGTTTTTGACGCCGCCTCGCGGGCGGAGCCGTGTCGTTCCGGCGCCGCCGCCGGCATGGTCGGTGGTATCGGCGCCGCGTTCGGCGGCGCGCGCAATCTGCTATTGTCACATTCCCGGAGCGCCCGGTCCCGCGCCGCGCATGGCGCGCCACAAGAGCCGGTCGCGAGCCCCATCCCGATGCGCAACGCCACGACCTTCGCCGCCGGCCGCCGGTTCGACATCATCTGCCTCGGCCGCCTCGCGGTGGACTTCTACGCCGAGCAGATCGGCGCGCGCCTCGCCGACGTCACGTCGTTCGCCAAGTATTTGGGCGGCTCGTCGGCCAACACGGTATTCGGCTGCGCGCGGCTCGGCCTCAAGGCGGCGATGGCCTCGCGGATCGGCGACGACGCGATGGGCGAGTTCCTGGTGGAGACGCTTGCGCGCGAAGGCTGCGACGTGTCGCACGTGAGCCGCGACCCGTCGCGTCTCACCGCCGCCGTCGTGCTCGGCATCAAGGACAAGGACACGTTCCCGCTGATGTTCTACCGCGAGAACTGCGCCGACATGGCGGTGACCGACGACGACGTCGCGGAGGATTTCATCGCGCAGTCGAAGGCGCTGCTGGTCACCGGCACGCACTTCTCGACGCCGCACGTGCATCGCGTCAGCACCGCCGCCTGCGAGCGCGCGCGCCGTCGCGACGTGCGCACCGTGCTCGACATCGATTACCGGCCGGTGCTGTGGGGCTTGACTGCGCGCGGCGACGGCGAGACGCGCTTCGTCGCCGACGCCGGCGTCACCGCGCACATGGCGAAGATCCTGCCGCTCTTCGACCTCGTGATCGGCACGATCGAGGAATTCAACATTGCCGGCGGCCAACACGACATTATGGCGTCGTTGCAGGCGGTGCGTGCGCTCACGCAGGCGGTGCTCGTCGTCAAGCGCGGCCCGCTCGGCTGCGCGGTCATCGACGCCGCGATTCCGGCGTCGCTGGACGCGGCGTTCAACGGCAAGGGCGTCGAGGTCGACGTGCTCAACGTGTTGGGCGCGGGTGACGCCTTCTCGGCCGGCTTCCTGTCCGGGTGGCTCGAGGGCGAGGACTATGACGCCTGCGCGCGGTATGCCAACGCCTGCGGCGCGCTCGTCGTGTCGCGCCATGGCTGCGCGCCGGCGATGCCAACGCGCGTCGAGCTCGACTACTACCTCGCGCACGCGGCCGACATTCCGCATCCCGATCGCGATGCGACGCTGTCGCGGCTGCACCGCGTCACGGCGCCGCGCGCGACGTTCGCCGAAGTCTACGCGTTCGCGTTCGACCACCGGCCGCAGTTCTTCGAGCTCGCGCGCGAGGCCGGCGCCGGGGAGTCGCGGCTGCCGCAGCTCAAACGGCTGCTGGTCGATGCGGTGGCGCGCGTCGAGGCCGAGCGCGAGGAATTGCGCGGCCGCGTCGGCGTCCTGATCGACGACGTCTACGGTGCCGACGCGCTCAACGCCGCGACCGGCCGCGGCTGGTGGATCGGCCGGCCCGTCGAGCTGCCCGGCAGCCGGCCGCTCGAGTTCCAGCACGGCCGCTCGCTCGGCACGACGTTGCGGTCGTGGCCCGCCGAGCACATCGTCAAGTGCCTCGTCGCGTTCCATCCCGACGATCCCGTCGACCTGCGCCTCGAGCAGGAGACGGCGCTCCATTCGCTCGCCGATGCCTGCGACGTGAGCGGCCACGAGCTGCTGCTCGAAATAATCCCGCCGGCGATGCCGGCGCTCGCCGCCGACACGGTATTCCGCGCGATCAAGCGGCTCTACAACATCGGCATCGCGCCGCAATGGTGGAAGCTCGCGCCGATGCCGGCCGCGCAATGGCGCGAGGTCGCGGCGCTGGTCGCCGAGCGCGACCCGTTCTGCCGCGGCATCGTGCTGCTCGGGCAGAGCGCGCCGGTCGCGCAGCTGATGCAGGGGTTCGGCGAGGCGAAGGGGATCGCGTCGATACGCGGCTTCGCCGTCGGCCGAACGCTGTGGATGCAGCCGTCGCGCGACTGGCTCGCCGGCAAGCTCGACGACGAGGGCCTCGTCGCCGCCGCGTCGGCCAACTTCGTCGAGCTGATCGACGCGTGGCGGAAGGGACGGCCATGAGCGCGCAGGGCCGCCCCAAGCGCGAATTAGGCCCGCAGCGCGTAGCGCGGAGGGAATTCTCATGAGCGCGCAGGGCCGCGTCCGCCTCACCGCCGCGCAGGCGATCGTGCGCTACCTCGCCGCGCAGCGCACGCGCGACGACGATGGACACGAGGTCGGCCTCTTCGCCGGTGTGTTCGCGATCTTCGGCCACGGCAACGTCGCGGCGCTCGGCGAGGCGCTGTACGCGCACCGCGACGCGCTGCCGACGTACCGTGCGCACAACGAGCAGGCGATGGCGCACGCCGCGATCGCCTACGCAAAGGCGAGCCGGCGGCGCCGGATGATGGCGTGCACGACGTCCATCGGCCCGGGCGCCACGAACCTCGTCACCGCCGCCGCGCTCGCGCACGTCAATCGCCTGCCGGTGCTGTTCCTGCCGGGCGACATCTTCGTGTCGCGCGCGCCCGACCCGGTGCTGCAGCAGGTCGAGTCGTTCAGCGACGGCACGGTGTCCGCCAACGACTGCTTCAAGCCGGTGTCGCGCTATTTCGACCGCATCGTCCATCCGCAGCAACTCGTCACCGCGCTGCCGCGCGCGATCGCCGTGCTCACCGACGCGGCGCTGTGCGGACCCGTGACGCTCGCGCTGCCGCAGGACGTGCAGGCCGACGCGTTCGACTATCCCGAAGATCTCTTCGCGCCGCGCATCGTCGAGCCGCGCGCGCCGTGGGCGCCGTCCACCGACATCGCCGCGGCAGCGAGCGTGCTGCGCGGCAAGCGCCGGCCGCTGATCGTCGCCGGCGGCGGCGCGCTCTACAGCGCCGGCGGTCCCGCCGCGCTGGCGCGCTTCGCCACGGCACACGGCATCCCGGTCGCGGAGACGCAAGCCGGCAAGAGCGCGCTCGCGCACGACGAGCCGCTGCAGACGGGGGCGATCGGCGTCACCGGCGCGTCGGCGGCGAACGCGCTTGCGCGCGACGCCGACGCCGTCATCGCGGTGGGCACGCGCCTGTCCGATTTCACGACCGGATCGCATGCGCTTTTCGGCGACGCCGCGGTTGTCGCGATCAACGTGCAGCCGTTCGATGCGCTGAAGACGCGGCCCGCGGCGATCGTGCAGGGCGATGCCGCGGCGGCGCTCGATGCGCTCGGTGACGCGCTCGGCGGCTGGCGCGCGGATGCGCAGTGGACGAGCCGCGCGAAGTCGCTCGGCGACCAGTGGCGACGCGAGGTCGACGCGATCGTCGCGCGCAACGCCGTGCCGAAGGGTGCGCTGCCTTACGAAGGCGACGTGATCGGCGCCGTGCAGCGCTCCGATCCGCAATCCGCCGCCAACGACGTCGTCGTCTGCGCGGCGGGCACGCTGCCGGCGGAGCTCCACAAGCTGTGGCGTGCGGCGCGGCCCGGCAATTACCACCTCGAATACGGCTATTCGTGCATGGGCTACGAGATCGCCGGCGGGCTCGGCGTCAAGATGGCGCTGCCCGCGCGCGAGGTCGTCGTGATGCTCGGCGACGGCAGCTACCTGATGATGAATTCCGAGATCGCGACATCGATCGCGATGGGAAAAAAGCTCGTGATCGTCGTGCTCGACAATCGCGGATTCGGCTGCATCAACCGCCTGCAGCAGGCCTGCGGCAGCCCGTCGTTCAACAACCTGCTCGAATCGAGCGCGCCGCGCATCGACTTCGCCGCCCACGCGCGCGCGCTCGGCGCCGACGCCGTGCACGTCGCGTCGATCGACGCGCTCGAGGACGCGATGCGGAAAGCGCGCGCGGCGACGCGCACGCAGGTGCTCGTCATCGACACCGACCCCGCGCGCACCACCGAAGCGGGCGGCGCGTGGTGGGAAGTCGCGGTGCCGGAAGTGTCGGCACGCGCCGACGTCGCCCTGGCGCGCGCGGCGTTCGACGCCGCCAAGTCGGCACAGAAGGCCTGACGATGGCGCTCGACGTCCGCATCGGCATCAACCCGATCTCGTGGAGCAACGACGACCTGCCGTCGCTCGGCGGCGAGATTCCGCTCGACGTAGCACTCGCCGAGGGCAGGAAGATCGGCTTCCAGGGCTTCGAGCTCGGCAACAAGTTCCCGCGCGAGCCCGCGGCGCTGAAGGCCAAGCTCGGCGAATTCGGGCTCGCCTGCGTGTCGGGCTGGTATTCGGGGCGCCTCGCGCGCCGCAGCGTCGCCGAGGAGATCGAGGCGGTCGGCCCGCATCTCGAGCTCCTCGCGCAGAACGGCGCGACGGTGATGGTGTACGGCGAGGTCGCCGACGCGATCCAGGGATTGCCGATCCCGTTGTACAAGCGCCCGCGCTTCCGCGACGACGCCGACTGGCGCGCGTACGGCGAGCGCCTCGACGCGTTCGGCGCGCACCTCGCCAAGCGCGGCGTGCGGCTCGCCTATCACCACCACATGGGCGCGTACGTGCAATCGCCCGAGGACGTCGACAAGCTGATGAGCGTGACCGGCGGCAACGTCGGCCTGCTGTTCGACACCGGGCACATCACGTTCGGCGGCGGCGACGCCGTCAACGTGCTCGCGCGCCACGTGCGTCGCGTGTGCCACGTGCATTGCAAGGACGTGCGGCCGTCGGTGATGGCGCTCGCGCGCAATCGCCGGTGGAGCTTCCTCACCAGCGTTCTCAACGGCGTGTTCACCGTGCCGGGCGACGGCAGCGTCGACTTCGACGGCGTCGCGCGGCTCCTCGCGCAGAACGACTACCAGGGCTGGCTGGTCGTCGAGGCGGAGCAGGACCCCGCGGTCGCGCCGTCGTATCGCTACGCCGAGATGGGCTACCGGACGCTCGCGACGCTGGTCGAGCGTTACGCGGTCAACGCAGAGGCCGGCGCCAGCCCGGCGAAGGGCAGGCCATGACCATTGCACGTGCCGCGCTCGCCAAGTCGCGGGCCGAGGGCCGCGACATCGTCGGCGTCACGCCGGCGTCGGGACTTCGCTATGTCAACTTCGCCGCGGAGCGCCTGGCGCCCGGCGAATCGTTCACGCGCCGCGAGGCCGACCGCGAGTCGTGCATCGTCGTGTTGACCGGCACCGTCGACGTGCGCGCGGGCGATCTCGCCTGCAGCGGCATCGGCGCGCGGGCGAGCGTCTTCGAGGAGCGCTCGCCGCACGCGGTGTACGTGCCGCCGCGCGTCGAATACACGGTGACCGCGCGCGATGCCGCCGAGATCGCGATCGGCACCGCGCCGGCCGAGGGCACGCTGCCGCCCCGGCTCATCGAGCCCGCGACGATGAAGCGGCTCGTGCGCGGCAAGGATGCCAACACGCGCTTCGTCTGCGACATCCTGCCGGAGACCGAGCCCGCGGAATCGCTGCTGGTCGTCGAGGTGCTGACGCCGTCGGGCCACTCGTCGAGCTATCCGCCGCACAAGCACGACACCGATGCGCTGCCGGGCGAGAGCTTCCTCGAGGAGACGTACTACCACCGGATCGACCCGCCGCAGGGCTTCGTGTTCCAGCGCGTGTATACCGACGACCGCAGCGAGGATGCGAGCTTCGCCGTCGAGAACCACGACGTGGTCATCGTGCCGCGCGGCTATCACCCGGTGTGCGTGCCTTACGGCTACCGGTCGTACTACCTCAACGTGATGGCGGGGCCCCGGCGCGTCTGGTCGTTCCGCAACGACCCACGACACGAATGGATGCTCCAGCGCTGATCGCCGCGCGCTTCGCGTTCGCGCGCGACATCGCGCGCGAGGCGGGCGCGCTCGCGATGTCGCACTATCGCCGGCCCGGCGGCCTCGCCGTCGAGTCGAAGGGATTGCAGGACGTCGTCACCGTCGCCGACCGCGCCGTCGAGACGACTCTCGTCGCGCGGATCGCGAAGGCGTTCCCGGGCGACGTCGTGCTCGGCGAGGAGGGCGGCTATTCGGCGGCGTACGACGGCAGTGCGCCGCTGTGGGTCATCGACCCGATCGACGGCACCGCCAATTTCGCGCGCGGACTGCCGCTCTGGTGCATCTAGATCGGCATCGTCCATCGCGGCCGCGCGATGGCGGGCGTCATCTACAACGCCGTGACCGACGAGATGCACGCCGGCAGCGTCGACATGCCCGCGACCTGCAACGACCGGCCGATCCGCGTGTCGCGCGTCGACGATCCGCACCATGCGCGCGTGAACCTCGGCTTCAGCTACCGCCGCGACCCCTCGATCCACGTCCCCGGCATCGCGCGCCTCCTCGCCCCCGGCTGCGAGTACAGCCGCTTGGGCAGCGGCGCGCTCGGCATGGCCTACGTCGCCGACGGCCGCTTCGAAGGCTACTTCGAGCCGCACATCAACGCCTGGGACGTCGCCGCCGGCATCGCGATCGTCGAGGCCGCCGGGGGCACCTGCAACGACTTTTTCGCGGGCGATGCGCTCGATCGCGGCAACGCGATCCTGGCGGCAGCGCCCGGCGTCCACGATTTCCTCGTGCGCGAGCTATGGTCGACGCTGCCGACGCCGACCGAGCCGTAGCCGGCGCCGAGCCGGTGTACTCGCTGTGGCTCCTTGCCGAGCCCGTGGCGCAGGACAGGCTCGTCGACATGGTCGACACCCTCGCGCCGCGCTTTCGAACGCGCAGCTTCACGCCGCACGTGACGGTGCAGGGCGACCTGTGCCGGCGCCTCAAGGACGTCACGGCGGCCGCCGCGGCACTCGCCGCGACGCTGCCCGCGCAACACGTCGCGGTGCGCGGCATCGAGCAGTCGACGCACTACTACCGCGCGTTCTACCTCGCGTTCGACGGCTTCGACGGGTTCGCGCCGCTGATCCGCCGCTCGGCGGCGGCGTTTGGCAGCGACGACGGGCTGTCGCCGTTTCCGCACCTGTCGCTCGCCTACGGCACGCTCGACGCCGACGCCAAGGCGGCGCTCGCGCGCGAGGTCGGCGCGGGCGTGCCGGCGACGCTCACGTTCGATCGCCTCGCGGTGTCGCTGTCCGGCAAGAGCGTCGGCATCGCGTCGTGGCGCGTTCTGCAAACCTTCGCGCTGGCACCGCCGGCGCCGCATCCCTGACGGAGAGAACCCCATGATCGACGTCGCCTTGCTGGGCGCCGGCCGCATCGGCCGAATCCATGCCGGCAACCTCGCGCGCCAGCCCGGCGTGCGCCTCGCGGCCGTGTCGGACGTCAACGCCGACGCCGCGCAGTCACTCGCAACGCTCCATAACGCCCGCGTCGCGAGCGCCGACGAGGTGTTCGCGGATCGCGCGATCGCCGCGGTCGTCATCGGCTCGTCGACCGACACGCACGCCGACTTCATCGTGCGCGCCGCGGCGGCGGGCAAGGCGATCTTCTGCGAGAAGCCCGTCGACCTGGACCTCGCGCGCGCGAAGGAATGCGCGGCCGCGGTGAAGAAGGCGGGCGTCACGTGCATGATCGGCTTCCAGCGCCGCTTCGACCCGACGTTCGCGGCGGTGAAGGCGCGCCTCGACGCCGGCGAGATCGGCACGCCGGAGATGCTCGTCGTCACGAGCCGCGATCCCGGCGCGCCGCCCGTCGACTACATCCGCAAGTCGGGCGGCATCTTCAAGGACATGCTGATCCACGACTTCGACATCTTCCGCTGGATCCTCGGCGACGACGCGGCGAGCGTGCATGCGCACGCGAGCTGCCTCACCGACAAGGCGGTCGGCGAGGCCGGCGACGCCGACTGCACGGCGGTGACGATCCGCACGAAGAAGGGGCGCCTTGCGGTGATCAACACCACGCGGCGCGCCGCGTATGGCTACGACCAGCGCTTCGAGGTGCTGGGCAGCGGCGGCATGCTGCAGGCCGGCAACCATCGCCCGACGGAGGTCACCGCCTGGGGCGGCAAGGTCGTCTCGACCGACCTGCCCGAGCATTTCTTCCTCGAGCGCTACCGCGTCGCCTACGCCGACGAGGTCGCCCACTTCTTCGCGGCGCTGCGCGAGCGCACGCCGGTGCGCACGACCATCGACGACGGCGTCGCCGCGCTCGCGCTGGCCGATGCCGCGACGACGTCGTGGCGCGAGGGGCGCGTCGTCACGCTGTGACGGGCACGGTGTCGCGCTGCCTCGTCGTCGTCCGCGCCGGCGACGCGTCGCTGCACCCGACGTGGACCGACGATCTCGCGACGCGCGGCTTCGACCTCGTGGTCAGCTACTTCGGCAAGGATCCGTCGCGCTACCACGGCGAGGGCGAGCGACGGATCGACGACGCCGGCCAGAAGTTCCTTGGGCTGCATGCGTTGCTGACGCGCGAGTCGTTCTGGCGCGACTACGACTACATCTGGCTGCCCGACGACGACCTCGCGATCGACCAGGCGTCGATCGGCGAGATGTTCGCGACCGCCGCGCGCCTCGGGCTTTCGCTGGCGCAGCCGGCGCTCGCCTGGGACAGCCATTACTCGCACCGCATCACGCTCGCGCACCCGAGCTTCGCGTGGCGGCTCACCAACTATGTCGAGGTGATGGCGCCGTGCTTCGCGCGGCCGTTCCTCGAGCGCTGCCTGCCGACATTCACCGAGAACCTGTCAGGGTGGGGGCTCGATCTCCTGTGGCCGCGAATGCTGCCGGCGCGGCCGCGCAGCATCGCGATCCTCGACGACGTCGTGATGACGCACACGCGGCCGGTCGGCGGCCCGGGCCATGACCGGTTGCGCGCGGCCGGCGTGTCGCCGCAGGAGGAGTCGGAGGCGCTGATGGCGAAGCACGGCATCGTCGGCGACGTGCGCGCCCTCGTCTACGCCGGCGTCGACCATGACGGCCGCACGATCGACGCGTCGACGCGCGACGGTCGCGCGGCGTTGCGCGACATGCTGGCGCAGGACCACGCGGCGTTCGCGCGCGCGGTCGCTCAGAACATCATCGTCGACGGCAACGCGCGCTCGACCAGCGCGCGGTAGTGCGCGAGCGGGCGCTGCGGCACGTTGAACGGCGACTTGGTCTGCTGGTCGTAGCGCGCGAACGGGCGCAGCAGGCGGCGGCAGCGATCGATGTCGAGGTCGTCCATGTACTGCGCGCAGCTTCCGGGCATGATGCTGTGATAGCGCACCAGCCACGCGAGGTCGCCGGGCAGGTGATCCTTGAGGCGTGACCATGCCCATTCGTCGTGGTTCCACTGGAACGTGCAGCGATCGAGCCCGCCGCCCGGCGGACCGGCGCTGACGGGGATGTTCATGCACACGACGTTCTCCGGCGCTTCGCCCGTGAGGAGCAGCACCTTGCCGAGGTCGTGCACCAGCGCAACGAGCAAGAGCGCGTCGCTGGCGACGCCCTCGCGCTCCATCGCGTCGATCACCTGCAGCACGTGCAGTTGCTGGCTCGCGCCGTACAGGCTCTGGTCGGTGGGATCGATGCACTGCCCGAGCATCTCGATCAGGCTCCAAGGGCTCACTCGGCCGAACACCGGCGCCGCGTATCTTTCGCGCAGCGCCGCGACGTCGTCCGGCGTCTGGCGGTTGTGCAGCGCTTCGATCGCCTGCGCGCGCGCCACGTACTGGCGGGCGAGATCGGCCGAGGGCGGGATGGGCGGAACCGCCGCCGCGGGCGGCAGTTCGACCGCGAAACCTGCGGAGCCTGCTTGGGTCATGCGTGCGTGTGAGCAAGGGCGGCTGGCGATGGTAGCACCGGTGGGTGGGACCGGCGCCTGCAGCCCCGTGCGCGCGTTGACATGCGGCGCGGGGCGGCGCAGATGAGCACACCCGATCTCGTCGTGGTCGGCGCCGGCTTCTCCGGATGCACGCTGGCGCGCATCGTCGCCGAAGCGGGACATCGCGTGCACGTCGTCGAGCGCCGGGAACACATCGGCGGCAACGCCTACGACGAGCTCGACGCGCACGGCGTACGCATCCACCGCTACGGCCCGCACATCTTCCACACCAACGCCGAGCGCATCGTCGAGTTCCTGTCGCGCTTCACCGCGTGGCGGCCGTACCAGCATCGCGTGCGGGCGATGGTGCGCGGCCGGCTCGTGCCGTTCCCGATCAACCGCACGACGCTCAACCTCGTCTACGGCCTCGACCTCGACGAGGCGGGCGCGCGGCGCTTCCTGGCCGCCGCCGCGATCGACCGCGGCGAGCCGCGCACCAGCGAGGACGTCGTGCTGGCGCGCGTCGGCGCCGAGCTCTGCGACCTCTTGTTCCGCGGCTACACGCGCAAGCAATGGGGCCACGAGCTTTCCGACCTCGCGCCATCGGTGGCGGCGCGCATCGGTGCGCGCGCAAGCGATGACGACCGCTACTTCACCGATCGCTTCCAATGCATGCCGGCGGAAGGCTACACGCCCGTGTTCGCGCGGATGCTGGCGCACCCCGCGATCACGGTCGAGACCGGCGTCGATGCGCTCGCCGACCGTGCGCGGCTCGACGCGCGGCATTGCGTGTACACCGGGCCGATCGACGCGTGGTATGGCGGGCGCTTCGGCGCGCTGCCCTACCGCTCGATCCGCTTCGAGCACGCGCACCAGAAGGACGTCGCGCAATTCCAGCCGGTCGGCACCGTCAACTTTCCCGGCGACGAGCCCTATACGCGGATCACCGAGTTCCGCCACCTGACGGGACAGCCGCACGAGGGCACGTCGATCGTCCGCGAAATTCCCTGCGACGGCGGCGAGCCGCTCTATCCGGTGCCGCGGCCCGCGAACGCCGCGATCTACCAGCGCTACCGGGCGCTCGCCGATGCCGAGACGCGTGTCACGTTCGTCGGCCGGCTCGCGCAGTACCGCTACTACAACATGGACCAGGCGGTGGCCGCGGCGATGACCGCGGCGCGGCGCGTGATCGAAAGGCTCGCGGCGGGTTGAGTGCCGGCGGGGGCGCGCTACTTGCCGATCATCGCCAGCACGTCGGCCTTGAGGAAGCGCTCGACGCCCAGCATGAACGCGATCGACGGCACGAGCAGCAACAGCGCGGTGATCGACGCGATCTGGTAGTTGCCGCCGTTGCTCGCGTTGAAGAGAAGCAGCGGCAACGTGGTGACGTCGGGCACGCCGACGAAGTACGTGCCGGTGAACTCGTCGAGCGACTCGAGGAACACGAAGATCGCGCTGGCGATGAGCCCGGGCAGCGCGAGGGGCAGCGTGACGCTGGTGAAGCAGCGCCACGCGGTCGCGCCCATGTTGCGTGCCGCTTCCTCGAGCGACTCGTCGACGGCCGCGAACGCCGCCGATGCGATCCACACCGCCAGCACGAGCCCATGCGACGTGTGCACCAAGACGACGCCGAGGATCGTGCCGTTGAGGTTGATCGTGTAGAACATCCGCGCGATGTTGACGTACACCGGCAGGTTGGGAAACGCCTGCGGCAGCAGGAAAAGCAGCAGGATGAACGCGCGCGCGGGCAGCCTCAGCCGTGCAAGCGCGAAGCCGGCGGGAATCGCCACCGCGAGCGACAGCGCGACGGTCAGCACCGCGATCCAGATGCTCGTGACGAGCGAGCTGATCGCGCCGCCGCGCGGGCTGAACACGCGATACCAGTAGGTCAGGCCGTAGGCCTGCGGCAGCTTGTTGGGGAAGTACCAGCGCTCGGTGAACGCCCACAGCACGAGGTTGAGGAGCGGGCCGAACACGATGAACGCGAGCAGCGCGATGATGGCGGCGCGCACGACAATCCCGCCGCTTCGCGCGAGAGCGCCCTGCCAGCCGCCGCCGTAGAGGGGCACGGCGCGCGCGAGCGTGGACGACGCGCGCATCAGCCTGTTCCCCGCTCGCGCACCGCGTGGTGCAGGTAGAACCACGCGCCGAACGCGGCGATGACGAGCGAGACGAGGCAGAGCGCGTTGGCGACGCCGTAGTCGCCATGCGAGGCGATCCGGTAGGCGACGTCGACGGTGAGCATCGTCGGCGAGTTGGGGTTGATCATCATCGGCACCGACAGCACCGACAGCATCGCCACGTACGACAGCACGAGGCCCACGAGCAGCGTGCGGCGCGCCTGCGGCAGCACGATCTCCCACAGCACGCGAAGCCGCGACGCGCCGAGGTTGCGCGCCGCCTCGATGTGCTGGATGTCGACCGACGCCATCGCGCCGGCGAGCAGCAGCGTGACGAACGGCGTCTGCTTCCAGACGAAGGCGACGACGATGCCGCGCCAGTCGAGCAGGCTCTGCGCCGACAAGGGCTCGATCAGGCCGGAGCCGATCAGCACGTGGTTCAGCATGCCGTTCTTGGCGAGGAACGTGCGCATGAGCTGCGCGGTGACGATGAACGGGATGAACAGCGGCCAGCGGTAGAGCCAGCGCAGCGCGGCGCGCAGCCCCGCCCGCTCGCCCATCGTCAGGTAGCCCGCGATCGCGATCGACACGACGGCGATGAGCACCGTCGACCACGCGACGATCGCCGCGGTGAAGATGAGGTCCTTGGTGTAGAGGTCGAACGCCTTACGGAAATGATCGAGCGTCGCACGACCCGCGTCGTCGGTGAACGCCGACACGCTCGACATCACGAGCGGCAGCGCGAAGAACAGCATGACGATGGCGAGCGCCGGCATGACGAGCGCGAGCCCGCCCCAACGCGAACGCGCCGCGGCGTTCATCCGCGGCGCGTTCCGTCGACAGCCGTTGCGGTCACTTCAGGACGACGCGCTCGTAGCCTTCGAGGATGTCGGTGAAGTACTCGGACAGCGGGAACGGCCGCCCGTACTGCTGGAGCTGGTCCGGCGGGATGTCGGCGAAGAGCTTGTCCCAGCTCTTCTCGTCCATCTTCGGCTTGACGTACTTGGCGTCGATGCCCGGATACCAGTTGAACTGCTTGACGATGCCCTCCGCCTGGATCTCCGGGCTCGCGGCGAAGTTGATGAACTTGCGCGCGAGCTCGGCGTTGGCGGCCTTCGCCGGCACGACGTAGTACATCGGCTGGCCGGGGAGACCGGGCTTCGGCAGCTCGAGCTTGACGGCGGGGTTCATCTTGCCGTCGGCGACCCACGTGTAGAACATGTCGACCCACACCGGGCCCATCGCGATCTCGCCGCGATTGAGCATGTCGAGCGTGCCGGCGTTGCCCGGCGTCATCACGACGTACTGGTTGAAGTCCTTGAGGCTCTCGAGCGACTTGTCGATGACGGCCTTCTTCGACGGATCGTACGGGCCGTGCTCGAGCTGCTGGGCCATGCCGCTGTACGCCTCGACCCAGGCGGTGACGAAGCCCACGCCCGACATGCCGCCCTTGACGCCGTTGTAGCCGAACTGCTTCGGGTTCTTCTTCACCCACACCTTGAGGTCGTCGAAGCTCTTCGGCGCGGTCTTGACCACGTCGGAGTTGTAGGCGAACGCGATCTGGCTGTGGAACATCGGGATCACGTAGCCCGTGACGTCCTGGCCGAGCGCGTTCTTGGCGCTGTCGCGCGTCGCCAGCTTGCCGGCGGGAATCTCGCCGGTGTACTTCTCGAGCAGGTTGTTCTTGACCATCGTCGCCGCGCCGCGCTGGTGCACGACGGCGACGTCGACGTCCCACTTGGCGACGTTCGCGCCTTTCTCCGCCTCGAGCTTCTCGTAGATCTTCTGCGAGCCGGCGTCACCGGGGCCGGTGCCGACCGCCCTGACCTTGACGCCGGGGTTCTGGGCCTCGAACTTCGGCCCCAGGAAATTGTTGACGTAATCGACCATGTTCTGGTCGCCGGCGGTGACGACGTTGAGCGTCGTCTCGGCCGCGGCCGGCAGCGTGTAGATCGACAGCGCCGCAGCGAAGGTCGCGGCGACGCAAGTGCCCAGTCTGCGCATGAATGCCTCCTCGGGGAAAATTATGGATGTGAATGCGACACGCCGGCACCCTGTGCGGCGCGCCGCGCGTCGAACAGCAAAAGCGCTTCGGGTCCGACGGCGACCTCGACGGGAGCGCCTTCGGCGCGCGACGAGGCGTCGTCGACCCAGACTTCGTCCTGCCCGGCGCGGATCCGGTAGCGGAAGCCGTTGCCGAGATAGATGCGTTGCGCGACCACGCCCTTGAAGCGCAGGCTGCCCGATTCGGCGCGGCCACCGTCGTCGACGAGCCTCGCGCGGTCGCCGCGGAAGTGCGCGACCGAGATGGGCGAGCCGCCGGCCGCCGCCGCCCACGCGTCACCTTCGCGGACGACGCCGAGCGCGTTGTCGGCGCCCATGAAGCCCGCGACGAACGACGACGCGGGCCGATGGAAGATCTCCTCGGGCGGGCCGAGCTGCGCGACGCGGCCGGCGTCGATCACGGCGATGCGGTCGGCGAGCGTGAGCGCTTCCTCGCGGTCGTGCGTCACGTACACCGCGGTGATGCCGACGCGCTTCTGCAGCGCGCGCAGCTCATGGCGCAGCTCGATGCGCACCTTGTAGTCGAGGTTCGACATCGGCTCGTCGAGCAGCAGCACGGACGGGTCGACGGCGAGCGCGCGCGCCAGCGCGACGCGCTGCTTCTGGCCGCCGGAGAGCTGCGAGATCGCGCGCTTCTCATAGCCGTCGAGCTGCATCAGCTTCAGCATCTCGGCGACGCGCGAGGCGATCGCG
>Ga0157372_10001808_pt1 | contig 23240 bp, 15 predicted proteins | sample C55metaG_FD_115307 | JGI IMG/M metagenome (GOLD analysis project Ga0157372, IMG submission 115307) | Corn rhizosphere microbial communities from Kellogg Biological Station, Michigan, USA - C5-5 metaG | ecosystem: Host-associated > Plants > Roots > Rhizosphere > Soil | place: USA: Michigan... | reverse complement strand
CTGAGCGAGAAAATGACGTGCGAGCAGAATGATGTCGCCGGTGCGCGCGCGTAACGGCGGCAGCAGAATCGGCACAACATTCAATCGATAGTAGAGGTCGCGGCGAAGCGTTCCGGCTTCAACCTCTGCTTCCAGATTCGCGTTTGTCGCCGCAATGATTCGTACATCGCCGGTCAATGACTTCGTGCTGCCGAGCGGTCGGTACTCCTTGCTCTGCAGAAAGCGTAACAACTTGACCTGGGCCATCAGGGGCAAACAATTGACTTCGTCGAAAAATAGCGTCCCCTGGTCTGCCTCTTGAATCAAACCATTCCGCGAGCCCGAAGCTCCTGTGTAAGCGCCGCGGTCATGACCAAACAATTCATTCTCAATCAACTCAACCGGGATGGCGCCACAATTGACTGCAACGAAAGGTTTGCCGGCCCGTGGACTTAAGTAGTGAATCGCACGAGCGACCATCTCTTTTCCGGTTCCCGTCTCACCGGTGATCAGCACCGTTATATCTGACTTCGCGAGTACGGGGACCTTGCACGTCTCAGCGGTGAAAGCGGAGCTCTCGCCGATGAGTTGTTGCAAACCAAGTTTTTCGATGAAAGCTTGCTGCGCCCTTTGCTCCTGACGAGCCTGGTTCAGCAGTCGTCTGAGACGGATGAGAACATCCGATACTCGCAGCGGCGGAATAAGAAAATCAGCGATGCCCGGCCTTACCAGCTCGCTCAATTCTTCGTGACCCGTTTCAAAGGCGACCATGATGCGAGCCGATGAGGCTGCGCGTTCAAGTACCCGAAGGAGTGCCTCGAAAGAATTCAATTCAACACAAGGCAGGGCAAGCAGGATCAACAACGGTTTCTGTCTTGAAATAATTTTAGGTAATTCAGTGTCGCTGCCATCCAGGTTCTGGCAGGTGTGATAGGCAACTTGAAAATCTGGTTCGGGGCACGACTCCAAAATCTGGCGCAGGGTCTCCCCCGCATGGCCGCTGCCCTCAAATTGCAACATTAATACAACTGCTGGTTCCATAACTTTGTCCCACTACTTCGGGTATTCAGTTTCGGTTTACTTCGTTACCAGACAGTGGGGAGAATAGACCTGTAGGGGGGTGTGAGTCTTTAACTAGTTCCTATTTAATTGCTAATTGCTGAGGGGTGCGAAAAGTGGGAAAAATCGAGCATTTTTGCCTTTATTTTCGCTGACCTGTGGGTGTCATGACCTATGGTAAACTTAAAGTCACTATATCGCTTATAGGTGTTAGAGATGCGTCCACAAAGCCAAATCGAAGTGAATCCGAATAAGATGAGCGGGACCCCAGTATTTCGCGGCACTCGCGTTCCGATTCAGAACCTGTTTGACTGTATCGAAGAGGGAGAAACGATCGATCAATTTCTGGAGCAATTCCCTACCGTCACACGCGACCAGGTCAACGGGATCTTGCAGCTCTCCAAGGAAAGGCTACTGGAAGGTGAAGTTGCTGCTTGACGAGTGCGTAACGCGACGTCTCAAGCGCGAATTCGCTAACCACGAAGTACACACCGTTGACGAGGCCGGTTTCAAAGGATTAGAAAATGGCGATCTCCTGAATGCCGCATCCGGCAAGTACGAAGTACTAGTTACCGTAGACCGCAACCTTCCTTATCAGCAGAACATTTCAGGTCTTGATATCGCTATTCTGGTGTTGGCCGCCAAACGAAACAGCTATGTGCGGTTGAAACCGCTAATGCTGAGAGCACTGATCGCTTTAGAAAGTTTGAAGGCGGGCGACATTAGGCGGATTGAAGAGTGAAACACATCAACTCCTCGTAGTGACCTTTGTCATGGAGAACGGGAAAGTGTTCAAGGAGAGCAGGTGAGTATCTTCTCTGCGTATCTCTGCGTTTCTCCGCGTCTCTGCGGTAAATGTACACGTAAAGCAGTAACCGCAGAGGCGCAGAGGAACGCCGAGATACGCAGAGAGAAATTAGAAACTCTCGACCCCTCTGAACCCGCCACGGGCGGTCTTCATGATCCAACCCAAAACACGAGCCGTGTCGTAGCAGTAGCCCAGGATGTAATTACACGTCGAAAGACAATGCGTCGAGCACTCGAGTTTCATCTCATCAAGCTGCTTCACGTCGAATTTGTGATCGCCAACGACGCCCCAGTCGTGCGTGGCTGAGTACATTGGAAAACACGGAGCCAGTGAACCATCCGTTCGGATGATCAGCGAATTCTGCCCGGCTCGGCACTGCCATTGTGGAACCTGGCCGCGCATTAGCAGCTTCATGTCTTCCATGTGCTGAATCGGATTCACCATCTTGTAGCCTTCATTGCGCCGTTTATCGTTTAGATAATCGAGCAAATCGTCAACCTTGGGCCAATCCTCAGGAGTCAAATAGGTTTCATTCTCGGAGAGGTGCTGGAAGTGGTCCTGCTCGGTCATGGGCGTCTCATTGATGTGGTAATCAGTGGCGATCCCATTGTCGTGAGCTATCTCGGTTAACTCCTTAACATCGTCGAGGTTGTTGTGGCAGATGTTTATATTAAACATCACCGTGTAGCCGTAAACTTTCTGCTTCTTTATGAGGTAGTCGAAATACGGTCGAATCGGCTCGAGAGCTTTCGGTAACGACTTTCGATCTTTCACGGAATCAACGGCGAGATTCACCGTTGCGAGACCGGCGTCGCCGAGGCGATCGATCACGTCCGGTTTCATCAAGCGTCCATTGGTCGGCAAATAAACAAAGATATTCTTCTGAGCACTGTAATAGACGATCTTGTGAATGAACTTCGGCCGCAACAAAGGCTCTCCACCCATCAACGCCAGTACTCGTGAGCCAATCGAGTGCAACCAGTCGATCGAACGTTTGGCAACATCCTCGGTCATGCCCTTCACCTTGTTGTCGTACGACCAGCAATAGTGGCAATCGAGATTGCATTTCCAGTCGGTGAACAGGTACGGGATGATCGGACGCAGTTGTTTTCTATGCTGCGGGTAACGGGATCTGAAATAAGGTGCGCCCCAGGTCTTCCACATGCGAATACCGTTCAACTTCAGGTATTCGTTGTGAGTCATCTCCTTTGCGTCAGGGCGTTGCGGGTATGGTGGTTCCGGCAGCGCCTCCTCCGGCTTCGGCTCAAGCGTGTCTCGACCGGGTCTCTTGTAAAGTATCTGGTGCAGCTCCGGCGCAATCCTAAACGGAGGCGGAGTCGTTCCTGAATCAGCTTCTCGAGGAGGAGTACTCATGGGGTTAGTCCTTTAGCGAAGTTGGGTTCGAATACCGGGACGGTATCTTATCAAATTTTAATTTGGGAAAAACAGTTAAAGGAGCCGACCCCCAGGAAAAAGGGTGGCGAGCCGGTCTAATTGGGGAAACCGATACGCCGCAACAAGTCCTGGAATCGCGGATCGTTGCGCAAGTTCTTGAGCTCCGGGCTCACCTTGAGCCAGACGAGCCAGTCGTTACGTTCTTCATAAAGCTGTTCGAGCAGTTGAAACACTCGCTCGAGCGGTCCAATCGCAAGATGAATCAGGAGCAGACTGTACGGAGAGATATATTTGCGGCCGGCAATATCTTGCAGAATGCTGAGCAGAGTCTCCGCTTCAGCTCGCTGCCCATTCAGCGCATGCGCGTAGCCCATGAAGCCCAACGCGATGTAAGCCTCCTCATCCATCTTATAGATAAACTTGAATTGTTCGATCGCCTCCTCCAGGCGCCCCTGTTGAACGTACGCGGAACCCAAAACGAAATGGGTGGGCATGTAATTGGGTTCTAATTCACTCGTCTTGTTTAGATGATTGATGGCCCTGTCATACTCACCTCTAAGGTAATAGGTGGTGGCCAGGTTCATGTTTATCTGGAGCGAGAACGGATCGAGTTCAAGGGCTGTCTCATAGTGTCTGATCGACTCTTCAAAGCGCCCCATGAACGTCAGATACGACCCGTATCGTTGATGGGCCGACACCAGATTCGGATCTAACTTAAGGGCTTTTCTGAACTCCGCTTCGGCGCCAATCCAGTCGTGATCGTAATAGACTTTCACCAATCCCAGCGATGAATGCGCCTCCGCGAGATTATCGTCGATCTCTGCTGCTCTCAGGGCAGCCTCTTTGGCTTTCGGCATCACTTCGCGCGGCGGAAAGTGAACGTTCGACAAGCGGAAGTAAGCATCTGCTAACCCGCAATACGCTAACGCATAATAGGAGTCTATCTGAATGGCTTCCTGAAAAACCTCGATCGCTTTCAGCACCCAGTCCTTGCTGTATTTGTTCCAGAAATAGCGGCCTCTCATATATAGATTGTAGGCCTCAATATTCTCGGTTGGGTGTCTGGCGAGACTGATGTGATCGCTCGAGGTCAGTTTGAATTTCAAACTTTCCGTGATGGCTCTCGCAATCTCTTCCTGAATCGCCAGAATATCTGAGGGACTGCGATTGTACTGCTCGCCCCAAAGCTGTGATCCATCGGCGACTCTCACCAACTCGCTGCGAATGATCAGTTTGTCGCCGAGTCGTGTGACTCGAATCATCATCACCGCCCGGACATTCAGCAGACGGCCGACTTCCTGAGGATCAATTTGTTTCTCTTTGAATCGAAAAACCGTACTGCGCGCGAGAACACGCAGATTAGGAATCCGTGAGAGCAAATCAATAATGCTTTCCGTAATGCCGTCCGAGAGGTACTCCACGTTGGGATCCTTTTCCAGACTGTCCGTGGGTAGAACGGCAAGTGAATCGATCGGGCCCTCGTCTGACTCTGCGAGGACTGGCGCGTAGACAATCTCTCCCGTTGTAATCGGCTCCAGGGATATTTCGTTTACTTGTGCGACAAAGCGATACCCGCGCCGGGGTACAGTTTCAATGAACTGAGGTTTATGCCGGTCCTCACCGAGCGTCTTGCGTAAGATCGACATACTGACCGTGATGTTGTTTTCTTCAACAATCGTATCCGGCCAGACTTCCCTCATCAGGTCGTCTTTCGCAATCAGTTGGCCACGGCTTTGGATGAGATACCGCAACAGGTCGAGAATCTTGGGTTTAAGCGCGACGGGCTCGCCATTGAAGAGTAGCCGCTGTTGAGCTTCCTCAAGACGAAAACCACTAAACTCGTATATCTTTGAGCTAATCTCTTTTGCCATAAAGCTCTGCGCCCAAGGTTACCGCCTTGAATAGGTTCCTGATTGATATTGATCACTCCCGCACTCAATGATGCCAAGGGCCTTAGGGAAAGACTCTACCCGCGTTCGACTCTGGGATTAGCCAAACTTTAAACTGGTCAGCATCAACGATGACTGAGCGGTCGCGTTTGTGGGGGTCCAGTTAAGGTGATAATACGAAGAAGCTTTTGCGGAAAGCAAGGTTTTTTGCGAAACCAGATACTGCCCTTGATTTCACCTCTGCGTACCTCTGCGGTTATTGCTTTTTACTTATGTATTACCACAGAGGTGCAGAGGAAACCGGAGAGATACGAAGAGAAGACTCATCACTGCGGTGTCGGGCCATTATTATTGGGAGGGTCTTGTCCAAGAACATTGCGACAGAACTCAATCCATTCAGGAGTAACGTCGCTGAAAATAATATTCTCATCGATGAAGATGCCATCCGTAACGGTGAAATTGGTGTGCAAGTAAACATAATCCGTATCCGTCAACTCCCGTGGCACTTCCACCCATTCACCGTTAACCTCTTTTCTTATTCTCCGCGCGTTCTCCGATCGTTCGGTCCAGCCGGCAAACTGACGAAGTCGGGATAACGGATAGGCTCTACAATATACTCCAAGGGTCGTCATGGGCTATCTCCCCCTAGTTATTGAATTTGTAACCACTCGCGCTTAGTCGCCGTAAATGATGCCGTCGCCGTAGATAATTCCGTCGCCATAGATGATGCCGTCGCCGAAGACGGTGCCGTCACCGTAGATGATCCCGTCGCCGTAGATAATTCCGTCGCCGTAGATGATCCCGTCGCCGTAGATGATCCCGTCCGCCACGACTGAGTCAGAGATGCTCACACCGCCGGCACTCAAAACTCCGCTGCCTCTCAGGATGCCGTCGCCGACAAACTGACTGCCGCTGATTACCGAGCCGTTCCCGAGCAGCTCACTCGTCGAGAGCTGAATGCCGCTGGTGAACAGGATTCCGTCGTAGATCTCGGGTGAGGTGATGCTGCGGCCGCCTTTCAGTAAGGAATCCGAGAGAATGCTGCCCACCACCGTGACGCATGAACTTGAGATATCAACTGCATCGGACATCAGGGTGTCGTCTGAAACGGTCACGCTATCGGCAACAAAGCCGCCGCTGGTCCAAACGGAGGTTCCATCTGAAAGCTGTTGTGATCCGGCAAAGAGGGTGCCCTTGTTTATAATTAACCCGTCAGAAATCAGAAAACCGTCGCCGAGGAGTGCGCCCGTGGCATATGGACCATGAAAGCGAGAGATCAAGCCGCTGCCCGACACGGTATTGAATTTACGGACAACCGTGGTGCTCCAATTGAAACTGCTGCTTGAGAACGACGAAGAGGCCGTAACGGACGTCGTGAGAAGCGACAGACCGACGTTGACCGGTGAAGCGAGGTCTGTGCGAACTGCCATCACTAATCTCATGGCGCCTTCGACGTTCAGTTGACCCGCGCCCTGGTCCAGGATTCCCGCACCACTCAACGTCTGAGCCGTGTACTCCATAAAAGCCCTCGCCATATTCGGCGTCAGCTTTGGATTGAGCTGGAAGAGAAGAGCGGCCGCGCCGGCAGCGATAGGAGTGGAAACGGAAGTTCCGCTCATCCTCATCACCTTCATCGTCGCGCTGGTGCCGCTGCTCGATTCATTCAACGTGGGATTCTCGGTGACCAGTACGTTGTTCGGAGACTGTGCGAAGACGAGCTTGTTGCCGGGAGCTACCATATCGGGCTTCAAGATATTGTCGTGATGGACCACGCTATCGCCATCAATCCAATGGCCGCGGGTTGGACCACGCGAGCTGTAGGTGGCGACGCCGTCATCGCTGCGACCATCAGTCTGAAAGCTATTGGAAGCGCCGATGGTAAAAGCCGAGGGCTCGATACCGGGCGAGTGAATGGAGCCGTAGATTTTTTCACCTTCGGAATCTTTTCCCTCATTGCCGGCCGCCACAACTACCAGAATGCCTGAATTCACCAGACCGCGTACGGCACGACACAAGGCGTCGTATTTATAAGACTCGACGGCTCGCATCCCGATACTCAAATTGACAACGCGAATGTTGTGAGTGCGGGCGTATGTCGCTACCCAGTTGAGTCCTGCCAGAACGGTCTCGACCGTTCCCTGGCCGTCGCTGTCGAGTACGCGAACGTTCAGCAACGAAGCACCCGGCGCCATTCCGGTGTAAGCAGATCCGGCTCCTGCGCCACCGGCTGCTGCCGCTGCGACAAACGTGCCGTGTCCGAATGGATCGTCGGTGCGATTCTCTCCAGTGAAATCCACGCTCGCGAGAATGCGATTGCCGCCGCCACTTGCTTGAAATTGCGCGTGATTAACGTCGACGCCGGAATCCAATATGGCAATTCCAACTCCGCTGCCATCGATCGTGCCACGTCCCGCCGCACTCGCTGCGGCTTGTCCGGCTGCTGCGCCGGTGGTCGTTGCGGCGTGTCCAAAACCAACCACGGTTGAATTCGCTGATACGTGATCGACTTCAGGAAAAGACGCCAGCTCAGGAATCAATCTGGAAGGCAGACTCACCGAGAAACTATGCAGCGCTTTCATCTCTCTGCGGAGGCGAACGCCGTTTCGATTCATGAAACCGTTGAGCCCGCCGCTCGTTGGTCCATTCAAAGTGACAACCACTGTTACGGTTTCATCCGCTACTGTGTTTCCTCTGAGCAGCGGAGAAATTTTGTCCGATTGTGATTCAGAATTGTTGTTCAGGCGCTGTGCCTGTGCGACCCCAACCAGAATCAAAAAGATGAGACTGATCCGCAGCAAGCTGGCGATTTGAGGTATCAGAGAAAAGAGGCGAGAGGCTTTGTTAGCGTTGGCGATCATTGTCGGACTCCTTCTTCAAAACTGTGCTTGCTGTGGCAAGGGGCTCAGAACGGGGCGGAGTATAGAGGTGGGCAAAACTGACAGTCTTTAGCCAGTTACTAATTGTTTGCTAACTAATTCCTAAAGGAGTTGGACCACCTGTGTCTTGTTGTGAGACAAGGACTTACGGGGATTTCGTGAAGGCAAAATCCTGTGAATGGTTATCGTTCTAAAGAAGAAAGTTAGGCCACAAAAAGACACAAATGATTTTGTGTGTTTTATGTGCCGTTTTGTGGCTGGCCGGCAGCGATCGTGTAGACGACGCCTTCCTGTGTTGGCTTAAGGTCGAGAAGTTGATTCAACGCGGAGTCGATAAACCCGCCCATGCACAAGGTCGCGAGGCCGAGCTCAACGGCGCGTAAGCAAATGTTTTGCGCGACGTGGCCGGCCTCGATTAGCGTGTAGCGATAACCGCGTGGTCCATACTTCTTCTGTATTCGCATGAACACCGCCGCGATAGCGAACACCAGGTTTGCGTCTTTCATGAACGGGTAGGTGTAAAACATCGGCTCGAGCGTGCGAAACATGTTCTCGCGACGCAATTGTCGCAACGAGTGTGCGACAACGTCGTAGTGATACAGACCATCTTCGAGTCCCTGCACTCGCTGTGTGAAGGCGTAAACTTCCAAAGGAAACAAACCACCAGCAGATGGAACCGTGCGACGCAGAAACGGAGTCTGACCTCCGAAGCGAGCGGGAGCCAGCGCGCCGTAGCTTGCTGCTAACAATGCAGACGCGGTAACGAGTGACATCTCGACGGGCGCAAACTCACGGCACGAATAACGCTGGGCCAACAGTTCCATCAATGCGCTACCGCCCGGCCGCGGCAGTGCAATTTCAGCGATGACGCCGGCCGGAACTTTCAGCTCCTGATTCACCGAGCCACCTTTGTACGCGTCATCATTGAGCCACGGCTCGGAGTTCAAGTGAAACAGCAGCGACAACGTTGTTGGATCTTCAAGTGGAATCATGGATTATCTCAGGCTTTCTTTGTGCAACTTTGTGTACACAAATTGCACAGAGATGAACTCATGCTAAGGGATGTGGACACGGATTCAAGTCGCTCTCGCTGCGACGACCTTCGCTAAAGCCGAGCCGCTGCGGCAGCGTGAACAAACGATCCCCACCCAACCTCTCTACTCCATGCCCGAAATGCACAGGCTGCAACTCAGGCACGATTACACGAACAACATGCACGTCATAATCGACCAGATCGGCTGTTGTTAAGTTGACGTACGCGGGCGGGTGCCCCTTCGCCGCGAGTTCGCGCGCGCAGTACTCGAGATCCTGCGCAGCATCTCCAGCGGAGGGATTGGGCAATTCCTCAAGGCGCTTTGTTTCACCCGACGCCCAGAGAAATTCAAACTCGTTTCGACGGTCCAACTGGCTCACGAACGCGCTGTGATCGTCGAGCGTGTGAACGTCTTCATATTTGTTCAGACGACCCTGCGGCGGCTTCGTCGCATATCGCGATGCCTCCGCCGGGCGCCCCTGACACAATTCAAATACCGCTTTTAACAGTGCGATATTCGGATCGGGATGACATCCAAGACCGACTACATTCGCCGGTCGCGCGGGATCATCTTCAAAAGAGATCGCCATTACAGTCGCGGCTGGAAGATCGCTCGGCATCAGGAACGCGCGTAAGGTCACGCCGAAGTGCGCGTAATGACGAAGAATACGTCCTGGAAGTTCGGGCAAGTCGTCAAACTTCAACTCAACTGCGGGCAAGCGATTCATCCACGTGATCAGCATCGCATCACGTTCCATGATTTCGCAGAGTCCACCGAGAATCGCGCTCGGTAGTGTCGCTCCCGCAGAAAGCCCGTTAGAAGTTGACGGTGCGAAGTAGTCTTCCATGCGTGGCGGTGGAAATACCAGGTAGACCAGGCTCGCCGGAAGCGCGACCGTCTCACCGTCATGGACGTCGATTCCGTTGATCCACGCCAACTCGCGTTCCGGAGCCCAGCGTGGGTGCGGCCACTCGAATGTGTTGTATTGACGATCGGCGTAGAGCACACACTGCTGCGGATGGATGCCGCGCGTCTTCAGGTCAGGCCACCTGGCGAGATAGGTTCTGCCTGGATCCCAATGGTATGCGCAGTAGCGCTCAGTCGCTTCGCCGATAGCAGCCGCAATCGCTTCTTCGCGCGTCCTTCCCTTTCCTGCCGCTATGCGTTCGACTTTAGGCGCTACACGAAAATCAAAATTCGAGAGTGTCGCAGTGTAGAGATGCGGCGGCATCGGCTCGTCCGCGCCACGTGACTGAGGTCCGATCGCGCGGATTAAACCAACCTTCGGACTCACCAACTCACTTAGAGGATTACGTGGCATCGGATTTTTGATCTTTTGTTTCTTCTGTGCCTTTTTGTGGCTCAAAACAGGCAGGACACCAGGGCTTTCGCAAAACGAAGTGCTTCTCTACAGCGAGATCTGTAAGCCGCACAGTGAGAATTCGTCCGACCAGCGAAGGCTCTGCTAAATCAGTCAACTCCTTCACAATCTCCATTCCGATGAAATTCGCGGCCAGCCCGGCGCCGAAAACAAGATTCTCGCGTCGTGAGCTATCGTCGCGTTTGCGATTATCGAGGTATCGCTCGTATGCAAATGCATCGTCCGGGTTTCCGGCGCACGCGACTGTTCGCATTCGATAACAGAGGTAACAGGGTCCTCTACCGGGGTGCATCGCGGGACCAGCAATGACTTCCGCGCCTGAGAGCGAACAGGTGATCCAACGCATACTCGTAGCGAGGCAAACGCGGTTGAGTTTGTAGATGAGGTTTGACTGGCCGGCGTCGAGACAGCACGCGATCATGTCAGCACCCTCAATCACCGCTCGCAGATCGTCTTCAGTTTCGAGCGTGCGATTGTCTGAAACAACGTTGACTTGAGGTGCAGCACTCTTAACAACGTCGCCGATCGTCTGAGCACGATTCGAGCCGACTGAATCCATGCCAGTGAACGGAACGAGATAAACGTCGGATGGTCCAATATTGAGCGAGTCGATACACCTGACCGTTCCGACGCCGGCGGCTGCAAGCGCGAGAGCGACACCAGCACCCGCGCCGGACAATCCGAGCACAGCAACAGTCGCAGCTTCCAACCTTTTCTGAACCGGTACGCCAGGCGCGAGATCGTGAAACAGGTTGATTTGCGGCGCCATGCGCTCCGCTACTTCAGCGTTAACGGTTTGCTCACCGGCGTCGACGACAATTCCCTGCTCCGCAAGCACTCCGAGAGCATCTCGAAGCTCGTCTGCGGGAAAGATGTCTGCGGTTGCCGTCTCGATCTCTTCCAGTGAGTGCTCGCCATTCAACATGGGAATCACTCGCTTATGGAATTCGCGGAAGGAGCGGCCCTTCAGTTTGAGCGATCTGCGTTCCGAAACGAAATGGAGCACTTCGTCGCCCGCGTCATCCGGCGGATCAAACCAGACGGAGTAATGGGTCGGCAGTAGCGGCTTTTGCAGTGATGTAGGCATTAGACAGGTCTTGGTCGTTTACGGCAGGACGTTGTCGAAATACTGGTAAGCTCAGAAAGTGTTTCTCATCCTCGAGCATTAGGCGATCGTCACACAGTTGCTTGAGAGTCGATTCGATCTCCGCAGCGGAATCTGCGAGCTCCGCACGTCGGACTAAATTATCAATGGTTGCTGCTGTGTCACAGTGAAATAGCAATCTGGCTGGAAGGCCGTTCAACTCACGCTCGTACGGAGCAGACGAATCGCGAGTGTCGCTGATGCGCACTGAATCGTTGCTATAGAAACAAGCGTCGAGTTTCGCCTTCTCCGTCGCATTTCTCGCGGCCCACCAGCGCCGCACGACTTCGCAAATCGGCTCCATGTAACTCTGCGGATCGCGATCGTCGCCGTAATCGAAGTCAAAAAAGTATGCGAGCCGTTGCAACTCTCTTCGGCCCAAAGGAAACACGTAGAAGTATCCACGTGCCGGACGAACGTTTCGAAATCCAAACTGCTCGGAACGCGTATGAAACGGGCTAAAACGGTCCAGGCGAATCTGACCGCATGACAGCGGCGGATTCAAATGCAGGAGCAAGGACGCCATCTTTGCTGTTCGTTCGTATTCAGAAGGCGACTCTCCGGGGAAACCGCCGAGAACATTCCACGAACACTCGATTCCAACTTCTTCGCACCAGCGCATCAGTTGAATGTTCTGCAACCCCGACACGCCCTTTTCCATTAACTTCAAAACCTCGTTGCTGAAGTTTTCGATGCCTGGTTGAATCTGGCGCATGCCGCCGCGATGCAGTTTGACTACCTGGTCGTAGCGCAAATTTGATTTCACCTCGTAGAACAACTCCAACTTCATTCCGTTGTCTGCGAGCCGAGGAAATAGCGCGTCGATATAGCGCATGTCGAGAATATTGTCGACAAACGCGACCTTCTGCATACCGTACTTGCCGGCGAGAGTTGTGATCTCATCGTAAGCACGTTGCGGGCTCTTGCTGCGGAAGACCATCGTGTCGCCGTTCAGACCGCAGAACGTGCAGTGATGTTTCGCACCCCACCAGCAACCGCGCGAGGTTTCGACGGTCACATGATATGCGCGGTCGCGACACGTTTCAGACGCTGCAAGCTCCGCGAAATAATCGTCAAAATCCGGATACGGCAAAGCATCCAGATCTTGAATCGCTTCTGACTTTGCCACAAATTTTGACTTGCCCTGTTCCAGTACGCCGGGAATATCTCCTGGACCATCGCGGAAAACGTGATCGAGAAGTTTTGGTAATGAGATGTCTGATTCGCCACAGCAGACGTAGTCGATCCATGGAAACGACTGTAGTAACTGCAATCCCATTTCGCCTTCGCAGTTCGCGCCGCCAAACACGATCAACGGTGGTTCTGAAAGCGCTTTCAACCGTTTTGCGACAGCGAGCGAAGCGCAGGTTTGGTGAAAGGTTGTGGTGAACCCAACGACACGCGGGCGTTCCGCAGCGATCCGGCGTGCGCATTCATCCAGATATTTCGAGACGTTTGCACGGCTGTGCAGAACTTTCATGGACAATTCTTCGGAAGCGTTTCGCCCGAGAGGTCCGCTGAGATATTGGTCAGGATGAGGGATCTCATCTCCAAACAGATCGTGTGCGAAGAACCACTCACCCAGAACCAGGTCTGGAGGAAGTGAAGAAGAGATCTGTTCGAAGAGATCTGCGCCAATCTCGTCTGCGAGCCGGATATTGCAGTAGTCAATCCGAGCGGTATAGCCAGCCTGAAGCGCTGCCGCTTTGAGCAGACTAACTCCGATTGCCGGTCTTCCCAGATCGGCGAAGGGCATTACGACAAAAATGATGTCCACGACAGACTCCCGAAGGCATAGGTCCTAAGGAGTTATATGACCTATTACCTCGTGCGTTGTGCTTTCTGTCTACCCGCCGAAACCTCCGAAGCCTCCGCCACCGACCATGCCGCCACCTCCAGGCAGGCATTCGCCGCCGCACTCGAACGTACAGGCTCGAATAATGGGTTGCCGAATGACGGTGCATTGACGAATTGCGCATGACCGAATAAGACACACTCGGCATTCACTAATGCAGCCACCCGAGCAGTCGAGAATACAGCCGGCCTGCGGAGATATTCCTCCTCCACCCATTAAAGAGGAAACCTTTTGGTAAGCCTTCATTTCTTCTTCGGTGATGTGAACCTTTGAGAGCTTATCTTCCAGCTCCGCAACTCGCATTTCCAGACTTTTTTCTTTCGATTGGTCAGCCATGTTACGACGCCTCCGTTTTTATAATCAGGGTTTGATTTCAGTGTGGACCATGAGGTCCAAAGACGCAGACCGACGTGTGTAAGGTCCCTCCTCGGAACACGTGCAAGTTGTTGGGGGGCTAGAACATACTCCGCATCCCGAAGAGTGTCAATAAGAAAGTAATCGCTTCAATTCACTTTCAACTTCGCTGATAACGTCGTCCCATTTGCCGTCGTCTTTTTGCCGGAACAGACGCATCGTGATCGACGTCGTATTCGATATCTGGTGCACCATCGTGTAATTCAATTAGCTGCTCAACTCCGTTAACGGTGCACGAAAGCGGTGAAGAAATGAACTACGTTTACTTCCCTCTCGATCAAAGGGCATCAACCCGCACCACACCAGTGCCCCGCGTCGCCTCGAAGAATAGCCGACTTCTGCACCCGCATGGTCCGCAAATACGCCCCGTAAAACACCGAGCCTCTTGTGCTTTCTCTGCGGTTCTCTGCGTATCTCTGCGATCTCTGCGTTAAAAGGGCTATTTCAACGCAGAGATCGCAGAGATACGCAGAGAAATGCCCCTTCAACTCCGGGCGCGAAATGAAATCGCACTAAATCTCATTAATTCATGGAGATCGTCCTATTCCGTCAGGTTTGGAATCAATCATGAACATCAAACTCCTATCATCTCGACGACTACTCGTTCTGGCGCTCGTCTCGTCTTTTGTCCTATCGACGCTCGGAACCTACAACACCGCCGCCATTCAACAGACCCCTGAGGCACAGTTAATCGCTGAAGCCACCGATGAAATCGGCAGAGCAGACGGTGAGTTACAACTGGCGCTGCGGAAAAAATCCGAGGCTGAGAGACGTCTGAAGGAGCTCGCGGACTTCAGCAGTTTTGATAAGCCGGACAGAAACGCACTGAACTCGATGGAACAGCTTGTGGTGATAGTCGCCCAGATGTTCAAGCCTGCAGCGGAGAACCGCAAGCTGCAGGACGAACTAACGGCCGCTAAATCCAGACTGGATACGGAAAAGGGGAAACTGAACAGCATCAACGACAAGCTGAAAGCAGCCACCAGCACCCCGAACATCGAAGACGCAAAGACGGCGGTGAAAGCGAAGACCGATGCCCTGGTCAAATTGAGTACGGACTTGGACACTGCGGTTTCAGACGTGAATAAGGCCTTGGCAACCGTCTACGAACAGGTCGCGTTAGTGGCTAAAGAAGCGATCAAGCGACTGGAGCCGTTCAAGCAAACTGCTCTCGATTCTGAAGCCCTCCTTGGTCTTTTCGAAACCAAACTGAGCGATGTTCCGGCAATGATGCAATTCCACGCCAGTCTCCAAAAAAGGTGGAACGAACTTGCCCCGCACATGGAAAACGTCCGCGGTCCTGAGAGCAAACCTGAAAAGGTACAGACCGAACTCGAAAACCTGAAGAGAACGGTCGGAACCGTTGCAGCGAACATGAATGTGTCACTAGACAAGCTCGCAAGGTTTACGGCAGGTCAGGAGGATGACTTGTTCGGAGTAGCGGAGGAATTCAGAAGAGCTCCCGTAGCCCAGGAGAGGACCGCGACCTTCAACATCAAAGAAGCCCAACGCCTCGCGGAAAGGCTGGAAAAAATTGGCCTTATTACCGAATCAATCGTCGCCCAGGCGAAAGCTGGACTCGAGGGATTTGATCCGACTACTACAGAGAATGCCCAGAAAGGTTTCAACAAGAACGTGATCCTCCTCAGGAGGCAGGCATCTGCATTTCAGGAGTTGCTCTCTGGAGATCGCGCACTCTGGGTTACCGAAAAAATTCGACTCTACTATTTCACCGACATTCCTCGGCTGGTACAAACCTTGAACCCGGAGGCGACATTGACGGGCGGCGATTCAGCCGCCCGCGGCCAGGCGCAAGTGCTCTTGGACGATTTGCGAACCAAGGAGGACGCCCAAAGTGCAGCCGACGGCAATGTCGCAAGTCTTAAACGACGGGTCATCAAAATCCGAGAGCAACTCCAAAAAGCCGAAGCTGATTTAAAGCTGGCGAACATCAGAGCGGCACAAGCGGCGAGGAAAGATACCGAACTTAAGAGGCGACCGGAGAAAGAGGTGACGCAGGGAGAAAAGGAAGATTCGGAAGCAGAAAAGAAAAAAACAGAAGAAGATCGTGCGGCAGCGCAAAAACGGGCCGACGCACTTAACGACACTCAGAATGGTTTGGCGGCGCAACTTGCGGATGCGGAGGAGCAACTCGAAGCCGCTCAGGCAGCTTTCGAAGAAGCAAGCAGGAAGACGATTCGTGCCGCACAAGCAGAATCCGCCGGCTTTGCCAACATGCGAGATAACGCGCCGTTCTGGTTTGCGCCGGCTGTCGCAACAAGCACCGATCCTGCGAAGCGCGTAGAAATAACTGCATCCACGGGTGGAGAAAACGCGATCTTCATACGGGGTGCAAAAGAAGACGTAGTCAAAGTGCAAGACATTGTCGCCAAACTTGACGAGCCTGCACCGCAGGCACGCATGACGCTTTGGAAGATCGAGCTCAATAGCGATGCAACTCAGAAAGGCGCCGAAAGGTTTAATGAATCTCTAGCAATAGTGGAGCAGGAACTTGCCGACACACGCGCGAAAATAGCTGACACACTGTCGTTGCTTCTCGGCGCGGTAAGCGAAGAGGCTGAACAGGCTGCTATCGCATCGAAAAAAGTCGAGGATCAGTCTGGAGTGACATTCGATCGCAAGGACTGTCACGAGAAGAACCTCTATGCAAAGTATGAATTTGAAGCTAATCCTACGAACACTGACATTACTGGACGCTATCAACGTTTAAGGCGCTATTCCCTGTACTCCGAACAAGTGCGCAAAGAACTTGGAATCGGTTTCATCGATGCACTGGGATTCGATAATCCAAAGCAGTTTGGATTGAAGGATCCAGCTTCTGCAACGACACTGAACGAAGCGTTGATTGTGATGTTGCTGACTAACCGCTTGCACCGCGGTCAGATTATGAATCGGTTTGAAACGGCCTTAAAGGCGAAATTCGGAACAGATGCTGAGTTTCGACGCCTGCATTCGATGCTTGAACTGGACCAACCGAGTGTCGCGGCGCCGGAATTCCAAACGACGCGACAACAACAAGAACTCATTTACGCTATGCGTGGCCCCCTGCTTAAGCATCTGGTTGGAAGAATTGCGAAGTTGCAGGACCGAGTCAACGAGTTTCTTAAACTGGATGAAAGGAAAAACGGAGCTGTCAACACAAACCACGCAGACGGCGAAAAACCCCTGGTCCCGCTGAGTCCCAGCGAAACTATCCTGCACCAGTGCTTGAAAGAAAAGCTCCCACTAATCTTCGACACTATCCATGACGAGTTTCCCATTTCGCCTTACGACATAATGGAGGGCAATGTCAGGTTGGAGGTGCCAAGCGACGGTACGATCGGCTTACAACCTATGCTCGATAAACAACCCGTGGGCCGAATGAAGGTCTATAACCTTAGGCCGTCACCGGCCCGCGTTGCGGCGGCTGACGGAATGCTCGATGTCTTCACCAAGGCATTCGAAGATGATATCGATCGCGCATTCGTTCAGCCTATGTTGGTTAATCTGCGCAAGAGACTAAGAAAAACAGGTATTGGCTTCGGCGTGATTCAGCGCACTTCAGTGCTTGCCACGAATCGCCTGGTTGCCCGCGTGGATCCTCGTGCGACGTCAGAGTTGTCAGTAGGCCAGGAAACAAATCTGATTCAAGGGCTGCAACAGATCGCTCAGCTCACGCTCGACGCCAAGCAGGGAAACTTACCCGGCGTGTTTGGTCAATTCGGACAACTCGCAGCGGAGAAAGATACAGCAGAGATCTACGGCATCACGTCTGGCAGCGCGTTTCAGGTAACGCCGATCTTTGATCCGACGGGCCAGGCGTTACGCTTCAAGTTCGACTTCGTGGATGCCACCCTTGTGCGCGAGCCGAGAGGGACGACGAACCCGCGCCTCCCGCGCATTGAGCGTCACACAGTTAATACCGAAGTCCAGTTAGCAAATCTCGAGCTTCGTGAAGTGTCACGTTTCGAATCTGACGCGAAGATCGGGCTGCCAACTACTTACAAAGGTGGTCTGCCGATACTGCGAGACATTCCGGGTGTGCGACCCATACCGCTCATCGGCTGGTTCATCCGCCGCAAGGGCAGCAACGCGATCGCGCAGCGTAGTTTGATCTTCGCTCAGACGACAATGTCACCGACGATCGGCGACATTCTCGATCTGTTTGATACTTCTCTCCAACGGAGATGATTCGCACTTGGATACAGTCAGTACCACCTGCGGTAGCGGGTGGGTCAACCGTTGCGATCACTGCGTTGAGACGAGGTTGACCCACCCGCTACCGCAGGTGGTACTGACTTCGTAATCAGGACGCCGCGAACCAATTGATGTGCTAACACTACTGGCATTACCAAAATCAACGGCAGCACCAGGACGAAACCAAAGTGCTCCCAGAATGGTGCGCCAAGTTTGTATGAACCATTCACAATCGGAATACCGACTGTGATCGCGTAATACATAAAAAGCGGGACCAGAAACAATCGTGCTGGATTTGCCGCACGCCGCCGCTCGGTCAACATAAACAACAAGAGCAGAAACCCGAAGTAAACCACTATGCCTTCCAAGCGGTGCAATTGATTCGCGTTTAGCCAGCTAACCTCCACAGAATGCTTTTGCATCTCCAGCGCGATGAAAATGCGCGTCGTGTTTGTAATCAATGTCGTGACGTACGCAATCGCGGCAGTCAAGGGAAGGAAACTCCAACTAGTCTGAAATCGATCGCGCCAGAGACGTCTCAAGCCAAGCATTAAAAACGCCATGATCAGGAAGTTCACGCCGGCACATGGCGCAGCGATCACGAACGTGCGATCGCTGCTCATGTAACCAGTGTACGACTCGAATTCAAACGACCTGCCGCTTAAGAATTCCACCAGCGCTGTTGTAGGCGCGAGAATCCAGCGCAACTGATCGACTGTCGCCGTCGAGTAGTGATATTTCAGTGCCAGAGCGCACAGCGCCACGACTAATAACTGTGCGCTCCAGATTACCTTCCGTTTCATACAAACCACCGTCGTCTCTTCAGGATCATGATCGTGGCCATCAGCAGCGAACCCATCACGAGCCACACCAGTTCAGGTTCAGCTCCAACTTCAGCATCACTACCCACTGCCAGGTCACTGACTCTCAGTGGCAGCGGCAATGGTTGATTCACGTCGTCGGCCGAACCCGTCGGATTAGTTACGACTTCGCGTACGGCGATGAACGACGTATATGGCGTGAGCAAGTTGTAAGTCAGGCCCAGCGCAGTGATCTGTTTGATACTCTCTTCGTCGAGGTCTGAAGAGCCGTAATCCGACAGTTCGGCAATTCGCGATCGCGCCCAGAGGTACTGCAGCGCCGCGTTGCCTTCGTCGGGTTGAGTGCCTGTGACTTCGAGACGGCTCATGTAGTCGCCCTGGCCCGTCTTGCCGGTGAGTTCGATGGTTCCCGCGACTGGCCCACGCCACTTGCCAAACAGAATGATCGGGCGCTGTGCGAGAAGATCCGGAAATTGAACCGGGTTCAAATCGTAAGTATCAAAACCGATTGAGCGAACCTTGATGTCAGTCAACACAGGAGTCTGAATGTACTCGCGAAACTTGTCGGCAACGCCTTGCGCTTCAGATTCTTCGGTGACGATAAATGGCTCACCCATGCCGGCCTTCGCGACGCCTTCGATCAAGTAGCGGTTTACTGAACTGCCGATACCGAAGGCGAAGACGTTCGACTGGTTCAAATTCGCGCGAATGTGATCGAACACACCCTGCTCGCCCGAAATGTAACCGTCAGTCACCAACACGATGCTGCGCGAGATTCCGTCCTGTCGCGGAAGACTCATCGCCTGTTTGATGGCGGCCAGCAGCTCAGTTCCACCGCCGCCGCGCTGTTCTTCCAGCAAATGAATCGCGCTCGCGACGTTCTGATTGTTAGCCTGGAGCGACTGCGGCGAAAGCACACTGGAGTCACCGGCAAACAGAACGACATTGAACAGATCCGTCGGTCGAAGCTTTGCAATTAGATCCTTCAACAAGCGCTTCGACGTGTTCAAAGGAAAACCTTCCATCGAGCCGGACACGTCGACGACGAAGATGTACTCGCGCGGTGGAATGGATTCAGTCGCTACGCGCTGTGGCGGTTGGGCCATGTACAAAAAGAAGTTCTCATCACGACCCTTGAAAAGAAGTAAACCGGAGTTGATCTGCTCACCGGCGAGACGATAACGCAGCACGAAGTCTCGATTGCCCTGAAAAGGATCCGAGTCGTCGAGCGTCAACTGCGCGTTCGTTGTGTTCCACCATTGCGGAGAGATCTGATGCGACGGGCACGAGAGATCGTAAATCGGCAGGCCGGCAAAGATCTTGGCTGAAATGTGAAGAGCAGTTGCCGGTTGCTTGCCTTGATGTTGATACGGACTGTTGACGAAACCGTCTTCCTTCTTTGCCTGCTCGTTCGACGACATGTAACGTGGTCCAACCACCGTGGGAAAGACAACTTCGTAGACGTTATCGGTTGGAACAATCAGTTCTGTATAGCTCAGTTCGATCTCGACCTGCTCCTGCGGCATGATGTTGGCCAGACTCATCGAAAACACGTTCGGCCGTTGTTGTTCGAGCAGTGAAGCGCTCTTCCCTTCCTCTTTGGCCTCCTCGAATTCCTGTTTCGCCTGTTCTCGTTCTTTAATTTTCGCAACGATGATCTCATTACCAATTTGCATGCGCATGGCGTAAACAGCGGCACGCGTGGATGCTGGAAACACATATGATGCGTTGATCGGTCGCGAACCTTCGTTGCGGTAGATTTGCCGGACTTTTACGTCGGCGATGACACCTGCGACTGTGATATCGACGCGGGTGTCTTTGAGTGGTAACTGATCGACGTTCGGGTCACCCTGGACCACGAAATATGGCGCAAGCGTTTTGTCCTCCTGAGTCTGCGCATAACTCGAAGTAAAAGCGATGACGATCGCTATTAAAGCAACAAACAAATTACGTAAATGGGCTTGCATGATCTCCTCCGCCTCAAACGGGCGACTAAGCGTTCAAAAACCAGGAGATCGTACGGATGGAAGGGGTTTTAGCTAACGTTACAGACCACAGATTGGCACCGTACCGACCACAGTCGCGAGGTGGGATAAGCCGCAGATGAACGCGGATCAGATCAGCGTTCATCTGCGAAAATCTGCGGCTTATTTTAGATACTTACCAACGGGAGGCTCCGGTATCGCTTGCCTGTCAGCCGGGCCAGCGCGTTCACGACCGCAGGCGAAATGACCGGTACGGGTGGCTCGCCGCAGCCAGTCGGCGCTTCGGTGCTCGGCACAATATGAACGTCGACGGCGATCGGCGCGTCGACGATGTATGGCGGTGTGTATCCATCGAAATTGCGCTGCTCTACCATGCCGTTCTTCAATGTAACGCCGCCTTTCGCCATCAACTGCGACATTCCAAACGTCACTCCGGCCTGAAACTGACTCTCGACACTTAACGGATTCACCGCCACGCCGCAGTCCACGGCAACTGTCGCGCGGTGAATCTTTGGACGTTTATTCTCGATCGAGACGTCGACGGCACAGGCGACGCCGGTACCGAACGATTCGTGACACGACACTCCGAGCGCGTGTCCTTTTGGTAACCGAGTGCGCCAACCAGCGCTCGCCTTCTCAAGTAGCTCGAGCGTTCTGTGCAGCTTGCCCGCCTCGGGCTTGAGGAGCCTGCGCCGATAAGCAGCCGGATCGATTTTCGCTCGAGTCGCTAGCTCGTCGATCAGTGTCTCCATCACAAACGCCGTGTGTGTATGACCAACTGAACGCCACCACAGTACGGGAACATTCACTTTTGGATGATGGACCGACACGTGCAGGTTTGGGATCTTGTAGTGAGTGTCCGCTGTACCTTCCGTCATTGTCGAATCGACGCCGTTCTTGGTTGTGAAGTTCGCGAAGGGCGTGTCGGCCGTTATCGACTGACCAACAATCATGTGGCGCCAGGCGACGGGAAAACCATCCGGGCCGATACCGACTTCCACTCGATGAAAATGCATGGGTCGATAGTAACCACCCTGCACATCATCTTCGCGCGTCCAAACAAGCTTGACTGCCGTGCCGCGCAGACGTTTCGCGATGGTTGCTGCTTCGCGCTGCACGTGAGAATCACCAACTGCCCGCCGGCCAAAGCCGCCGCCTGCCATCTCTGTGTGAAACGTCACGCGCTGTGGTTCGAGTCCCAACACTTCCGCGACAGCCATTTGATCGACGGTTTGAAACTGCGAACCCGCCCACACCTCCGCGCGATCACCATCGAATCGCACTGTCGTGTTCAATGGTTCCATCGGCGAATGAGGTAGATACGGAAACTCATATTCGGCGAGTATGCGGTTTTGCTCGGGTACCTGGTCCAACACTTTCTCGTTACCCTGATTAAGGGCGACATTGCCTGGAGTGCGGCTGAGTTGTTTGTACCTGGTCCATAACTCGGAACTGTCAGCCCTGTCGAGACCAGTGGCATCCCATTCGATCTTGAGCCGGCTGCGCGCTTGTTTCGCAGGCCAGAACTTATCCGCCACGACAGCCACGCCGCTGCCTTTCACGAGTGGAATCTCGAAGACGTCGCGCACACCTTCAATTGCGCGCGCTTCGGTATCGTTGACGCTCTTCACACGCGCGCCAAAAATAGGTGGATGCGCGATAACCGCCACTTTCATCCCCGGCAGATCGAGATCCATGCCGAACTTCAGTGAGCCATCACACTTCGGACGGCTATCAAGTCGTTTGATTCTTTTGCCGACAAGCCGAAACTCTGTAGGACTCTTCAGACGAACAGTCGCAGGTACGGGTTTACGTGCTGCATCACCGGCCAGCTCAGCATACGTAGCTGATTTGCCACCTGGGCCATGGACCACGCTCGCCTCTGTACGACACTGGTCGGAAGTCGTGCCCCAGCGATCTGCGGCGGCCGCGACAAGCATTGCGCGAGTCTTGGCGCCGAGTTCTCGATACTGCTGATAGGAATGGGCAATCGAACCTGACCCGCCCACTATCTGGATTCCAAAAAGCGGATCCTTGTAAACATCTGCGGCCGGAGCAAGTTCGCCGATAACGTTGGACCAGTCGGCATCCATCTCGTCTGCGAGCACCATCGGCAAAGCGGTTTGCACACCTTGCCCGAACTCGAGTCGATTGACCTGAATCACGATCTTGCCGTCAGGTCTTATGTTGACGAACGCGTCGGGCGGATAGCCGGTTTTTGCGGGAGGAGCCTGACTGGCACTGACTCCTTCCTGGGCGGCGGCTTCGTCAAATCGCCGAGCCAGATGTAATGAGACAAATAGCCCACCGGCGGCTGCGAAGGACACGCGCAAGAAACCGCGACGATTCAACTCCTGTTTTGCTGATCGAGTTCGCATTTGCGTCTCCTTTACTTAATCTGCG
>Ga0157372_10001807_pt1 | contig 23251 bp, 16 predicted proteins | sample C55metaG_FD_115307 | JGI IMG/M metagenome (GOLD analysis project Ga0157372, IMG submission 115307) | Corn rhizosphere microbial communities from Kellogg Biological Station, Michigan, USA - C5-5 metaG | ecosystem: Host-associated > Plants > Roots > Rhizosphere > Soil | place: USA: Michigan... | reverse complement strand
TGTTGTTGCAGAATAAGGAGCCCTGGCTGCTGGGTAAGGGGGTCGAGACGGCGATCTATCTCACGGGCGTCATTTCCAGCTGGGTGTTGTTGCATACGATGTTTGCGTACCGGTATGCATTGTTGTATTACGGGGAACATCCGCTGGACCCCGATATCCATACCGTGGGCTTGCAGATACCGAATGAGCTGTGGCCGGACTATCTTGATTTTGCCTATTTCTCCTTTGTGATCGGGATGACCTTCCAGGTCTCGGATATCGAGATCTCCTCGCGGCTGATCAGAAGGCTGGCGCTGGTGCATGGGATACTTTCCTTCCTTTTTAATACGGTGATCGTGGCTTTGACGATCAATGTGATCGTGGATATCAAGGGCTGATCGCGCGTTTTTGCGGGATCACCTGAACCGGTCGGAGATGGTGTAGGCGACCTTGTCATTGAGGCGGAAGAAGACGGCTGCGTTGATCTTGCGGATATGGCGTCGGCGCCGGCCGGTGAGCAGGCGGCCCTGGTTGTCGAAGTATTGGGATTGTTGGAAGTAGGTGAGGATATAATATTTCTTGTTGACGAAGGGGGAGTTGAAGGCGCGGGGCCAGAGGGAAAGATAGATAAGGGAGTGGCGCTGTTGTTCGGCGTAGTAGTCGAGCTTGTCTATCCAGGTGCATTCCATGCTGCGCATCCGGGTGATGAGCCAGTCGATGGGGACGCTGTCGTAGCCGTATTTTTTCAGGGTATCCTGCAGCCGGGTCTCCCCGATGTGATATTCATAGATATAGGTAAGGGTGTCGGTGATGAGCTCCAGCGAGACGCGATCGAAGGGCCGATCGGTAAATTCGATAGAGAAGGGTTTTTTGCTGTATGCTTTCCGATAGGTGTCCTCGATGCTGTCCAGGGCGGGATGGTGTCTTCGATAATATTTGGTGATGTTGAGTTTTGTGCAGGAAGTTGCGCCTGCGGCGATGACGAAGATGGCGATGAGGAGGGCCTGATATGGCAGGATCGTTCTCATGAGTGTTGGGGTGGGGTGCAGTGACTGACTCCGAAGAGTATTTTCTTCAGGAACCGGAGGTCCACCTGGCGGAGGGTGCGGCCGCCATAGTCCCAGTATATGATATCGACCCGGTCTCCATCGCCGGGGAGTCTTGTGATGCTTTCCAGGACGATATAATGGGTCGGGAAGCTTCCCCTGAATTTATTGTGGTTCTTTTTGTGAAGGTAGGTATTGTTGACATATAGATAGGTAGTGCCGGTTTGCAGGCAGTTGGTGAGATAGTCGAAGAGATCGTGGAAATGGGGCCGGAAGAGGTCGGAGCCATGGGCGGCCACGTGCCAGCCCAGCATTTGACGGACCATGCGGTTGAACTTGCCGTAGTTGCAGGCTGCCCAGAAAGTGTCTTCGGAGCCGGGGTGGAACCGGCGGTTGAAAAGGTTGAGATAGCTGCGGAAGTGATCCGCGAGGGCGAGGAACCAGAGCTGGTCGGCGGGGCGGATGTCGAGGATGCCTTTGAAGCGAAGGGTTCCGGCGGCCTGGTGGATCTCTTTGGAGGGAATGAAGTGGATATTGTTCCAGGTGGCTTCTCCCTGCAGGTAAAGCGAGAGCATGAACCGGGTCCAGCCGACGGGGTCGTCCTGCAGGGGGAGATAAGTGAAGGCGGCATAGCCGCAGAAATTGGTGTTGCTGCCCTGGTAGATCTTTAGTGGCTCGTTGATGTTGGCTTTTAGGTTTTCTATGAAGAGGTTGAGGCGGATATTTGGAAACCAGATGCTGGAGTCGGGGAGTTTTGTGTATTTTATCAATTCCAGGGCCTGTTGGCGAGCGGAGGCGTGCTGGGCGGTGTCGGCGGGGAGGCGCCAGAGGGTATCGATGAGCGGCGGCTTGACCCTGGGTGCGGCAGGCGCGGGGCAAGAGGATGCGATGGCGAGGCCCAGAAGCAAAAAGATGGCGATAGTGATGTCCTTCATGGGGAGAGCTCAATTACCGCACTAATATAACAATTCCTTTCCGATAGGCGAGACCGCAGGCGGTGACTGCCTTGATCTGATATATGTATCCGCCGGCAGGTTGGGGAATGCCTTCGGTGGTACCGTCCCAGCATTGCTGCGGATCGATGGTATAGAAGACTCTTTTGCCCCATCGATCGAAGACGGCCATTTCGAGCGAGGTGACATGGCCCCAGTATTTGAGACGGAAACAGTCATTGTTGCCGTCATTGTTTGGAGAGAATGCGGATGGGACGGGATATTTGCTCAAGGCCTCGGTGTTATCCACTTTGACAACGATGGAGTCGAGGGATGAGCAGTGGTTGGCATCTGTTCCTACGACATAGTAAGTGGTGGTTTGAAGCGGGTCGACAATGGGGTGTGAGGAAATAAGGTCCGTAATTCCGGGTTCGGGCTGCCAGTGGTAGATGAGGGCGCCGGTGACGTCGAGGGTTGCCTGACCCCTTGTACAGTCGATGGTGTTGGAGTTTGAAATGGCCAGCGTAGGAAGAGGATGAACCGTCACGGGTATGGAAAAGGACTTGCTGAGGGCGCATATGGCGTCACTGACGGTTACGTCGAAGTTGGTGGAGGCTCCGGGACTGACGAAGATGGATGAAGAGTTGCCCAGGGGCTGTCCGTCGGCAGATGTCCATGTATAGCTATCGCCGCCATCAGCGGAAAGGATTAGTGTATCATAGAGGCAAATGGATGGGTTTAGCGGGGTGGCTTTAAACACGGGTATCGGGTGGACGGTTACTGCGACCGAGTCGATGACATAGCAGCCATTAGTACCGGTGATACGGGCATAATACTTCGATGATGCCGAGGGGATCGGGGATATTGACGGGCCGGTGGCTGTGAACCCACCGATGCTCGAAGTCCAACTGTAGTCAGCCCCGCCGGAAGCTTGGAGGTCTACCGGTTTGCCGAAGCAGACAGTAGTGGGCGGAGTAATGGAGGCGTTTGGCAGGGGCAACACATTAAGGGTTACTGAAGTGGTGGAGCTGCAATGATATTGGTTTGTGGCGGTGACCGTGTACGACGTTGTGGCGGCGGGGGTAGCCAAGGGGGAGAGAGCTTGGGGATTGGACAGGCCTGTGGCCGGCTGCCATTCAATATCGGCGGGCTGGTCGATCGTTGTCGTTAGAATGATACCCGGCTGACCGCAGAGGCTGGTGTCGGAGCGGGTTGCGATCAGTGGTTGTGGATTGATGGTGATGGTTACCGTCGCTGATGCCGGGCAGCCGTTAGCGCCGATAACGGAGAGCATATAGGTGGTCGTTGAAGAGGGGCTGGCGACAGGATTGGGGATTGATGGGTCGTTGAGTCCGGTTGAGGGCGACCACCCGTAGCTGTTTATGACATCGGGTGTTGTAAATCCGATCGGTGTTGATTGACCGGGGCAAAGGCCTGTTTCTCCCGTTAGCGTTAGCGCCGGGGCCGGCTTGACGGTGACTATGACGGAAGCGGTGGCCTGACAGGCCTGGCGGTCGGAGGCCGTGACGGTATAAGTAGTGGTTGTTTGTGGTGAAGCCTGGGGGGCGGCGATGTCAGGGTTATCGAGCCCCTGGGAGGGAGACCAGGAGTAGGTGGCACCACCACCGGCTTGCAGAGCGGTGGATTGCCCGGCGCAGATTGGCGTGGCCGGTGATGCCGTTGCCGTAAATGGCTGACACAAGGCCGGCGAAGGAATGAAATAGTCCTCGACTTCGCCGTCCGGGGCGAAACCGGCGGCCTGTTTTGTGGCAGCCTGATCGGATGAGATACGAAAGCGGAATCCATATCCTGTTGCGCTTCCGGGTGGAAGCCAGGTGGGAAGTCCTGTCCACGAAAGGCTGGCAGAAGTGGCGTTGTTCGGGACCAGGGTGGTGACCGATTCCCCGGGATCGAAAGTTCCGTTGCGATTGAGATCAAACCAGCCGGTGAGCCAGGCGTCCGCCCCGGTCGTATTGTGTACCACAAGATTCAGCGTATATGCACCGCTGTGATCATAGACGGGAAAGGTGCTTATTCCCTCTTCATCGACGCCGATGGCATTGTCGTCGGTATATTGGATGGGGTCGGCGTCTCCGGGAACCGAGCCGATCATCAGTCGTTGGTCCTGTACCATTGTGGGCAGGGGCGCAAGGTAGTTGCAGGGGTCCTGGATGGTGTAGGGCAATTGATGTTGAGCAAAGCCATAGGATGCGGGCAGATCGCCCCGGTCTTCGGCGGAAAGGATGCCGAAGGCCAGGGCCATGCCCCCCGAGGTGCTGGCATGATCAAGTGTAACGTCGAGGATCAGGGGCGATATGCCGGGGGACATGGTAGTGATGATCGGGTTCTGTCCTGTAGACGGGAGACCGTTGAATGTATTCTGGATCGACACGGTCTGAGTCCCGCAGCCTGTTAAGGGATCGTCGGTCTGTCCGGAGTTGCGAAAAAGGGTCATCGTCTGCCAGTTCCCACCGCTGGTATGCAGGGTGGTTGTTTCCCCGGTCCAGCTTGCTTCGGCATCAGCGGTTACGATGTTAAAACCCACGGGAGATCCATTTCTCGAGGCAGTAACCGTCATAGTGAATTTGACGGCGCCCGTTTGCTGTGGTCCATCATAGAGGGATGGAAGGATGTTGGGATTGGAAAAATCGTACAGGAGATGGAGCATTGCTCCGAAATAGGTGTTCATTACGGCGGGGACAGGGCCCCGGCTGCCGACGTTGGAGAAGGTGACGGTGATGGAAAGCCCGTCATCTGTGGTTATCGTTTTTGTCGCGCCGTTCGTGACCGTCATGCCGGCCCAGTCGAGCCACCAGATCTGATTTTTAAGGGCTCCTGTACCCAAATCGGCGTGTTGGCCGAAAGCAGCGTTTAACAGGAAAATTAAAAGGGGGCTTAGGAGGAGTCTTCGGGGCATGGTCGAAGGTAGCTACAAGAATCCGGCGCAGCAAGGTTAGAGGGGTGAAAAAAATGTACATTTATACAATCATGGAAAAGCGTATAGTAATGAAAATCAGAATTTTAGGTTTTTGCATTCTCACGGCAACGACTAATGTAACGGCGCAGGAGAACCGGTTGTGGTATGACGCGCCGGCAAAAATATGGACGGAGGCGTTGCCGGTGGGGAATGGGCGGATCGGGGGGATGGTGTTTGGCGGGGTGCGGGAGGAGCGGATCGGGTTGAATGAGGCGACGTTGTGGTCGGGTGGGCCGGTGCCTGCGTCTATTAATCCGGAGGCCCGGCAGTATCTGCCGGCGTTGCGGAAGGCGGTGATGGAGGAGGACTATCCCGAGGCGGACCGGCTGGCGAGGAAGATGCAGGGGGTGTGGTCGGAGAGTTATTTGCCGTTGGGGGACCTGGTGATCCGGCAGGAGTTGGGCGGGGGGGCGGTATCGGATTACCGGCGGGAGTTGAACCTACGGGATGCGGTGGCGAGGACGTTGTACAGAGTGGATGGAGTGCAATATTCGCGGGAGGTGTTTGTGTCGGCGCCGGACCAGGTGATGGTGGTGAGATGGACCTGCGATAGGGTGGGTGCGCTGAATGTGACGATCGGGGCGACGAGTCTGTTGCGAAATGAGAAGAAGGCGGGGGCGGGATACTGGGAAATGAATGGGAAAGCGCCGGCGCATGTGGAGCCCAGTTATGTCGAAAGCGATAATCCCGTGGTGTATGACGATAATAATCCTTGCCGGGGAATTCGGTGGACGATGAGGGCCCGGGTAGCGAATAAGGGTGGGTTGGTAACGATGGATACGAGTGGGATAACGGTAAAGGGTGCGTCGGAGCTGGTGTTGTATGTTTCGATGGGGACGAATTTCAAGGGAGCGCTGCGGTGTCCGGAGGGTGAGCCGAATATGCAGGTAGTGAATAAGCCATTTGAGCGGATGTGGGCGGATCACCTGGCGGATGTGCACAAGTATTTTGACCGGATGGAATTGCGATTGGGGGAGACGCAAATTGGGATGTCCGCCACGGATGAGCGATTGGCGGCGTATGCGAAGGGTGGGGCCGATCCCGGGTTGGAGGCCTTGTATTTTCAGTATGGGCGGTATCTGCTGATGAGCAGCTCGCGGACGCCGGGGGCGCCGGCGAATCTGCAGGGCATCTGGAATGCCGAGCTACGGGCGCCGTGGTCTTCGAATTACACGAGCAATATTAACGTGCAGATGAATTACTGGCCGGTGGAGGAATGCAATTTATCCGAGATGCATGCGCCGGTGTTCGGATTGTTGGAAGCGTTGGCGGTGACGGGTAAGCGGGCGGCGGAGGAATTCTATGGTGCGCCGGGATGGGTGGTCCATCATAATACCGATATCTGGGCGTTGGCGACGCCGGTGGGAGATAAGGGCAAGGGGGAACCGAAGTGGGCCAACTGGCCAATGGGCGGCGCGTGGATGGTGCGGGATCTTTGGGAGCATTTTTTGTTTACGCGGGATACGGTGTTTCTCCGGAGTACTGCCTATCCCCTGATGAAGGGGGCGGCGGAATTTGTGTTGGGCTGGCTGGTGCCGGATGCGGAGGGCCGGTTAGTGACGGCGCCGTCGATGTCGCCGGAGAATGATTTTATCTATGCGGATAAGAAGGTCGGGGATGTGAGTGTGGCTACGACGATGGATATGGGGATATGTCGTGATCTGTTCGATGCGCTGTTGGAGGCGGGGAAGGTATTGGGCGGGGATTCGGAGTTCCTGGCCCGGGCCGGGGAGGCGAAGAAGAAGCTGTTCCCGTACCAGGTGGGGTCCCAGGGGCAGTTGCAAGAATGGTATAAGGACTATCCGTCGCCCGACCCGCATCACCGGCATGTGTCGCATCTTTATTCGCTTTACCCGGCCGATGAGATCTCGGTGGCCCGGACGCCCGATCTGGCGAAGGCGGTGGAGAAGTCCCTCGAGCTACGGGGAGACGAGGGGACGGGTTGGAGCATGGCCTGGAAGGTGAACCTGTGGGCGCGGCTGCGGGAGGGGAATCATGCTTACCGGCTGTTCCGCAACCTGTTGCGGCTAACGAGGGAGAATGATATCAATATGCATGGGGGCGGTGGTGTCTATCCCAATCTTTTCGACGCACATCCGCCATTCCAGATCGACGGAAATTTTGGCGGGACTGCGGGTATTGCGGAAATGCTGCTGCAGAGCCAGGATGGGGAGCTGTCCCTGTTACCTGCGCTGCCGGATGCCTGGGAAGAGGGCGCCTTCCGGGGCCTGGTCGCGAGGGGCGGATTTGTGGTGGATGCGGGATGGAAGAAGGGGAAGGTGACCACTGCGGTGATCCGGCCACGGGCGGATGGGGTCTGCAGGGTGCGGACGGCAGGGCCGCTGCGGCTAAAGGGTTTAGGGTTGGGGTCTAAAAAGACTACTGATGGATGGGTATTGACCTTCAATGCTAAAAAAGGGGTGCGGTATGTGCTGGGGTTGTAACTTTATTACCCATTGAAACGTCCTAACGCAAATTGCTATTTATGAAAAAAGTATTGTTTTTACTGGCTTTTGGGTTACCCGTGGTCTCCTTGTATGCCCAGCGTGACCATGAACCCTATCTTCAAAAGAGTTTTGCCCGTGGAGCGGTCCATGAGTTGGAAGCCCAAACCTCGGGAGGGAATATATCGGTTGTTGGAACGACGACCGGGGAGGCCCGGGTGGAGGTATATGTTCAGGGGAACAATGGCCGGTGGAACCTGAGCCGGGAGGAGATAAAGCAGCGGCTGGATGAGCAATACGACCTGACGGTGGAGCTGCAGGGGAATAAGCTGGTGGCGGTTGCCAAGGGGAAAAAGACTTTCAACTGGAATAATAATCATGGGGTTTCCATTTCTTTCCGCATTTTCACCCCGGTGGAGGTCAGCTCCCATGTGCGGACCAGCGGTGGGAACCTGGATCTGAAAGATCTTTCGGGGAATGAGGATTTCCGGACCAGCGGGGGGAATATCGACGCCGAGCATCTTGTCGGAACGATCATCGGCCGGACCAGCGGCGGAAACGTATCGATCAGCGACAGCCGTAACGATATCGACCTGCAGACCAGCGGAGGAAATATGGACGCAAGGAATTGCGAGGGGAAGATCCAACTGGAGACGAGTGGCGGGAATGTCGGGCTTCGTGGCGTCAAGGGCAGCATCCGGGCGACTACCTCGGGCGGCCAGGTAGAAGGCGGGCAGATAAACGGGGAGCTGTACGCGCATACGTCGGGTGGAAATATCGATCTCGGCGATGTCAGCGCCAGTCTCGAGGCCTCGACCAGCGGTGGGAATATCCATGTCAATTTTCAGTCTGCGGGGAAATATGTGAACCTTTCCAATTCCAGCGGGGATATCACGGTGCAACTGCCGGGTAACCAGGGGATGGATCTGCGGATCAGTGGGGAGCGGGTACATGTGACCGCGATGAATAACTTCCGTGGGGACCAGGATGAGCATCATATCCGCGGTACGCTGAATGGTGGTGGGATCCCGGTGAAGGTAGATGGGAATGGGGGAAGCGTGCATGTGAGCTTTAAATAATAAAAGAAGCCCGCTGACGCGGGCTTCTTCTTAATTGCGCACCGGCGCAGAATTTGCGCCGGGGGGATTGAAGTCCAGCTCGTTTTGTGGGATATCCCAGTAATCGGAGAAGGAATAGTCGATGAAGCAGGGGAGCACCTGGGCGGCGTTGGAGCCGATGAGGCTGCCCGGTACTACTATGTTGCCGATCCGGCCGCCGCCCTGGGATGCGGGTGTGGTGATGCCCCAGCGGCGGGCATCGTACCAGGACACGTTGTGCAGGTAGAGGCCGATGCGTCTTTCGCTATGGAGATGGGCGATGGCCGAGTCCTGTGAAATGCCGGTGCCTCCGATGGCTGGCAGGCCGGCGCCCTGAGAAGCACGTACCTGGTCGATCAACTTTGCACCTGCGTCGACATTACCCGAATAGATGTCGGCTTCGGCCATCATCAGGGCGGTCTCTTCCCATGTAGGGGCAATGGGAACGGTAGCCGAGGAAGAATAGTTCTCCGTGGCGTATTTGCCGCCTTTTTCGATGTCCTGTGCTATGTAGCGGGTGCCGAACTGGATGCCGCGGTTGAGGACGTTGACCACTGCGCCGCCCGGATAGGGCGCGAAGTAGTTGAGGCGCTGGTCACCCGGCCGGATATCCTGCACCAATCGTTCGCTTATGAAGGACAGGCCGCCGAGAACGGTGTGAAGCACCATGGGGTGGAATAAGGATGGGAGGCCTTTGGTGAGGTCGGGTACTCCGAGTGGAGCCACGCCCCACTGGAGGGTGAAATCACCCTGGGTCATGCCTGCGGCTACCAGGTTCTGCACGGCGGTCCAATCGGCGGCGGTCATGGCCGCCACCTTGCGGTTGACCAGGTAGTTACGGGCCTCGAAACTTTTGATCTGCCGGACCCACATAGCGGGAGTGATGACATTGTTGGGCAGGTTGAAAGTGGGGATGATCGCTTTGAAGGTGGCGTCATAATCGGCATTTTCGGTGATGCTGCCGAAGATGGAGGCGGCCTGTTCGAAATTTTTATTGGCAGCGGCGATGACCTGGTCATGAGGAACATACTGATTGCTGGTCAGCCCTTTGGCTGAGCTGTCGGGAGAGTCATCGATGACGCCGGCAAGATACAGCGATCCGATCTTGGAGTAGGAATACCCTTTCCAATAGTAGGCCCAGGCCTGGAGCAGCTTTTTCTTGGTGGCGGCATCACCGGTGAGCTTGAGGGCGGGATTGTCCAGGGCCGTCAGCAAGGCATTTGCTTGTGAGTTGACGAAGTAAAAGCAATCCCATTCGTACTGGATGGAGTTACCGTCGCCGGCGGCGCGGGTGTTGAACGATTGCAGGATATTCAGCTGCACGGCAAATCCGGATGGATTTTTGACGACCGTATTATAAGGCGCCGGCAAGGTGATGCTGGCGATGTTCATGGGATAGCGGGAGCCGTAATTGGAATAAGGTGTGAAGTCTTCGTCACCCATATTACTTTCCATATACCAGGCGATATCGAAGAAGTTGAGATTGCCGTCGCCCGTCTCGAATGCGATCCATTTGTAGAAAATGCCCTGGGCGAAGGCATCTATCCCGCCTTCGGTGACGAGGGAACCCTGTGGCGTAGGCGCGTTGGGGTTTGGGAGTTGCAGGATCGTTTTTTTGCACGCGCCTATTGTCAGAACGGTGGACAAGAGAAGATATCGTTGAAATTTCATTTTAGTAAGATTAAGTTGATCAATTAGAATCCGACATTCAGGGCGAACTGATAGGACCGGAGGTTCGGCGTGCCGTAATAGTCTACGCCGGTGAAGGCCCCTATCCTTTGGCCTGACAGGTTGTTGCCCTGTTCGTCATAAGCGCCGATATTCTCAGGATCGAGACCGCTGTACTTTGTGAATGTGAGCAGGTTGCGCCCCGATGCGGTGATCGTGAGCCGTTTGATGGCCTTTGTGCCGGTAACATACCGGGACAGGTCATAGCTGATGGATACGTCTTTGAGTCGGATATAGGAGCCATTCTCGATGAACGGAGAGACGGGCAGGCCGACATTATAAATGGAGTTATAGTAATTGACGAAGGACCCGGTCTGTCCCTGGATGGTGATCTTTTTGTCCAGGTCCCTGGATTCCCCGCCCTGACCGCCGGTTCCGCCTACCGGTCTGTAGAGCCACTGTTTGGTGACATTGTAGATGCTGTTACCGTGGATCCAGTCGAACTGGAAGGAAAGGCTCAATTTATTGAAGAAGGTGAGCCGGTTGGTCAGCGAAGAGGTGAAGTCAGGATACGCGTGGCCTACGGCGGAGAGGTTGTTGGTCGGCGTATACTGCACGTAGTTATCGCTATTGAGCACTACCATTCCTGTGCTGGTGACCGAGTAGTTACCCTGCTGTGCAACGGGGATGAGGGGTGTCTTGCCATCAGGTCCGAGCTGGTTGACGGAATGCAGGGGCGTTTGCACATAGAACAGGCCGAGGGGCTTGCCCTGTCTCAGGGCGAAGGCGAAGTCGACGACATCCTGGCCATTGGCGATCTTGTTCACGATGGCGCGGCTGTATCCCCAGCGGGCGCTGATATCCCAGGTGATGGTATGACCTTTGTATACGCTGGCGTCGAGCGAGAAGTCGACTCCATGGGAGGTAATGGTGGTTAGGTTGTCCAGCCGGGTGGCGTAGCCGGTGGAGGGCGCTACCTGGGCGTTCTGATACGCATCTTTTGTCTTGCGGTTCCAGTAGCTGGCGTTAACCACCAATCGCGGCAGCCATTCGCCATTAAAGGGGGCGACGGTGAAGTCGGTACCGACCTCCAGCTCGTAGTTGATGGCCAGCTTCAGACTGTCATTGGTAGCCTGAGACGGGTTGCCGATGGCCACTCCCGTGCCCAGGGTGACGGGGGTGAGTGTGAGCTGGCGGTCGTAGGGACCGGGCTGGACGCCAGCGGCGCCATAGGCCGCGCGGACCTTCCAGTCTTTTAACCAACCCTGTTGCTTTTCCATGAGCTCGGATGGCCTGAAATAGACGGTTCCGCGAGGGAAGGTAGCCGCCTTGTAAGCGGCGCCGAATGCGCTGCCATAATCGGATCGGACGCCGGCGGAAATGCCGAAGAGGTTACCCCAGTCGATGGTCTGGTTGACCAGGTATCCGTATGTTATCGTCGACTGATAAAAATCGCCGGCGGTTTTGGTTGTCGCAATGCCAATAGAAGGCGGGGGATAGGACGGGAGCCCGATACCTTCCCCATAATATTGTCTTTCCGAGAATTTGCGATAATCGTAGGCGAACTCGGTGGTTGTCGTGATCGGAAGACTGGAGTGAAAGTCTTTTTCGAAATCGGTGCGGACGAAGGCCGAGTAAAGCCCATTCTGGAAGATGTTCTTTGTGTTCTCGTTCAAAAGCGCACCTTGCCCGCTGGGTCCCCAATAGGTATTGAATTTGATGTATTGGAGATTCGCGCTTTGATTCTGGTAGTAATTTTTGAAATCGTCGGCGTTGTAATCCAGGCCATATTTTACGTCCAGCTCCACGAAACGAGGGAACTTATAATTTGCGTCGAAGTTTTGGAAGAGGTCGAGCGTTTGGTGGTTCTGATGGTGCCATTCGTTCTCTGAAAGGGTATTATAGCCACCCGAAGAATTGTTCGTCTTGAAGGGATAGTGACCCGTCGCGTCCCGCCAGGTAAAATCGATGAAGTTATAGGCCGTCAGCATATTGAACCGGTTCCCGTTGAGGAGGTTCTGGTAGCCGACGATCGCCTGCGTGATGGTCCGGAAGGTGAACCCTTTAAAGGGATGAATGCCGATGTTGACGCTGAAGTTGGTACGGTCGAACTGATTGCTCAGCACGTCCTGCTGATTGAGCTCGGAGGCGCCGATGGCATAATCCGCCGTTTGGGTGCCGCCGGTGATATTGACTGAATTTGTGAAGGTTAGGGCCTGACGGAATCCCTGTTTCAGGTGATCGTAGGTGGGAATGTTATAGGTCTTGTCATTTGTCAGGAAAGCATTGGCGGCGGCTGTCGGGACCGGCACCTGGGGGTCGCTCCAGATGCCGGTTGCATCCTTTGCGACGATGTGGCCGGCAGCATCCAGGAGATTGTTGTTGGCGTCCGTCACGAAATGGTGGTGGTTGCTCAGGAGATTGTGGTTGCCCTTGAGGATATTGTCTACGCTAACCTTAGAGTTGAAGGTAATCGCCATTTTGCCATTGAGCGCCCCTTTCTTTGTGAAGACCTGGATGACCCCATTGGCGCCCTGGGCGCCGTAGAGCATCCCGCCCGCGGGGCCCTTTACGACTTCGATATGATCTACGGTGGATGGGTCGAGGTTGTTGATGTTATTGCCGGAATTCATCTGCACGCCGTCGACCAGGATCAGCGGATTGGTATTGTCCAGGCTGTTGACGGCCCGAAGGATGATATTGAAGTTGGCGCCGGGTGTTCCGCTGGTCTGCTGGATGCTGGCGCCTGCGATCTGGCCGTCGAGGGCCTGCTGGACGTTGGTGGTGACGCTGGGGGCGAAATCCTTCGAAGAGACGGTTGCCACGTCGATGGGCACCTTCTTTCTGCTGGTGGCGACGCCGACGCCGGTTACCACGACATCGGACAGTGCTTTTGATTCGGGGTTAAGGGTGATCCGGAGTTGGTCTCTTGCTTCCACTTCCAGGGATTCGTAGCCGACATAGCTGATGATGAGCCTGGTTTTTGGCCGAACCTGAAGGGAGAAGGTGCCATCCTCTTTGGAGGTGGTAGCCGTTCGGGTACTTTTTACGAGGATGGTGGCGCCGGCGATGGACGCACCTTTTTCGTCTGTGACTTTTCCGGTGACAGTGATTGCCGTTTGGGCTGTTCCTTGCGCACAGGCAAATAGAATAGCCGCGGCTGCAATTAGCAGTCGTCTCATAAGCGTGTTTTGGTTGATGATATATTTTGGTCTAAGGGAAAGGTAAAGGGATATCAATGATATTTTTTTGCAGTGGGGACTAAAATTTAGCAAAGGGATACACTAATAAAATGCGTAGTTGAAGAAAAACAGGATATTTGTCGAAACTGCTTATTACACATGAAGAATCTTCTCGTTATTGGTTTGTTAATGGGAGTCGTGTATGGTGGACACGCTCAAACTACAATTGTTCGTGATCCGGAAATAGCGGCGATGGTTAAGGAGGTGAATGCGGACAGTCTGCAATCTTATATTCGATCGATGGTTGCTTTTGGGACAAGGAGCACTGTTAGTTCGGTCACCGATAAGAAAAAGGGGATCGGGGCTGCGCGCAACTGGGTGCTTAGCCAATTTCAGCGATGGGCGGCTGCTTCGGGCGGAAGGTTGACGGCGTTTGTGGATACGACGACCTATCCGGCGGACGGCCGGAGGGTGAAGGAGCCGATCAACCTGGGGAATACCGTGGCCACGCTGAAGGGGACAGATCCTAATGACAACCGGATCTTTCTGATCAGCGGGCACCTGGACAGCCGGCGGACGGATGTGATGGATGGAGTTAACGATGCCCCGGGGGCCAATGATGACGGCAGCGGGAGTGCGGCCGTTATGGAGTGTGTGCGGGTGATGAGCAGGCATTCATTTCCTGCGACGATCGTCTTTGTGACGGTGAGTGGGGAGGAGCAGGGTTTGTTGGGCGCCAATTATATGGCCAAGAAGGCAAAGGCTGCCAACTGGAATATCGAGGCGGTGTTGAACAATGATATCATGGGCAGCAATAACAGTAATGAAACGAATATCATCAATAACACCCAGGTGAGGGTCTTTAGCGAGGGGCTTCCGGGATATGAGCTGGACAAGCAGGCCAAGAATATCCGGCAGCTTGGTTTGGAGAATGACGGAAAGGCGAGGCAGCTGGCGCGGTATGTAAAAGAGGTGGGGGAGCGGTACGTGGACAACCTGGAGGTGATGCTGATCTATCGCAACGACCGGTTTTTGCGGGGCGGGGATCATACTCCTTATGTCGAGAACGGGTATGCGGCGGTACGGATCACGGAGATGAACGAGAACTACAACCACCAGCACCAGGATGTCCGGACGGAGAAGGGGGTGGTTTATGGCGATCTGCCGGAGTTTATGGATTTTGAATACCTGCGAAAGAATACGGCCATGAATCTGGCCAACCTGGCCAACCTGGCGAAGTCGCCTTCGATGCCGCAGGAGGTGAAGGTGGAGGTGCGGAATCTTACCAATGGGACCCAGCTATCCTGGAAGGCGCCGGCGGCGGGGAAGCCTAAGGGGTATTATGTATTGATGCGGGAGACGACCAGCCCCGTTTGGCAGCGGAAATTCTTTGTTGCGGGTACGGAGGCGAACCTGCCCTATTCCAAGGATAATTATTTTTTTGCGGTTCAAGCGGTGTCGGAGGGGGGAAATGAGGGGTTGCCGGTGGTGCCCACACCTGGAAGGTAGAGTCCATTGTAACCTTTTGAGGGGATAGTACGTCATAAGGGCTTAACCATTGCCTAATGCTACGTAACTACTTCAAAACAGCGTTGCGGAACCTTTGGAAGAACAAGGGGTTTTCCGCCATTAACATTGTCGGACTGGCCATTGGCCTGGCGACCTGTCTACTGATCCTCATCTTTGTCATAGACGAGATGAGCTATGATCGCTTTAATGCCAATGCGGACAGGATCTATCGATTGGATGGGGAGATCAAGTTCGGCGGGAATCATTTTATCCTGGCGGTGGCGCCAGCCCCGGCTGGGCCGACCATTCTGAGGGAATATCCGGAGGTTGTGAAGGAGGTTCGTTTCCGGAATAACGGCGGGCGGCTGGTGAAGAAGGGGAATCAGAATATCAAGGAGGAGTCGGTGATCATGGTGGATTCCACGCTTTTTGATGTTTTTTCGCTGCCGATGATCGCTGGTGATCCGCATACCGCGTTGAAGGAGTCGCGGAGCGTGGTGCTGACGGAGAAGATGGCCAGGAAGTATTTTGATGGGACGAATATCGTGGGGCGGACGTTGATGATGAATGATTCGGTGCCGTATAAGGTTACGGGGGTGATCAGGGATCTGCCGGCGCAATCGCATTTTCATTTTGACTTTTTTCTTTCCCTTACCGAGTCGGAGGAGGCCAAACGCACCGATGACGGGTGGTTGAGCAACAATTTCAACACCTATCTCGTATTGCGGCCAGGTACGGATGTAAAGAAATTCGAGGCGAAGATGAACCAGGGGATCCTTGTGAATCATGTAGCTCCGTTGATCCATGCGGCCGTGAACATCACGATGGCGGATTTCGAAAAGTCCGGCAACATGGTGCGTTTCGGACTTACGCCGCTAACATCGATCCACTTACACAGCAATAAGACGGCCGAGCTGGATGCCAACGGGGACATCAAATATGTCTATATCTTTTCGGCGATCGCGGCTTTTATTCTCTCGATCGCTTGTGTGAATTTTATGAACCTGTCGACGGCCCGGAGCGCCAACCGGGCCAAGGAGGTGGGTATCCGGAAGGTGCTTGGATCGTTGCGGGGAAACCTTATCTCGCAGTTCATTATGGAGTCTGTGCTGATCAGTGGTTTTGCGATGGTGCTTGCTTTGGGTCTTGCTTATTTACTGTTGCCTGTTTTCAACGAGCTTTCCGCCAAGCATATGGAGATCGGGCTTTTCTCCCGGCCCTGGCTGCTGCCTTCGATGGTCCTGCTGGTGCTGGTTGTCGGGTTATTGGCGGGCAGTTATCCGGCGTTTTTTCTTTCGGCCTTCCGACCGATCCTTGTGTTGAAGGGAAACGTTGCAGCGGGTTTCAAGACCAGCTGGCTGCGTAATTCGCTGGTGGTGTTCCAATTCGGCATCTCTATCTTTTTGATCGTCGGTACGACCGTCATTTACCGGCAGCTGGATTTTATCCATAACCGGGAGCTTGGCTTTAACCGCGACCAGGTGATGATCGTCCACAATCCCTATGTCATGGGCGACCAGTCGAAGACTTTTAAGGACAAACTGCTGAATCTGCCGGGTGTGCAGGGAGCGACGTTGACGGGGTATTTGCCCACCTCGGACAACCGGAATGACGACGCTATTTTCCTGTCGCCGGACCTGGACATCAAGAAATCGATCAGCATGCAGACCTGGCCGGTGGACGATCAGTATATCCCTGTGCTGGGAATGAAGATGGCGGAGGGAAGGAATTTTTCGAAGGAATTCCTTACCGATTCGAATGCGGTGATCGTGAACGAAGCGGCGGTAAGGCTGATGCAAGGACAGAAGCCGCTGGAGTCGAAGCTGTATGAGATCGACGATATCAAGACCAAGAAGACGAAGGAGTATCATATCATCGGGGTGGTAAAAGATTTTAATTTCAATTCGCTTCGGGAGAATGTCACGCCTGTGGTGCTGTTCCTGCAGCGGGACTATGGGCAACTGGCGTTGCGGGTGAGTACGAAGAATATCCATCAATTGGCCGGGCAGATCGAGAATGAGTGGCGGAAGATGGCGCCGTCGCAACCGTTCGCCTATAGTTTTATGGACGACGAGTTCAATAATATCTACCGGACCGAGCAGCGGATGGGTGGGATCTCGCTTTCTTTTTCGTTGCTGGCCATTTTTATTGCCTGTCTGGGTTTGTTTGGGTTGACGGCCTATGCTGCGGAGCAACGGACGCGGGAGATCGGTATCCGGAAGGTGTTGGGTGCGTCGGTGACGGGGATCATCCGCTTGTTGTCGAAGGATTTTTTGCGGTTGGTGGTGATCTCGGCGGTGATCTCGTTCCCGCTGGCCTGGTGGGCCATGCATACGTGGCTGCAGGATTTTGCTTACCGGATCACGATCGGTTGGGAGATATTTGCGGTGGCGGCGGTGATTGCCGTGGGGATCGCGTTGCTGACGGTGAGTTTCCAGGCTGTGAAGGCGGCGTTGGCGAATCCGGTGAAGAGTCTACGATCCGAGTGATTTGAGGCCGGGACTATTTTGCGAACAGCTGGCTGATGTCCTGAAAGGCTTTAAACTCGAGGGCGTTGCCGGAGGGGTCGAGGAAGAACATGGTTGCCTGTTCGCCGGGGAGGCCTTTGAACCGGATATAGGGTTCGATCACGAATTTTATTCCCTTTGTTTTCAGACGGCGCTCGAGCTGACGCCAGTCTTCCCAATCCAATACTACGCCATAGTGTGGGACGGGAACATCGTGGCCATCGACGGGATTATGATGGAGGCCTTCCGCTGCGGCGGGTTTTGGCTTGAGATGGATAACGAACTGATGGCCGAACAGATCGAAATCGACCCATTGGTCGCTGCTTCTGCCTTCTTCGCAGCCCAGAACATCGCGATAAAATGCCCGGGTCTCGACGAGATCATAAACGGGGACTGCTACGTGGAAAGGTGTGATCTTTTTCATGTGACCGAAAATACGATGGAATCCCCTATCTTAATGGGCAAATTTTAGCTATGACCAGGTGTTTTTTGCCGGCTTTGCTGCTTTGTGTCGGACTTAGCGGCGTGGCGCAGAAGAGGATCGTTGTATTTCAATCCGATTTCGGGGTGAAGGATGGGGCGGTGTCGGAAATGAAGGGGGTGGCGATGGGTGTTTCGCCCGATCTGAAGCTGTTCGATCTGACGCACGAGATCCCCGCCTATAATATCTGGGAGGCGGCTTACCGGTTGCAGCAGACGGTGCCTTACTGGCCGGCCGGAACGGTGTTTGTGTCGGTGGTGGACCCGGGTGTAGGAACATCGAGGAAGTCGGTGGTGTTGCTGACGAAGACCGGTCAATATATCGTGACGCCGGACAACGGCACGCTGACGCTGATCGCCGAATCGTTGGGTATTGCCGCGATCCGGGAAATCGACGAGGCGGTGAACCGGCGGCAGGATTCCAAAAAGTCCTATACCTTTCATGGGCGCGATGTGTATTCGTATACGGGGGCGAGGTTGGCGGCGGGGGTGATCTCCTTTGAGCAGGTCGGGCCGATGCTGCCGAAGCAGGAAGTGGTGTCGATTGCCTATCAGCATGCGGTGATGGAGGGAACGGTGATCAGGGGGACGATCCCGGTGCTGGATGTTCAGTACGGAAATGTATGGACGAATATACCGGGTGAGCTGTTTCAGCAACTGGGGGTAAAATTCGGCGAGACGATCGAAGTGCGGGTGCTACATGGGGGCCGCGAAGTATACCGGGGGGAGATGCCTTATTCGGAGACGTTTGGGGCGGTCGGTCCTGGGAAGCCCCTGGCTTATCTCAATAGCCTACTGCAATTATCCTTTGCTTTGAACCAGGGCAATTTTGCGGCTAAACACGGGATCGCCAGTGGCGGGGACTGGACGGTGGAGGTCAGGAAGAAATCATAGATACAGCTGGACCATGTGCCGCCAATAACGGGCTTTGTGGGATTCTCCGTCCCAGAGGTGGAGCGCGTTCCAGATACCTTTGTCCCAGAGAGCGTTGCTGATGGATTTGTTGTTGTCGAGAAAGACGTCTTTTTCGCCGACGACGAAGATGATCTCCATGGCTTTGAGCCGGCTGATCAATTCCGGATCGTTGAGGTTGGGGATGAATCGGCCCGGCATATTGAAATAGATATTCTCGTCGATATAGCCGTCGAAAAGATCGTCAAAATGTTCCATGGTGGTGGTGAGGTCATAGCGGCCGCTGAGACCGACCATTTTGTGAAAGAGGGTGGGATATTTAAAGGCGAGGTTGGCGGCGTGATAGGCGCCGAGGCTGCAGCCGGCGGCGACGAGTGTCGGATGGGAGTTCAGGCTTCTAACGAGTGGCAGGACTTCCTGCAGGAGATATCTTTCATATTCGAGATGGCGGGTGATGCGTTGGGCGGGATGGAGGTCTTTTGAGTAGAAGCTTTCCCGATCGATGCTGTCCAGGCAGAAGACCTGGAGAAAGCCCGATTCTATTTTTTTACGCAGGGCGTCGATGACCTGCCAGTCCTCGTAGTCATAGAAGCGAGCCGTGCGGGTTGGGAAAAAAAGCACGGGGTCGCCGGCATGGCCGAAGACCAGCAACTCCATGTCTCTTCCGAGATGGTTGCTTTTCCATTTGTAGTATTCTCTTTTCATGTGGTCCTCGCCGATAGGTATTGCCAAATGATCTCTTTCCATAAAGCATAGCCTTTGTCGTTGATGTGCAGTCCATCGGGGTCCAGAAATTCCCGTTTCGGATAGCCGGCGTTGTCGGTCATCCGGTTGTATATATTTATGAAGTACAGGTTGTTGGCCTGTCGTTTTATTTCTTCTGCGATGATCTTATTGGTATAGCGAATGCTATCGACGATGTTCCAGCGGGTGATGCTGGGCTTGATGGAGATGAATGCGAGGGGAATGTCGCCGAAGCGCTGGCGGGTGCGTGTCACCAGCTGTTGGAAGAAGATGAACACCTCTTCCGGGTGGCGCCCGTCGCCGAGGTCGTTGTCACCGGCGTAGACGATGATCTGTTCGGGATTGAAGGGGGAAACGAGGCGATCGAAGAACCAGTCGCATGCTGCGAGCGTGGAGCCGCCGAAACCCAGGTTCACGGGATGGTAGCCTGCGAAGTCCTCGTTCAGGCTTTCCCAAAGCCGAATGGAGGAGCTGCCGTAGAAGAGCAGTTTGGGTTCGTAGGTAAGGGCTGCTCTTTCCTGTTCCAGTCTTTGCACTTCGTTTTCGTACCAGACCATAGAAGGGGTTTGCTTATCAAATATAAGCTATCGGGGCGAGAACCCCTTCCATGGGCGAATTGGTAAACTTAAGATAACAGGGATGCGGCGGATAGGGGGCCGGGTTTGATGTTTTGATTGACGCAGAAAAGATTTGCCGGATCGTATTTTCTTTTTATGGCCTCCAGGCGTGGATAATTGTCGCCATACGTTGCTTTTATACGATCGTCTCCTTCTTCCATCATAAAATTGATATAGGAGCCGCCGGCGGAGTGAGGGTGAAGAGCCTGCCAATAACTGCGGGCCCAGGCGGTGATCAGCTCATCATTTGCCGGATCGGGATCGACGCCTGCGATGACCATGGCCCAGGTGGCGCTGCGATAATTCCAGGCCGTCTGTTTATTACCGACCCGGGCGGCTGCGCCGTTGATGGGATAAAGGTGCATCGTGGAGAGGGGTGTCGGCAGCTGTGCGCCGTATTGCAAGTGAATGGCGATGGCCTCATCGGTGAGCTCATTGACATAATCGCCTTTCCAGTACCAGCTGTATCCGGGGGGATAGAGGCCATCGAACATGCTTTGCAGGGCAGGGAGCGGTAGTGGGCCGACGAAGTCCAACGCAGGTTCGCGGAAGCTCCGGATGGATTGCAGGAAGGGGCCGGCTTTATCGGGGTCACCGGAATAGCACCAGACGATGCCGCACATTTTCTTCCCGTGGAGGTGTTCGGGGAAGGGAGCGACGGCGGGGACGGTCAGGAAGGCAAAGAACCCGTTGACCTCATCGGGTGCGTTGCGGATGTATTCCCGGTACCATTTAAGGACATTGGCCGCTTCGTCCATTTCCCAAAGCATGGGGCCTGCGTATACCGTGCGTACGGGTTGCAGACGGAAGAGAAATGAGACGACGACGCCAAAATTGCCGCCGCCGCCGCGGATGGCCCAGAAGAGATCGGCATTCTCCCGGTCGTTTGCTTTTACGAAGCTGCCGTCGGCCAGGATAATATTGGCTTCCAGCAGGTTGTCGATAGCCAATCCAAAATGACGGGTAAGGTGACCGAGGCCGCCGCCCAGGGTGATCCCGCCCACGCCGGTGGTGGAGAAGATGCCGCTGGGGATGGCAAGCCCGAAGGCGTGGGTCGCATGATCGATATCGCCGAGCGTGTTGCCGGCCTCGACCCAGGCTGTTCTTGCCTGCGGGTCGATATGGATGCCTTTTAGCCCTGACAGGTCGATCACCAGGCCGTCGTTGCAGACGCCCAGTCCTGCGCCGTTATGGCCGCCGCTGCGAATGGCAGTGACGAGCTGGTTCCCGCGGGCGAAATTCACGGCTTCGATGACGTCCGCCACGTTGGCGCAACGGGCGATAAAAGCGGGTCGTTTGTCGATCATTCCATTGTAGACCTTTCGGGCGGTGTCGTAGTCCTTATCGCCCGGCATGAGCAGGGTTCCGCGCATGCGGACCCTGAGATCGGAGATGATTGTCGTTGTCATAGAAAAATTTAATCGGTTTGAATGGACCGTATTTATGTTGGTTAGTGGAGAAACTGTCCGCATACGGGCCGAAGGGATGATCAATGGGTTTACGGGTGATGTCGGGCCAGTCTTTCGGGAAGGCTATTTCCGGCCGGGGCCGGCTGTTGATAAAGGCGGCGACGTCCCATGCCTCTTCATCAGATAGTGGCGGGGTATCTTTGGTACGATCGAAAGGCATATTGTCTTTTACATAGCCTGCGAGGCGGCTGAGCCGGTAGAGTCCGGCGCCGGTGTTGAAGCTGTTTTCGCCCCAAAGTGGCGGGTAGGTATAACCGGTACTATCGCCATTGAGCGTGCCGTTGCCCTGGGCGCCATGACAGCGCTGACAGCTGACCTGGTATATGGTGCGGCCTTTTTCCGGATCCGCGGCGCGGCTAAGGAAGGGGAGGTCCCTGATGCCTGTGCCTTTGGGTTTTATTCCTTTTGGGACGTTTTGCCCGAGCCATTTCATATAGGCGAGGATGGCCGTGATTTCCCGGCCGGTGGTATCGAGGGGTTGGCCGTTGAGACTTCTTTGGAGGCAGTCGTTGATCCGGCGGCAAATGGTTTCCAATGACCCGCTGCGGTCCCGGTATTTCGGATAGGTGGAGAGTACGCCGCCATAATTGTTCCCCCAATTCTTTGTGCCGGCTTCGAGATGGCAGTTTTGGCAATTCATGCCGTTGGAAATAGCAGCCGTCTTTCCCCTGGGACCGAGATAGCGGGAGGTATTGGCGATCAGATCCCGGCCGTACCGGATGAGCCTGCCTTCATCCGTGGCCGGGATCTGAGCCGTATCGGGCGGCTGCCAGACAAAATCTTTTTTTACTCCGGTGTTACAGGAGCAGGCTATCACCAGGAGAATGGCGTACGCCTTTATCCATATTCGCCACATATCCTACCCGGCGAAGATGTAGCTGCAGCCGTGTTCCTGGGCGCGTCCGAGGGCCCATACGCCGGAGGGCATGGGTTGGACACCGGGGAGCAGGCCGGACAGCCAATCTTTTTTTACATCCTCGGGAGCGGCTCCGGCTGCCAGTGCAGCGCTGTAAACCGTCATCGCCATATCGCAAACGCAGAACATCACGCCGCTGGACTGCAACTGGTCGATGCCGATGTCCACGTTGCCGAGGCCGGGGATCGAGAAATCTCCGGTAGCGGGTTTCCAGAAGGGGTTACGGGTGCTGGGGGCTTTTGTTTTCGGATCGTTGATCTTGAATACCTCGCCAAATTTATACTTTGACCAGATGCGATCTTCGAAGGCATAAGGGATGCCTTCATGGCGGAGGACCACCACGACATTCGTTTCCTTTTCGGGCGTGCCGGTGGCGGCGTTTGTCAGCAGGAATACTTTGGGCCATGCGAAGGGCATGATCTCATTTGGACGGGGCACGTCGAGGACCATGCGATGTTTGCCTTTGAGCTGGCTGAACCAGGCATCCGGATCGGCGGAGGGGGATGTGGGAACTGTTGCCGGGGATGCGGACAGGTTGAAGGGGAGGTTCAGTGCTGTGAGGGCGGCGGCGCCGGCGGCTATTTTGCCGAGGAATTGGCGCCGGGGTGCATTCAATTCGGAAGGAGGGTGTTGCATAGATCGTTTTTCCGCAAAAATAGGGTGGTCCGCAGGGGCCGTCAATCGCATGATAATGCTGTTTACAGGATATTATCGCGGAGGGCTTTGGAGACGGCCTCGCGGCCGCAGTTGACGTGAAGCTTGGAGTAGATGT
>Ga0157372_10001805_pt1 | contig 23257 bp, 22 predicted proteins | sample C55metaG_FD_115307 | JGI IMG/M metagenome (GOLD analysis project Ga0157372, IMG submission 115307) | Corn rhizosphere microbial communities from Kellogg Biological Station, Michigan, USA - C5-5 metaG | ecosystem: Host-associated > Plants > Roots > Rhizosphere > Soil | place: USA: Michigan... | reverse complement strand
TCTCGCTGTTCAGCATCGGTTTCATGTTATCCTTCCCAACCCTTTTTTCATACAACAGGAGCGCGCTGTATTTGGACAATCCACTCATGATATTGTCCGATCCCTCCGCCCTGGCGGGAGCCACCTGGAACATCCACCATTGATGAGCCAGCTGGAACGCAGTATTGAAATAGCAGTAGTCGAGCTGGTCCGGACTGGAAAACTTCGCATTCCATCCAAAATATTCGGCAAAGCCGATGCCGCCTGGATAGGAGGATGCCCATGAGCTGTACACGGAGGTTTCCAGCAGCCGGAGATCCTTGAACTGATAGGGTCCGAACGCCTCGGAATAATAGCGCAGGCCGTCCTTGCAGGCACGCAGGAAGCGCGGAAGATTGGCGTTGTCTGACGGATGGTAATATATCCCGATACCAACCTTTTTTCCGCCGGACAGCGTTACACTGCTACGGAGGGTCGCGTACCTGGCGGAAAGCACAGGAAAATCAAAATACGTTCCGGGACTGTCGAGCACATAGTGGTAATAATTCCTGCCGCCTTGTACCCAGGTCTTTTCAAGTACTCCTGGTGCGATGGCTATCTGGTCGGACGATGTGCTGATAGTGGCCTCGAATTTTGTCAGGCCGCTGACATCGGTAAATAACAGCTTATTCCTGCCCTCCGGGCTTCCCTGCTGCGAAAGCTCCTCCTCTTTCTTTGGAAGCCCATACTGACGCCGGAGCTCTTCGTTACCCAATTCTTCATCCTTATCGTAGCCGAGACCGGGCAGCCCGCCATCAAAATAAGTGCCGTTGCGAAGCACATCCACGGAAGAGAACCGGTTGCTGAATCCAACTATTTCTTTGGTAGAGGTTAGCTCAAGCACTCCCGTGTCTCCGGGAGCCAGTGGCTTTGGCAAAGTATATACCCGATACATGGACGAGTCATTCCCCTGCTTGAACAGGCTAAACCGGGCGCGTGGATAGCTCAATGGGGAAGCATAATTCATGGTTTTTCCGTTGTATACTATGGTATAAGTGGATAGATGGTCGCCGTCCAGCAGCATTCGGACGATCGGCCGGGTCGTTCGGTTTACGACAACAAATTCAGCCCTCGTAGCAGTGCGCCTCTCTTCAGGAAAAACATCGAGATGAAGATTGTATTTTATGATGGCGGGCAGGGGGTCGTCCTCATACTTTTTTAATTGCCGCTCGAATGCAACTACCCGTTTGATGCGATCCCCAGCGGTCAGATAGACACTGCGATAGCTGACCTGGTAATAATTGTACGCTCCTGTCGCCAGGAATCCTGACAATAATAGAATACCCAATAGCCGTGGCTTGAGCGTGAGTCGATGACTAGCCAGCCGCAGCCGTTCCCTGAATGAGCTTGCAACGCCCCGCGGGTAAAGGAGATAACCGGCGAGCAGCCACAGGCCGGCGTTGAAAAGCCAATAGAGATTAAACCAAACCAGCGGCCGGATGGCAGGTCCGATGCCATCGATATCCGAAAATCCAATGGGAGGCGTATAAGAATACAATAGCAGATTGTAATTCGCCACAGCGCCGCTATTGGCCAGCCAAAGCAGCCATGCGATGATGATTCCCACCGCGTGCGCCGCAAATTTGTTGTTGATCAATGCGTGTATTCCAAAGGCCAGCATCATTATCTCCGCATATTTTGGCAATAGAATGCCGAAGGAGTAGCCGGCATACATCGAAAGATCGAGGTGCGGATGCCCTTTCGCCAGCTGAATAGCTACTCCAACGAACAAAGGGATCAATGCGAGAAGAAGGACCAACAGCAGCATAGAAAACAGCTTCGATCCATAGAAAGTGATACTTGCGGGCGGGAGAGAGTCGTTGATCACCGAAAAGCCGCTTGCTCTTTCCCTGTGCAGGGCCTCCCCGGAATAAAATATAATGACCAAAAAGGCGAACAATTGAAAATTGTGATTATAGAAAGGTAGAAACCGGACAGCACCGGGGGCATACGGTACTCCGTACGAACCTGAACTACCAAAGCAATACATAAACACCATCGCGCAGATGCCGGTGAGCAGGATCAGGCGAAAGTAATTATCCCGGAAGATGCTGGTCAGCTCGATACCCGTCAGCGATGACAGGACGCTGCGATTGTACCTGCTGGTGTAGTCGGTGGTGACAGGATAGATATCCACAGGTCTTTCAGTGTCGGGGTCAGTGGTAGTGACCACCTTCTTATCAATTTTTCTCCCGCTAAAAAATCGGGTAAAGCTGAACCGAACCCAGGTCGCCATCAGGACCAGCAGCCCTATTGCCAGCCAAAGCAGCCTGTTGACCAATAACCATCCTGAGATGGAGACAAGCGAGCTTCTCTTCTGTTCCGGAGAAAAAAAGCCTGCCAATACTCTTTCGGACTGAAATGCAAACGGATCCAGGACGTAGACCCAAACCTTGTTGGGAACGTCTCTGAGCACATAGGCGGAAAGCACGTACCCAAAGAAAAGTACAACCCCTCCAACGTAGATCACCCGGGCATTCCGGGTATACGCTACCAGGCCAAAGAAGAGGGCGGATGTCAGGAACAAATTGGGCAGCACAAATCCCAGATAAGGCTGCCAATAATGGATCGGGCGATAAGGTCCGACGCTGGCGGCATGTATCATGCCGGTATGGGAACCCACCCAGGTGCCGGCCAGACTGCCCCACACCGGCGAGGTCCCGATGAATGCAACAAACAGGAACGAGCCCAAAAATCTCCCCCAGAAATAGCCGGCTCGGGTAATGGGCAAGGTGAGATAGGACCCATATGTATTGAATTCAATGTCCCGGTAAAGAGAGCCGCTCATGAACACTCCGCTGACAAGCATCATAAAGCTGCTGGTCCCCGCCAAAACATCGGCTATCCTGAACGGGCTGTTGATATAGGCATCGGAACTGGGGATCACATCCCCGGTTGCGAATGCGATCGCCGCGGTTAAAAAGAAAAACAGGAAAAAAAGCCAGGTATCCCACCTTCTCAGGCGGTAAACCAATTCAAATCGGAAGATTTCTGTAAACGTAGTGGTAAAATTTTTTATTTCTTAAAATCATTCTACCCGCAGGTTCTTCACCGGATTGGCCGTTGCCGCACGAATAGCCTGAAAGCTCACCGTAAGCAGCGCAATTGCCAGCGCCGCAACGCCGGCAAGAACAAATATCCACCAGGGCATCGATGTACGATAAGCGAAGTCCTGCAGCCACCGATGCACACCCCAGCCCGCCAACGGCGCGGCTATGACGATAGAAAGGCCGACGAGGAGGATAAACTCCCGCGACAGCAATGACACTAATTGAAGCACGCCGGCGCCGAGGATTTTGCGGATGCCGATCTCACGGGTCCGTTGATTAGCCGTAAACGCAGCAAGACCAAAGAGGCCCATACAGGATATGAAGATGGCAATGCCCATGGCGATGTTCATAATTTGCGACGTTTGCCGCTCCCGTTTGTACAACTGCTCCAGTGATTCGTCGAAGAACCGCGAACGGTATATCTTGTCCGGGTAGATTTTTTTAAAGGCGGATTCCATCTTTGTCATCAACGCTTTCACTTCACTGGCCGGTAAGGCGGCGCTGGATAACTTTACGCTCAGCAGGTTGCCGGCGCCAGCCTCTGTTGTGAAGAAGAAGGGCTTTATTTTTTCATGCAGATTTTGCGCATGGAAATCCCCGACGACGCCAACCACAGGACCCAATATACCGTCTAAGCCGCTCACCTGCCGACCAACGGCGTCGCCAGGCTTTTTGAAACCCAGCGCTCGTGTTGCCGTTTCGTTGAGAATATAAGCCCGGAACCCTGCTTGCATCGGAACAGTACCAGGGTCACTGCCCTGCCGGGCCGTGTCTGTCAGGTAAAAATTACGACCGGCAACAAGCCTCAATCCATACACCGACATATAATTGGTGTCTATCATATCCATGCCGACATCGATCGTCACATCTTTGGGACCTTTGTACTCGAGATTTGTCATACCGTGACCGGCTGCCTCGGGACCCGCCGTGCTGAGACTTACCTGCCGCACACCCGAGAGTCTTTTGATCTCCCCCGCATATATAGTTTTAAGGTTTTCCGGTGCGCCCCAGGGAATATCGATGAGGACGATCGCGTCTTTTTTAAAACCCAGATCGGTATTGAGCATATAATGGATCTGCCGGCCCACCATTATGGTGCCGATGATAAACAGCAGGCTTACGGTGAACTGGAATACGATGAGACCCTTGCGGAGCCAGCTTTTGGAATTGAGCTGCAGTACACCTGATCCACGGAGGCTGATCACCGGTAGGAAGCTGGAAAGGGCCCGCGCAGGATACCAGCCGGCAAGCAGGGAGGTGACCAGTACCGCAGCGCCCATAAAGATCCAGGTATTGCGATCGCCGAGGTTTAGCCGGACCCCTTGCGGAATAAAGCCGTGGAGAGCCGCAATGACCGGACCTGTCAGCAGCAGCGCAAGCATCATCGCGGCCAGGACGAGGATACCCGTTTCGACGAGGAATTGCGAGACCAGGCCGCCACGGCTGCTGCCCAGCACCTTTCGGACCCCGACCTCCTTTGCACGCAGGATCGACTGCGCCGTGGAAAGATTGATAAAGTTGATGGCCGCAATGACCAGGATGAAGGCCGCGATAGCCATCAGCGCGAACAGTGTAGGCTTGTGCGCCCGCCGGCCATAGGTGTCAACCATGTCCGAATTGAAATGAATGTCCGCCAACGGCTGCAGCGAGAAGGCAACTTTGATCTCGTCCGGAAGTCGTCTATGCCGTTGGTAGAAGGCCGGAAATTCCTTTTCTGCCTGCGCAACGGTAGTGCCCGGGGACAGCTTTACGAAGACATTGACATTGTATTGCCACATATTCCAGCCACGAAGGTCCCGCTGGAGAAAGCTGTGCTCGATGGTATTGTAAGAGATCAGGTCTTTGAAGCGGAAGTCGCTGTTCTGCTTCCAGTCTTTGACGATGCCGGTGACAGTCACCGGGAGCGAATCATAATAAACCAGCGAACGTCCGATCCAGTCGGCGGGCTGCCCGTGCTGAAAATAGTAGCGCGCCTCCGATTCGGTGAGTACGACGGAGAAAGGTTTCTGCAGGGCGCTGGCAGGATTGCCCGCCAGCCACTGGTAATGGAAAAAATCCAGGTACGCCGGATCAGCATAGGTAATGTGATCCCGTTCGCTCTCGCTGATCTTGGGGATCACCCGGTCCGGCTTGCCAGGCTCCCGTACCAGCACACGGGCGTCGTCGGTAAACAGGCCGGTGATGGCGCTGAAGCTGGTGGACTCCCGCCGCAGGTCGGCGGCAAAAGGTGGCCACATTCCCGGACCGCCGTGCTGCATACCGCTGGCTTCGGTGAACTGCGCGATCACGCGATAGATACGATCGGAGTCTTTGTGGAACCTGTCATAGCCAAATTCGAATGTGACATACAGGTAGATCACCAGACAGGACAGGATGCCAAAAGTGAGGCCAAGTACATTGATGGTAGTAATTAGCTTATGCAGGCCGAGACGGCGCAGGGCAAAAAGCAGCTGTTGTTTTATCATGTGCGGGAGGATGTGGTTCTTCCGCGGCCAATAGGAGGCCAGTTTTAAAACAGGCTGATACTCTGCTGATTAATCGCGGCCTGCACTGGCCAGGCTGTCCTTTTTCGATACACCTGTTGTCCGGATCCGTAGAAAACGATTATATTTAGACAAACCATCTGCTATGAAGTTCCTTTCTCTTGCTCCTTTTGTCCCTTCCGGAAATAAATTTGAGGAATCCAAACAGCTTTTTCAGGAACTGGGATTCAGCCTGAACTGGGAACAAAACGGTTTAGCCGGGTTCGGAAAAGATGGGTGTTCTTTCATCTTACAGCGGTTCGAGCTCAGGGAATTTGCAGAGAACTTTATGCTTTCCGTGAGGATCAGTAACGCAAAGGAGTTCTATGATATGGTCATCGAAAAGAAATTAACGGAGCGCTTTGGCATTCGGGTTGGAAATGTCTCGCCGCAGCCTTATGGAAAGGAAGTGAACATTATAGACCTTGCCGGGGTCTGCTGGCACTTCATCGAATAATTCATTCCCCAATAACGGCCATTTCCCCAACTTTTGTTTGCGGTCGTTTCGCAGTGGCTTTCTTTCCAGCAGTCCTTTTTACAGGAGAGGTTATAAAAGTCAGTCCAAGGGACAGTAAAAGCAAGGGAACTGTCATCCAGATCACTTCATGAATGCCGTATCTGGCAATAACAAAACCGCCCAGCAATGTACCGATGGTAATACCCGCGTTAAAAAAAGATGGGAGCAGGCTATTGACAAAATCAAGTGCCGGTTCCCTGATATCGTGCGTAAGATGAAGGTTAGCTACCAGGAAACCACCGGTATGGATGAATCCCCAGATAGAAAGTATGATCACCATCGGCACAAAATAGCCGCCGAACTGGTACGCCAGGATATGCATTACCACTAAAAGGATCAGCGCCAGGCGTACAGTAAGCGTTATATTCTTGCTTAGTGCAATGCCTGTAAGCCAGTTGCCTAAGATACCCGTGCCGCCGAAGACCAGCAGCATGCTGCTTATCTGCGTCCCATTCATGTGTGAGATCTTGTCCAGGTATTCGGCCAGATAACCATAGGTAGCAAACATACCTGCCAGTATAATGGTGGAGGCCAGCAGTTTGACCCATAGATGCGCACTGCGTAGTAGTCTTACCTGGCTGGCCGGGCTTTCCTGCGCTTTGTCAACAGGCATCGACGGGGCAAACATATAGAGGGCTCCGAAGGCCAACAGGTTAATGGCGGCGGATACGATGAATGACATCCTCCAGTTGAACAGATCAGCCATATAGGTTGTCAGAGGCACGCCCAGCACGGTGGCCACGCTTAAGCCAGCCATTACGATAGCGATGGCCTTGGGTGCGTCTTTCGGCCCTGCCTGTTTAGCCGCTGCTGTCATGGCTACCGCCCAAAACACCGGGTGTAGAAATGCAGGCAGGATCCGGGCTATCATTAACATTGTAAAGTTGGAAGCAATGGCGGACAATAAATTGGAAAGAACAAAAATGCCCAATACCAGACACATAACAAATTTGCGGTTCAGTCGGGCAGTGAGCATATTGGTAAAAGGTCCCGCCAGGGCTACCGTCAAAGCAAACGCGCTGAGCAGCCAGCCGGCGGTGTCGATAGAGATATGGAATTCTTTTGCCAGATCAGGCAGGATCCCAATAACCCCAAATTCGGTAGTGATAATGCCGAAGGCGCCAAGCGCCATTATATAGATAGATCTTTTCACAGATTAAAATATTTAAATGTTTCGATATAATAAAGGCGGCAATAACTGAGCTTTAGCTCTTTCGTTATTCATTAACCTTTTAAGTCGTTTAATGATAAAATGTATTCGTCAAGGACCTTCTCATTCAGGACGTACTTGAGATTACGTCCCTCTTTCTCCGGCAGCAGCAGCTCCGCGTCCACCAGCTGCTTTAAATGGTGTGAAATAGAAGGCTGTGTAAGATCAAGAATATCATGCACTTCAGCGCAATACAAACAGTTGTCTCTTTTTTTGAACTGCTGTAAAATAGTGATCCTGCTGGCGTCGCTCAACGCCCTGGAGATCTTCTCTATTTTCTTATTATCCATCATTCCACAACAAAGGTATAGAAAATATCAATACATCGAAATGTTTCTATGTATTTTTTGTGGCCCTCTCCCCGGCATACCTTTTGTCTTTTTGCCCAAAACCAACTCCACATGAACACAAGCTTTCTCGGTCAATGGAAAAACCAATATGGCTCCCAACTCAACATAGACCATGTTGAACACGGCCAGATCACCGGCAGCTCGCTTCCGCTGTCGACAAAAGTATACCCGCCAGCCCGGCTTTCGGACTATGCACGGGTAACCTCATCGTCATCAATGTCGCCAGCAGTAAAGAAGGAGAGAAGATCGCGTCCTTCACCGGCGTCCTCCAGGGCGATCGCATTGAAACCCTTTGGCATGTCGCCGTTGGCGGAAAAGGTATTTGGGAAACAATGCTCACCGGAGCCGATACATTTTATTTTTACCACGGCTGCGCCGCAATCTATTCGCAATCGCCCCCTCTCTTTGTCGCTATCCCCCCTTCATCGCCGTGTGGAGATGACTTACTTTTGAAAAAACAAATCGCTTATTTATGCGCAAATTGATAATGAAAATGTCCATCTCCGTCGATGGTTTTGTTGGTGACCCGGATGGCAAAAATGACTGGATCTTCCGAAGCTCGGACCCGGAGTCGAAAGCCTGGATCGCTGAATCGATCCGGGACGCAGGTCTGATCATAATGGGCAGACGGTCGTATGAGACGTGGGTTCCCTACTGGCCCACCGCAACAGGACCTTTTGCCGCACCGATGAACGAGATCCCCAAAGCTGTATTCACCCAAAAAGGATTTAAAAAGGCATCGCCCGGCGCCTCTCCCTCGCCCGCAGCGGTCTCCTGGGCCGAAGCACGGGTCTTCGACGGCGATCTTGCCGAAGGGGTCAGACAGCTGAAACAAGAGCCTGGGCAGCCGATTATCACATTTGGTGGCGCCGGATTTATGCGCAGCCTGATAAAGACTGGTCTCATCGATGAATACATCCTGCCGATCCATCCCGTAATGTTGGGCGCCGGGCTACCGGTCTTCAACGATCTTGCAAAGCCGCTGGACCTGAAGCTGGTGGATGTAAAGGCTTTTCCCGGAGGGATTGTTGTCCATACCTATCACCCGGCATAGACGTGGGGGCGTCCGGGTTTATACGGCAGGCGCGGCTACTTTCCCTTCTGCGACACGCCGAGCCACAAAAATATCCACCCGGCTATAAAGAACAGTCCTCCCACCGGTGTGATCACCCCCACCAGCTTGCCATGGGCCGTCTCCGCAATCTTCAGCGCCGTCAGCAAATAAAGGGACCCGGAAAAAAGAATGATCCCTGTGATAAAGCAGTTCCCTGCCCAGATCATCCACCGGTTGTTAAATCGCTCCGACAGCAACGCCACGATGAACAACGCAAATACATGATAGAACTGATACCGCACCCCCGTCTGAAAAACCTCGAGTGTATTCACGTCGGTCGTCATGTTCTTCAACGAGTGCGCGGCAAACGCCCCGAGAATGACGGACAATGCCCCCAGCAGGGCGGCGATGGAAAGAAAGCTCTTATTCATTTTGCAACAATACTCTGATTAATTCATCTAAAGTTATCGACTCCTCATTCACCATTATATCTGCCTGTTCATAATACATCTTTCGCTCGCTCAGCTTGCGGATGATAAATCTCTTCAGCTCCTCGTCATCCACCTCCCGTATCAGAGGACGGCTCATCCGCTCCTTTAGCAGCCGCTCCTTCAGCACATCCACCGACGTATTCAGCCATACCACCTTCCCGCTCTTCTTCATAAACTCGATATTGTTGAAGAAGCAGGGCGTCCCTCCTCCACAGGAAAGGATAAAGTTTTCCTCCTTTCCCACCAGATCCTCCAGCATCTCCATCTCCTTGTACCTGAAATATTCCTCTCCCTCCGCGGCAAATATGTCCGACACGGACCGCTGTTCTCTTTCCACGATCAGCGAATCGAGATCCCGAAAAGGCAGCTGCAGCTTGGAAGACAACAGCTTTCCCCAGTGCGTCTTGCCCGATCCCATAAAACCTATCAAAAATATTTTCATCTTGCTATGCTATATGCTAAACTATCTCCCCCTATGATCGCCAGCACCGTAATCAGCAGCAACACTATCGTTCCTACCCCATATTTCTTGCTGAACCATTCCACACGGGTTTCGGGAGACACCATCAATGGACCCAACAAAGCCATTACCCCCAGCCACAAGATCCATCCCAGCCCCAGCGTGATCCCTTTTCCGTTCTCATCCGTAGAAAGGTTGTAGGAGAAATAAAAGAATAGTGTGCACAAAATTACGCTGATCCCCGACAACAATAAAAGGCTGCGATGGAACTTCATAGACAAAGTTTATGATCATTTACTTAAATGCATTCAGCCCCGTCACATCCATTCCCGTGATCAGCAAATGTACGTCATGCGTCCCTTCATACGTGATAACACTCTCTATATTCATCATATGACGCATGATGGAATATTCACCCGTGATTCCCATACCTCCCAGCATCTGCCGGGCATCCCGGGCGATCTGCGCCGCAATCTCACACCCATTCCGCTTGGCCATCGATACCTGCGCCGGCGTGGCCCTCTTCTCATTCATCAATACCCCCAGCCGCCAGTTCAATAGCTGCGCCTTCGTGATCTCCGTGATCATTTCCGCCAGCTTCTTCTGCTGCAGCTGAAATCCGCCAATGGGCCGGTCGAACTGCACCCGCTCCTTGCTATATCGCAAGGCCGTATCGTAACAATCCATTGCGGCCCCCACCACCCCCCAGGCAATCCCATAACGCGCCTTTGTCAGACAGCTCAACGGCCCCTTCAGCCCCTTTACATTCGGCAATATGTTCGATTTCGGCACCTTCACGTGATCAAAGACCAGCTCCCCCGTCGCCGAAGCCCGCAGACTCCATTTCCCATGCGTCGTAGGTGTGGTGAACCCCTCCATCCCTCTTTCCAGGATCAGCCCCCGGATATCTCCCTGCTCATCCTTGGCCCAGACGACCGCCACCTGCGAGAAGGGCGCATTGCTGATCCACATCTTGCTCCCATTCAGGACCACATGATCCCCCGCTTCCTTAAAATTGCTCAGCATGCTGCTGGGATCACTGCCGTGGTCCGGCTCCGTCAGCCCAAAACAACCCAGCCACTCCCCGCTGGCCAGCTTCGGCAGGTACTTTCTCCGCTGCTCCTCGCTGCCATATTCGTATATAGGGAACATCACCAGCGACCCCTGCACCGAAGCCGTCGACCGCACCCCGCTGTCCCCCCGCTCCAATTCCTGCATCATCAGCCCATAGCTGATATAGTCCAGGCCTCCACCCCCATATTCCACCGGAACGGTGGGACCGAAACAACCCAGCTCACCTAATTGAGACACAATCTGTTGTGGAAACTCGGCCTTTTGGGCGCAATCCTCGATAATGGGAGAAATGGACTTTTTTACATAGGCCCGCACAGATTCGCGTATCAGTTTCTGCTCTTCTGTCAGCAGATCGTCCACCTGGTAATAGTCCGGACTCTGGAATACATCCGTTTTTGCAGCCATGGGATTTGTCGGTTTATCCCTCTAAAGTAAGAAAAAGCCTGATTATGAACCCCTTCCCCGCCGGCCGGGAAGAAATATTCCCAAAATATTTCATAATTATGCAACATGAGATGAAACCCAGTGTACTTAATGCAGGAGCTGTGAAAGCAGATCCACGCACATAAAATGAACGCAAAATCTGCAGGATTGGAACTAACGGAGCCGATACTACATGATGAGCTGGTGGAAAGGTGCAAACGCGGAGATTCCCGCGGCTTCGCCGAGCTGTATAACAAATACTGCAAGGCCATGTACAATACCAGCCTTCGTATCGTAAACCACACCGGTGACGCCGAGGACGTCCTGCAGGAAGCGTTTACAGATGCGTTCAGATCTTTGGAAGATTTTCATTATAAATCGACTTTCGGAGCCTGGCTGAAAAAGATCGTCATCAACAAGTCGATCAACCAGCTGCGGAAGAGGAAAATGGACCTCATCGATATTGACAAGACCAATATCGGCCACCTGCCGGAGGAAGACGCCGTGGACGAGAAAGAGATGGAGCTAAAGGTGGAGGATATAAAAAAGGCCGTGAAACAGCTACCCAATGGCTACCGCACAGTGCTCACCCTCTACCTGTTCGAAGGCTATGACCAGGAGGAGATCGCGGAGATACTGGGAGTAACCCACGCCACCGTCAGGACCCAATACATGAGAGCCAAACAAAAGTTATTATTATTTATAAAACAAGGAGAATTATCATGAAGCAGCGGTTAGAACAGTTCGTCCACGATCACCGTGAGGACTTCGATACCGAAGAGCCCGCCAGAAAGGTCTGGGATAAGATCCGGCTGGAGATGGAACCTCCTAAAGAAAAAAAGACCATCGTCCTCCGCCTGACCAGGACCTCCCTTAGCGTGGCAGCAGCCATCCTGCTCGTCATTGCCGTAGGCTTCTGGTATCTTGGCGCCCGTCATACTTCCGGTACTGGTAATCAGGACCCGCAGGTGGCAACGGTCGACCCAGCTGTCAAACCATCCGGCAACGAAGGCGCTGCCGCCGCGCACCCGCCTGTGGATACGACCCAAAAGTCCGCCACGCCCACACAGGAGCCTGACAAGGAACAGCTGGCAACTGCCCCTTCAAAAGAGGAAAAGGACAACGGCGCCCAGGACGAAGAATCCATCATCCACGAGGAAATGAAACACTATGCCCGGCTGGTAGAGCTCAAGCACGAAGAGCTTAAATCCATCGAAAAAGACGAACCACTGCTCTACAAACAGTTCGCCTCCGATGCATACAAGCTGGACAGCGTTTACCACAACCTCCAAAAGGAACTACCAAATCATCCGAATAAAGAACAGTTATTGGAAGCGATGCTTCAGAACCTTCAGCTGCAGATGGGGCTACTGAATCATCAATTAGACATCATTAAACAAATCAATCATTCTAAACAAAAAGCATATGAAAAAGCATATAAAACTATTTAGTTCTATATCCCTTTTTCTTGTCTTATCTCTACCGGTAATAAGCAAAGCCGCAGGCATTGACGAAGAAGTAAGGAAAAAAAGGACCATCAGCAAATCCTACAATGTAGGGGCCGACGACAAGCTCGAAATCGAGAACCAGTTCGGCAACGTCCAGGTAGACACCTGGGATAAAAGTCAGATCACTGTTGACATCACCATCGGCGTACGCGCCTCTTCGGAAGAAAGGGCAAAGGAGGTCATGGACGAGATTGACGTGAAGGAAGTGCAGAGTGGCCATATCATCAACTTCAAGACCAAGGTCGGCGAGATACACAACAATGACAAGAAAGAGCACCGTGGTTCGGGTGACGACGACAGATCCTTCTACATCGATTATGTCGTGCACATGCCCTCCGGTAACAGACTCAACGTAGAGAACAGCTTCGGCAGGATAGAAATTGGGGATTTCAAAGGTCTCGTGGCGCTGACAAGCAAGTTCGGCAGCCTCAAGACCGGTCGCCTCGACAACGTCGATAACATCGACGTGGAGTTTGGGAAAGCTTATATCTCCGAGGTCACCAACGGAAAGGTAGTATTCAAGTTCAACAAGGAATCCATGATCGGAAAGGTCAACGGCAAGGTAAAGATCAGCAGCGAGTTTTCTCACAACGTACGGTTCAATGTGGCCGAAGACATACAGGACCTCGCCGTATACGAATCCTATTCCGATATGAAGATGGTCCTCCCCAGGAGTCTCTCCGCCCACTTCGACGTACATACCAGCTTCGGCAGTTTCCACAACGATAGTGAGTTTAATATAAAGGAGAAGAGAGAGGGTGACAACGACACCGGTCCTCATTTCGATAAGGACTACACCGGCCAGGCAGGCGATGGCAGGGCCAGCATCAAGATCAAGAGCAGCTTTGGCAATGTCCGCCTCACCTATTCCGGCGCACCCGACACACCCATGCCTCCCCGCACCAGGGAGAAAAAGGACAAAGACAGCTCGGACCAGGACTCCACCGACGAGAAAACCACATAAGGTAGCTATCTTGCATGAAAACCAATCCATGCAGGATATATTCGATACCACGCTGGAATACGCGCAGCAGCAGGACCGGGAGGATGAGCTGAAAAGCTTTCGCTCCCGGTTTTATTTTCCCCTCGCCCCCGGCGCGTCGGGCAGCACCGCCCCCGTTTCGTCCGGCCCCTCAGCCTCCGGTTCACCCTCCTTCGGCCCGGCCTCAGCATCAAACCCAGCCACAGCCTCCGGCCCGGTCAAAGCCTCCCGGCACGAAGCCATCTACTTCTGCGGCAACTCCCTCGGCCTCCAGCCCCGTGACGTCACCCCCGCCATTCTCCAGGAGCTAAAGAACTGGCAGGACCTCGCCATAGGCGGCTTCATGCAGGCAAAAGATCCCTGGCTCACCTGCCAGGAACCTCTCCGCGCTCCGCTGGCCCGCATCGTCGGCGCATACGAGGACGAGGTCACGGTCATGAATACCCTCACCGTCAATCTCCACATCCTGCTTCTCTCTTTTTATCATCCCGGCCCCGACAGGTACAAGATCATCATGGAGGCCGGCGCCTTCCCCTCCGACCAGTACGCCGTGGAGACACAGGTCAAATGGCATGGATACGATCCCGAAGATGCCATCATAGAGATCGGACCCCGTGAAGGAGAAAAGCTTATAAGAGAAGAAGACATCCTCGCCGCCATCGATCGGCACCGGGACAGCCTTGCCCTTGTCCTCTTCGGCGGCATCAACTATTATACAGGCCAGCTTTTCGACATGGCCGCTATCACGGCAGCCGCCCACTCCGCAGGGGCCTTCGCAGGATTCGATCTGGCGCACGTCGTAGGCAATGTCCCCCTTCGCCTGCACGACTGGGATGTAGATTTCACCGTATGGTGTTCTTATAAATACCTCAACGGCGGACCCGGCGCCGTCGGAGGCGCATATGTCCATCAGCGATATGCCCATAACCCCAGCCATATCCGCATGGGCGGCTGGTGGGGTAACGACGAAGCCATAAGATTCAAAATGGAAAAAGGATTTATTCCCAAACCCACTGCCAGCGGATGGAATGTAAGCACCAATCAGGTCTTGAACATGACAGGCCTCAAAGTCTCTCTCCGTATGTTCGAAGAGGCAGGCATGGAAAAGCTAAGGGCCAAGAGCGTTAAGCTTACGGCATACCTGAATTACCTGCTGCAGCAGCTCACGAACCTTCGCTTCAGCATCATCACACCCGCCGATCCGGCAAAAAGAGGAGCCCAGCTCTCCATGTTCTTTGAACAGTACGGAAAAGCCATCCACCAAAAAATGATCGAAGCCGGCATCATTGTGGACTATAGAGAGCCCGGCGTCATCCGCGTGGCCCCCGCCCCACTGTATAACTCCTTTGAGGACGTACACAGGTTTTATCATATATTAGCTCTTTTTCAAGCATCTTCATGACTACACTGCGTAGACCTCCCAGGCTAAAATTCACCTCCCATCTTACGCTCCTGGTGATCGTCGCCCTGGTGTTAGCCGTCCTGCTGGGATACTTTTATCCCGCCGCTGCCGTCAGGACCCAGCCGTTGGGAGACTGGTTCATCGCGGTAATAAAGGTATTTATACCCTTCGTCATCTTTTTCACCATAGTGCCCGGCATCAGTGGTATGAGCAATCTGAAAAAAGTAGGGCGCATCGGAATAAAATCATTGCTTTATTTCGAGATCATCACCACCCTCTCCCTCGCCATCGGCATCGTGCTGGCGGAGATCATCCGGCCCGGCAAGGTCAGCAAGGCCGGCCTGGCAGTACAGGACGCTTCCAAATATACCAGGACGGGGGCAGGACACATCGACTGGATAAAATTCTTTACCAGCAACCTTACCCTGCAGGTGCTGGTGGTAGCCATCATCGTAGGCATCATCGTAAGCCTCAATCGCAATAGACAAAAGATACTGGCATTCCTGGAACCCATCACGGAATGGGTCTTCTTCGCCTTACGATTCGTTATGCTGCTCGCACCTATTGGCGCCTTTGGCGGCATGGCCTCCACCATCGGGAAATATGGCATCCGCACCCTTCTCCCCCTGGGGAAGCTCATGATCACCATGTACAGCACCATGGCCGTATTCATCATCATAGTGCTGGGATTGATCCTGCGCTATTTCAAGCTCAATATTTTCACCTATCTGAAGAATATAAAGGAAGAGATCCTCATCGTCCTGGGCACTTCCTCCTCCGAGGCCGCCCTGCCTTCCCTGATGACCAAGCTGGAACAGATGGGCTGCAGCAAGTCCGTCGTTGGTCTGGTGGTACCCACCGGCTATTCCTTCAACCTCGATGGCACTTCCATCTATCTGTCCATGGCCACCATCTTCCTCGCACAGCTGTATAATGTCGACCTCAGCACCGGCGAAATGCTAACCATCCTCGGCATACTCATGATCACATCCAAAGGCGCCGCAGGCGTCACCGGCAGCGGCTTCACCGTTCTGGCATCCACCCTCACCGCCATCCAGCGCATCCCCCTGGAAGGACTTGCTGTCCTCCTCGCCATCGATAAATTCATGAGCGAAGCCCGCGCCATCACCAACATCATTGGCAACGGAGTGGCCACCCTGGTCATATCAAAATCCGAAAAGGACTTTCATCCGCCCGCCCAGTCATCCGCTTCGGCTCAGCCTGTCCCTGTGCAGGCCTGAAAAAGTTTACACTATTTTATAATATCTTGTACCTTTATTACCCCCAGCCTGCTTATCCCATAGACCTTCCTCACTTACCTCCTCTCATTGGACAGGTTTACATTGTTAACTTTAAAACGTTTTTGTATGGAAACGCTGGTACATTATGGCATGCAGGTACAAAAAATGTATGAAGCCTTCAAGATGGGCGACATCCCCACTGTTTTATCAGGTCTGAGCAGAGATGTCATTTGGGAGGTAATGGGACAGCCCGATGTCCCGTTCGCGGGCATTATCACGGCCCCGACTGCTTCGACACGCTGGCCTTTGCAAAAGGCCTTAGCAGGTAGGCAATAGAGCCGGGCCGTCAGGCCTGGCTCTATTAAGGATCATTTCAGATACCCCGCCATCTCCTTCGCATACTCCCGCGCCTTTGCCTCCGCCTTCTCCGCAAAATCCTCTCCTCTCCCGGAGAAAATAATGTCCCTCCCCACATTCACCAGCAATCCTACATCCTTGTTCATCGCCTTCACCGATATCTCCCGCAGACTGCCCCCCTGCGCCCCCACTCCCGGCACCAGGTAAAAATGATCCGGCGTCAGCATCCTTATCTTCTCGAACCACTCCGGCTTCGTAGCCCCCACCACAAACATGAGATTCTCCGTACTTCCCCATCCACTAGCCGTCCGCAGCACTTTCTCATACAACAATCCTTCCCCCGCCTGCTGAAGCTCAAAATCCACCGCACCGGCATTGGACGTCAGTCCCAGCAAAATAGTCCATTTGTCTTTATACGCCAGGAAAGGCTGTACGCTGTCCGACCCCATATACGGCGCCACCGTGATGGCATCAAAAGGCATTGTCTCGAAAAAGGCCCTGGCATATTGCGTGGAGGTATTCCCGATATCCCCCCGCTTGGCATCCGCGATCTTGAAATGGTCACGGGAAATGTACTGCACCGTACGCTCCATCGTCTCCCAGCCCTTCACGCCATCCGCTTCATAAAAGGCCGTATTGATCTTATAAGCCACACAATGATCCTTCGTAGCATCGATGATCTGCCGGTTGAACTCGAACACCGGGTCCACAAGCGCTTGCAGATGAGCAGGTATCTTCGTCCTGTCCGTATCCAGTCCCACACAGAGATAGGACTTTTTCTTCCGTATTTGTTCTATAAGCTGCTGACGTGTCATTTATTAAAGTTTGCTCTTTTCTTCATTTCCTCCGCTACACTCTTTGCCACCTCATTCCCTTTTTCCAGCTCGTCCACCACCTGGTGATAGCTCTGCTCATCCCTGTTCTGGCTCAGCTTATAGGCAGCCTGTATCTCGTCGATAATGATCTTAAAGCCTACGATTCCCCTGAAATCATCATTATAGGTCTTCTCCGGTATCTCTTCTATAGTCACGGGGCGGGGCAAGGGATGCTCATAATGATCTACCAGCCGGCGCAACGCCGCATGCAGCTCATCCCCTTCCACGATCTTCACCGTCCCATAAACATGCACCGCAATATAATTCCAGGTGGGAACATTCATTTGCGTATACACCAGCACCTTCGCCCCATCCGCCAGGTCATACTTCTGCTCATTCCCCCTGGAGATATGTCCCATGAGAACATCACGCCCATCCGTATTTTTTTCAAGCAATAAGGGAATATGTGTCCCGGCCGGAATGCCGTCCTTTACGCTGACCAGGATGCCAAAGGAGTTCTCACGAATAAAGGAATGTATCTTATCTAAGTCTTTTTCCTCATATCTGCGGGGGATATACATGGCCGCAAATTACTATCTTTATAGCAAACAGCCCCCGCCGCCAGGCGGCTAAGCCACCACTTCCGCTACCTTCTCCCCCCGCATATTGGCATTCAGCATGGCAATGCTCCTCACTGCATTGCCCGTCATATCCGTAAATGCTTTCTTGGTAATGGCATCCTCACTGATCATGATAGGCACGCCAAGATCCCCGCCCTCCCGTATGCTTTGTACCAGCGGTATCTGGCCCAAAAAAGGAATTTCATATTCCTCCGCCAGCCTTTTCCCCCCTTCCTTTCCAAAAATGTAGTATTTGTTCTCAGGCAGCTCCGCCGGCGTGAAATAGCTCATATTTTCTACGAGTCCGATAATAGGCATCTTCAGCTGCGCCTGGCCAAACATGGCGATCCCTTTTTTGGCATCCGCCAAAGCCACATCCTGCGGCGTAGTCACCACGATCACCCCCGTCACGGGCGCCGTCTGCAAAAGGGTCAGATGAATATCCCCTGTGCCCGGCGGCATGTCTATCACCAGGTAATCCAATTCCCCCCAGGCCACATCCGTAATGAACTGACGTATAGCGCTGCTCGCCATCGGCCCCCGCCATACCACGGCACTCTTCTCATCCACCAGCAATCCAATGCTCATCAGCTTGATCCCATATTTTTCCAGCGGCACGATCATCCCCTTGCCGCCCTCTCCGGTCGTCATCATCGGACGCTCGCCTCTCACACCAAACATGATCGGAACACTGGGCCCATAAATATCCGCATCCATCAACCCTACGGTTGCGCCCCCCCTGGCCAGCGACAGGGCAAAGTTGGCAGCCACCGTGCTCTTTCCTACCCCTCCCTTGCCGCTGACGACAGCAATGACATTCTTCACCTTCGGCAGCAGCGACTGCGGCTGAACATCCTTCCGGTTGGTGGTGGTATTGGACGTAAACTTTACATTCACCGTCGCGTCTTTATTTACCAGCAAACGCACTGCATTGATACAGGCATTTCGAATATGATCCTTCATCGGACAGGCCGGTGTAGTCAGCACCACGGTAAAAGAGACATAATTACCATCGATCTCCAGATCCTTCACCATATTCAACGTCACTATGTCCTTACCAAGATCAGGCTCTTGTACGTTTCGTAAGGCCTCCAAAACTTTTTCCCGGGTCATGCGCAAGATTTTGTTAAAAACTCTATTTTGAGACAAAATTAACCAATCACACCCTTTCTTTGTTTACGAATTAAGGTTTAAAGTTTAATTTTGAAACCATTGTGCTGACCGCACAAAACGGGCCGGAGGCCGGAGATCATAAGACCGAAAAAGTCCGCTGAATGAAAAAATTTTTACTATACATTTTACTGCTTTCCGCACCGACCTTAGTGCATGCCCAGTTCGATAAGCTAAAAGATTCCGTAGTACAGTTATATGGCGTCGTCATGACGGCAGACAGCCTCAAAGGCATACCCGCTGTGAGCATTGTCGTCAAGGGACGTAACCAGGGTACTTATTCCAGCGACCAGGGGGTATTTTCCATCGTAGTGCTGAAAGGCGACCAGGTGGAATTTACCAGCATAGGCTATAAACCCGTCCTCGTCAATATCCCGGACACATTCCATGGTAATCAATACAGTGTCATACAGTTGATGGTGCAGGACGCTCAATACCTCCCCGCCACCATCATCAAACCACGACCTACCCGGGAGCAGTTCGAGCGGGATTTTGTGAACACTCCCGTTCCGGACGACAACATAGAAATAGCGCGCCAGAACACCGATGCGGCAAAGAGACGCATTTTGGCCCGCACTCTCCCGGCCAGCGCAGGCGAGGCGGCCAGCACCTACCTCCGCCAGAATGCCACCCGGTACTATTATCAGGGTCAGGCGCCCCCACAAAATATCTTCAATCCCGTCGCCTGGGCCGACTTTATCCAGGCCTGGAAACGGGGCGATTTCAGGAACAACAATTAACCCTGTCCTGGCGATGGCGGCCGGCGGGATCGTCCACAGGCTCTGTCCAATCACCAAATAACCAAGCTATCTATATGGACCTCGAGGAAGCCCGAACACCATTAAATAAAACATTAATATCGTGAGTGAAAGAATCGCAGTCGTCGGCGCCGGCACCATGGGGAATGGCATTGCTCATGTTTTTGCTCAGAGTGGATTCATTGTCAACCTCATAGACACCAACCCAGCCCAGCTGGACAAAGCCCTCCAGACCATCGGCAAAAATCTTGACAGGCAGATTGCCAAAGGCAGCCTCGCCGAAGATTCAAAAACCGCCACCCTAAAGGCCATCACCCCCCACACCAGCCTCGCAGACGGCGTAAAAGACGCCCAGCTCGTCGTAGAGGCCGCCACGGAGAACATAGAGATAAAGCTCTCCATATTCCGTCAGCTGGACGAACACAGCCCCCCGGGCTGCGTCCTGGCTACCAATACCTCCTCCATCTCCATCACAAAGATCGCCTCCGTCACCCGCCGCCCCCAGTCCGTCATCGGACTTCATTTCATGAACCCCGTCCCTGTCATGAAACTGATCGAGATCATCAACGGCTACGCGACTGATAAAGACATTACTCAAAAAATGGTGGAAATAGCAGGCCGGCTGGGAAAGATCCCCTGCGTTGTCAACGACTACCCCGGATTCATCGCCAATCGCATCCTCATGCCCATGATCAACGAAGCCATCTTCAGCCTCTATGAAGGCGTGGCCGGCGTCCGGGAAATAGATACCGTAATGAAGCTGGGAATGGCCCACCCAATGGGCCCCCTGCAATTGGCCGATTTCATCGGACTCGATGTCTGTCATTCCATCCTGCATGTATTGCACGACGGGTTCGGCAACCCCAAATACGCCCCCTGCCCCCTGCTCACCAATATGGTCACCGCAGGCTACCTGGGCGTAAAGAGCGGCGAAGGTTTTTATAAATATACCCCCGGCAGCAAAGACCTCGTCGTCAGCCACAGGTTTGACAACTAACGGTCCTCACCGGCGGAGGTACTTATAGTTTACTCAGCTGCCTTATCTCGGCACTCCCAGCTTGTCGCAAACTTCCTCGTAGGACATACTGGTATAGTTATTCGAAATATTCTGTAATGTTCCAGCGTCCAGCACATTTCCGCTACGCGTCACCGTGCCCGGAGTATAGCTCGCCGAGTGCACGCCACCGGGAATGATGATGTAACGGAACTTGTTCTTACTGGAGTTATAGTTATTGTAGGCATTTTGGTCGTTGACAAATCGGACCTTTAATTGCCCCAGCGAAGCCAGACCCGACCAGGTATCCGTCATCGTGGTACCCCCTGACACATACGTAAGGCTGACAGGCAGGGGAGCCACCTGCGTGGTGGGCCAAAGCGTGGTATTGTATTGGTTCAGCTTCGCATATACGATGACGGTGCCGCTGTCGAGGATATTTTGCGTGATATCCGTCGCCGTTTGGATATAATAGAACCCGTTTATGCCAAAGACCGTTTCCTTTGTATACGAGGTCGGCGTGAACCAGTCCGAGTAAATGACATTGGCCGCACCGGAAGAACCGGCAGCGCCGGCGGGACCGGCAGGACCCGCAGCACCGGCAGGACCAGCAGGACCAGTAGCGCCGGCAGGACCGGGGTCGCCTTTTTTACAGGATACGATAGAAAGGGCCATGATGGCTACGCATAGGATTGTTTTCATACTACGTGGATTTAAAGAGTACATAGTGGTTTTTCTTAGAATGTAAACGATGGATATACATCTATAGGGACAGAAATTGGCCCTCCTGGTCCTATAATATGCCGGTACTCTTTGGGAAGATTTTTATTGTGGATTACGCTCCTGTTCTGGTCAAAAATACCCATTTACCACTAATAAGTAACACTTATTCCGTCCTTCTCACCTTGAAGCGGGGAAAGTACCCGTCCCCCAAGGGTCGACGCCTAATTGGTACGCCTGATCTTGAATGTGCCGCTCAGCGGATACACCTGGAGAGTGGAGGAATCCGCAATATTTCCGCTGAACGTTCCCGTTATAAACCCATCTACAGGTCCGAACGCAGTGACATTCATGATTGCAGCCCCACCCTGGGTATAGCTATTGGATCCACCTCTAAAGCTCCGATATCGAAGGCTAACGAATTCCGGCGTGTAGGCGCCCGTACCGCTGAAACCCGCCGACGGATCATAGAATTGGATCTCTTTATTGATTGGACTCGATGAAGATGCTCTAATGCTCAGATAGTTGCTGTAGTTGCTATAGCTGAAGATATCCGGAGGATTTGTAAAGCTGTATGTTGTGTTGTTGAAGACCAGGTTGATGAACTCATCCGACGAAACTCCACAGGCAGACAGCTGCCCTGCGTTGAGATCACCTTTCGCCACTGATTGCGAGACAGTAGTGCCTTGTTGCTGATTGCTCTGGTCCACCGCCGTAAGCTGCAGCTGCGCCGCCGTGCCATTGCACCGGTGAATAGATATAGAGAATTTCCCGTTATTCACCGCCGTCCGGTATGTCAGATTATCCAGATAGGCCGTAACATATCCATTCGTCACGGGATTATTGGAACAGTCTACTACATCCCCGCTGATATTCAACATCACATCGTCCAACTGCACGGTCACCGTTCCAAAATCCAGATTGGATACTAACGGACCGGCATTGAACCCACCCACAAGATTTCCACACATGTCCTCGATTTGCACCCTTAGAATCTCACCCACCGGAACATACACACTCATCGCCCCCGTTGAATCCGTCACCGCTACAGTAGTTAGACCTATTGTGACACCATTCGACAATTTGGCATTACTCAATATATACACCCACTTGTTAGCCAATGACCTGTCATTTTGATCCTTAAATCTTGCTTTTAGTAAGGTGGCAATATAGTATGCATCAACATTCCACCAGCTGAAATGACTCACTTGTCCCACATAGGTAGTGCCTTTTTTAGTCGCTTTGCCTTCCTGCATCCATTTACCCGTTGTGTCGGCAAAATGCCACATGGGTATAGTATCAGGCGCATTCGTCTGCAGCGCGGACGGAATGGTAAAACTAAGTTCCGCTGTCTTGCCCTGCGCAATCTGCAGCTTTTCCCCACCATCCCCTTCCAGTTCCACCTTCATCATGCCATAGCTACGCAAAAAAACTTCTTTTTTGTCCGTCGTGATTCCCCGCAGATCGCCCGGCATTGTCATAAATGTCTCCTTTTCCGTGGGATCCAGGTAAGCTGCATAT
>Ga0157372_10001804_pt1 | contig 23258 bp, 22 predicted proteins | sample C55metaG_FD_115307 | JGI IMG/M metagenome (GOLD analysis project Ga0157372, IMG submission 115307) | Corn rhizosphere microbial communities from Kellogg Biological Station, Michigan, USA - C5-5 metaG | ecosystem: Host-associated > Plants > Roots > Rhizosphere > Soil | place: USA: Michigan... | reverse complement strand
TGATGTACCTGATTCTCGTCGTCCAGTTCGGGTCGTTCATCGATCCGGTCGCCATCCTCATGTCGCTGCCGCTGTCGCTGATCGGCGTCATGTTGTCGCTCTCGATCACCGGCATGACGATCAACATCATGAGCCTTATCGGCGTGATTCTGCTCATGGGCATCGTGGCGAAGAATGCCATTCTGCTCATCGACTTCGCGAAGTGGGCCCGCGAGGAACGCGGTGTACCACTACGAGAAGCGCTGATCGAAGCGGGCGCGATTCGGTTACGTCCGATTCTCATGACGACGTTTGCACTCATTGCCGGCATGATCCCGGTCGCGCTCGGCCGTGGTGAAGGTGCGCAGTTCCGTGCCCCGCTCGGCGTGGCGGTGATCGGCGGCGTGATCACATCTACATTCCTCACGCTGCTGGTGATCCCGACGGGTTACGAGATCCTGGATGAATGGCGTCACGCGTTCATGCGAATGATCGGGACGACGCCGAAGCAGATGACCGCGGAGCACGCTGTGCCGACGGCGGGAGACTGATTGAGAGGGGGAGCATGCTTCGGTTAAAGAGTGGGAGCATGCTCGCTGGCGCTCGCGTGCCCCCAGCGAGTATTAGCGAGCGTCCCCCCGCTAACCCTGTCCGCGCTCTCCTGGCGTCACACGCAACCCAAGCATCTGTCCGTTCCGCAGAACCGACAGCGTCTTCTCCTGCGCGATCGTTTCCTGGGTCAGCACGCGATGCAGATCATCGACACTGGCGATGACATTGCCGCCGAGCTCCAGAATGACGTCGCGCACTTTGAGGCCGGCAACGTCCGCTGGGCCGCGCTCCACGATCTCGGTCACGAGCACGCCACTCGACGCGGTGAGATGGCTGACCTGGACTCGGCGGCGCGAAAGGCGAACGGACTGTCCGCTCACGCCGATGAAGGCGCGTCGGACGCGGCCGTCGCGGATGAGCTGCGGGATCACCAGTTGCGCGGTGCTCGACGGCACGGCGAAACAGATCCCGTGGGCTCCGGCGATGATCGCCGTGTTGACGCCGACGACTTCGCCGCGTGAGCTGACGAGCGGGCCGCCGGAGTTGCCGGGGTTGAGCGCCGCGTCCGTCTGAATCACCGAATCGATCAAACGTCCCGATTGCGCGCGCATCGTGCGACCGAGGGCGCTCACGATGCCGGCAGTCACGGTGGACTCAAAGCCGAGTGGATTGCCGATGGCGATGATGAGCTGGCCGGGTCGCAAGCGCGACGAATCGCCGAACGGCGCGGTCGCGAAACCGGAACCATCGACGCGAACGACGGCCAGATCCGTATCCGGATCGGCGCCGACCAGCTCCGCGTGGCAACGCGAGCCGTCGGCCGTCGTCGCCCAAATTCGCGTTGCGCGCTCGACGACATGGCTGTTCGTGAGCACGAAACCGTCCGGCGCGAACACGAACCCGGAGCCGCTCGATGTCGGCGGGCGTCCCTCCCGCTGCCGCGCGCGTCCACGACGCGGCGGAGCAGGGATCGCCACCTCGAGGTGCACGACGGCCGGCGTAACGCGCTCAACGACATCCGTGACCGCCGCTGAATAGGCATCGAGCAAATCGCGATCGCGCTCTGTGTCCGAGCGAGCGCCGCCGTCCGATTCGCGCTCGATCGCTTCGTTCGAAATCAGCGTCAACATCTTCCTACATCCTTCTCAGTTCGATTTTGAAAGCTACGGATGGGGTGAAGACATCAGAACGCCGCCAGCTTGGTGACGGTGGTGATGTTCCGCGCCGTGAGCGGCGCGCCGAGCGCGCGTTCGAGATGGCTGCCCGCGATCTTCGAATCGGTCGACGTCACGCGCCGGAGCCAGTAGATCTCGCGGCCGTAAACGTGAAAATCATCAGTGGCACAGCGAAGGGCGTTGAGCTTCCGGACAGCGTCCGCGCCGGGCGCCTCCTTGAGAAACGCGATCCAAAGCGCGTGCGCCCTGTCGATCGTTGCTCGTGGGAAAGGTTCATGGCCGATGACGCCGTCGATCTCGTCGGGCGTGCGAACGAACGTCGACACTTCGTAACCCAGCGATGCTTTCAGGTGCTTCTCGATGGCGGACTCCAACGTTGCCGCCTTCTTCGATCCGGCGTCGAACACCACGTTTCCGCTCGCGATCAACGTGCGAACATTCTTATGACCGAGCTCCGTGAACAGGCCGCGCAGGCGCTCCATGGCAACCGAGTGACCGCCGACGTTGATCGCTCGGAGGAGGGCGATGCGTGTCACGACGCGGGCGTGTTCGGAGCGTCCCATGCAGCGACGTCGCCGACCCGGATCACGGCCTCGTCGAGCACGCGCCCGAATGCGCCGCCGCCCCAGTTGGGGCGCATGGCCGCCTGCAAACCGGGAAGTACTTCCTCCATTCGCTCGCACGGAGTCAGTTCACCGCCGATCTCCAGACGCAGGTCGCCCAGGCGCAACACGCGCCCTCGTGTGTTGGGCAGACGGATTCCGCTGAGGAGAATGTTCGCGCGTCGCATCGACGGATCGGCGTTGCCGCCGAGGTCGCGCATCAAGCGATCCCAGACTTCGCGCTCGATCAGCGTGACCTGGCGTCGCCGGCTGCGATCTACCCCGCCGACGATTCCAGCGCTGGTGACGCGCATTGCGGAAACGGCGTCCATCGGTCCGCGATGCGAGCGTTTGAGCCAGATGGCCTCGACGCGTCCATGAGACGAGTCAGTCATCGGTTGGGGAAGGAGTCGTCGCGGACCGCGGCGTACAGATACTGATCTTCGATCACGCCGTCCTTGAATGCGCTCTGTCGCATGGTTGCCTCGCGCGTGTAGCCGTTCTTCTCGAGTGCGCGGCACGACGCGGTGTTGCGAGTGAACGGCACGGCAAAAATTCGGATGAGCTCGTGAACGGTGAAGCCGCGCTCCGTGACGGCGCGTACCGCTTCGGTTGTAATTCCGCGTCCCCAGAATTCTTCGCCGAGCCAGTAGCCGAGCTCCGCCGTGTATCGCTCGATGTCCTCGCCGCGACGGAGACTGATTCCCCCAATCGCCTCGCCGCCGACGTCGATCGCGAACGAAAGGATCTCGGGACGCTTGGCGACGTGCGCGATGTAGCCGGCCGCGTGCGCCTCCGTGTATGGATGCGGAAAAAGGTCGCGCAGGTTGAGCCAGATCTTGCGGTTGTTGCCATGTCGCGCGAGGGACGGCGCGTCGGCAGGCCGAAACTCGCGAACGATGCACGCGGCAGGGCGCAGAGCGATGTCCATCCAAAGAAACTAGCGAATGTGATCTGACGCACAACGAACCATGACGGGGCGCGCGCGGGAAGCAGGTCGCGGTGTCGATGAGTGAATCCTGAAACTCAATCGCGTACCTGCGGATTGGGAAACGGACTCACAACTAGGATGTGTCAACGTGCTTTACATCTCTTCGCAAGACACGCCCGGTTCGCCGAAGCGAGCCGTGCTGACCGGCTCGCTCCTAGCGCTCGCACTTGCCGCGGGGTGTTCGGATTCAACCTCGGCGAACCGCGCGCCGGCGCAGATCGCGTTCACGAGCAGCGCGTCGTCATCGGCGAACGGGTCGCTCGCTCCGGTGACCAGTGGCGGCCACACGCTCAACATCACGCAGGCGACGTTGACTATCTCACGCGTCGAGCTGAAGCCGGCGAGCAGCAACGTCTGCGCGGGGGACGATGGCGCCGACGCTAACCTCGTCGCGACGTCCGCCGCATCGCGCGATGATCATGGCGATCACAACGAAGACGACGACAATGGCGGCTGCCACGAGCTCAAGGCGGGGCCGATCTCGGTGGACCTTCCGCTCAACGGCGGCCTCACGACGCTCGCCGCCAACGCGATTCCCGCGGGAACGTTCCGCGAGATCGAGCTGCGCGTTTCGACAGCCCGCCTCGTCGGCACGTTCGACGGCGCGCCGTTCGACGTCACGCTCCTCGTGAACACGCGCGGCGAAATCGAATTCGCCACGCCACTCGTTGTCGCCGACGGCACGCCGACTTCAGTGACGATCAATGTGCCCGTCGACGGCTGGTTCACGAACGCGGACGGCTCGCTGGTCGATCCCTCGAAGCTGTCGACGAACGCGACGCTCCTCGGTCAAGTGCGCTCACGCATCGTCGCTTCGTTCCGCGCGTTCGAGGATGAAGATCACGATGGTCACGACGATCACGGCGGGAATCGCGGCCCGGGCTGATATCTCGGGGCCGAACGGAACACCAGCAAGGGGCGAGCGAGAGAGTCTGTCTCGCTCGTCCCTGATGACACGCGGTTAATCTCGTTGTCCGTTCAATCCTAATCCACGGCTGCTTCGCGCAAGTCGGTGAGCGTGCGCGCGTACAAGTCCTCGCTCTCCGCATCGAACACGCACGCGACGATGTGATCGAAGTGCGGCTCGTTGTCGAGCATGACGGAGAGTGCGATGCGAGCGGCACGGTCTTTCGGAAAGCCATAGGCGCCCGTCGAGATGGCGGGGAGCGCGATCGAGCGTATTCCCGGCGTCTCGCGCGCCAATTGAAAGACGTGCGTATAGGCCCGGCGGAGAATCGACGGCTCACCGTGGCTGCCGCCGCTCCAGATCGGACCGACGGCGTGAATCACGAATCGCGCTGGTAAGCCGAACCCGGACGTGATCCGTGCTTCACCTGGTGGACAGGGACCGAGCGGGCCGGCCGCGCGCGCGAGCTCGGGGCCGGCCGCACGGTGGATCGCTCCGTCCACACCGCCGCCGCCGAGGAGCGAGGAGTTGGCCGCGTTGACGATGGCGTCAACCCCGAGCGTGGCGATGTTGGCCCGAACGATCTCGATCACGACGTCAAAGTCATCGTCGACTCTTCTTCCGTCCACCCTTCTTGCGCGGAACCTTTGCGCCCTTCTTGCGCGCCTCGGATAGGCCGATCGCGATCGCCTGCTTTCGGCTCTTCACCTTGCCGCCCTTTCCGCCGCGACCACTCTTCAGCGTTCCCTTCTTGCGGCGGTGCATCGCGCTCTTGACGCTCTTGCCCGCGGCCTTCCCGTATTTTCGCCCGCTCGATTTTTTTCTTCCCGACCGTTTTCTCGCCGCCATAGCCGCTCCAGAAGTTGAAGAACGTTCACGATCCGATCGATCGTGTCGGCCGGGACCGCTTCAAGAGCCGTTCCAGCGGAAGCGCGACCTACCGAATTCGGCGGAACGTTCGACACCGCGTTACTGACGGTCGACGAATCAGGAGGAGGGCGACGCGCCCTTCGGCGCGGGATGCTCGTCCTCGAGGAGCTGTGGTGCGTTGTGCTTGGCGTAAAGCTGCGCGGCCTCGAGCACCGCCATGCAGAACCCCGCCCATGCCAGTCCGATGACCACGCCGGCCAGCACGTCTGATGGAAAATGCACGCCAAGATAGAGACGGCTGCAGCAGATCAACACGATGATGAACGCGGCGAGGACCATCGTCGCCACACGCGACGCCAGATTTCTCTGAAGCCGGGCGGCGAGATAGGCCACGGTTCCGTAGACGATCACGGAGCTCATCGCGTGTCCCGACGGAAAGGATGAGCTCACGGCATACGTCCCCCACTTGAAGATCTGGGGTCTCGGCCGGTCGAAGCCGATCTTGAGCACATTGTCGAGGACCATTCCGCCAAGCGTGGCGACGATGAGAAGAATCGCCGAGTGCTTGTGCTGGTTAAGCCAAAGGAAGAGGCCGGCGATGAACACGATCATGGCCACCACCGTTCCGGTGCCGAGCGCCGTGATCTCCAGCATCGCCGATTGCAGAACGGGATTCTGATGACTCCCGATCCAGCGCATGACGGCGTCGTCGAATGGTTGAGTGGTTCCTCGACGCACATGCTCGGCCAGCTCGGAGAACGCCCAAGTACAGGCGATGGCGAGGGCGGTTCCTGAAAGGAGGAAGATCCCGAAGACCGTGTACGCGCTGTGGGCATGCCGGCCGATGAAACGAAGGGCGCCAAACACGACGTCCCACGCGAGATGCAAACGTCCCCGCGTGCCGTTCGTCGATGGTTGTCGTCGTTCGTTGCCGGCGGTGATCGGTGACTGTGGACCCATGCACCTCTTCCTATCGTGGCGTACCTGGTACTCGAAATTGCAACGATCGGGCCGATTGGAGAGGTGCGCTTGTCGGAAGGCGGGCTGGTTCAATAAGTTACAGGACTTCGCTGGCGCGGTAGCCAAGTGGTAAGGCAGCGGTCTGCAAAACCGCTATTCGCCGGTTCGATTCCGGCCCGCGCCTCTCTGACCGCCACCCCGATGTCGAATCGCGGGTGGCGGTCTGTTTTCAGGCGTGGGAGCGGCGGGGAATATTCGGGGGCTGAACCGGCCGGACGCTCGGTGCGGGCCCAACTCTTGACGTCGTTTCGTGCAGGAGCCTCCCATGCCCGCACCCAGAAACATTCTCCGCATCCTCGCGCTGTCTGCCTTGCTCATCGGTTGTTCCAGCGATTCGGACAACGACGGCGACCCGATCACCAATCCATTCCTTCCGCCGGCCTTCCGCCTCCAGATCACGCCGGCGGTCGATACGCTCTTTCTGAGCGATACGGCGGTCCTGCTCGATCGCCGGCAGCTCAGCGTCTCCGCCTTTTCGGTCAATCTCCCGATCGCGACGCCGTCGGGCCTCGTGTTCTCGAGTCTCACGCCGAGTGTCGTCAGCGTCGACACGATTGGTTTCGTCGCGCCAGTCGCACTCGGCACGGGAACGATTCAGGCGAGGATCAATGGCATCAAGACGACATCCACTGTTGTCGTTCTGCCTAAAGTGGTGAGGATCGCCTTCGATCCAACGACCCTGAGTGGGCGCGTCGGCGATACACTGCTCGTCACGGCGAGTGCCCTCGACAGCCGCGGGCAACTGGCGGCGGGCGCGGCTTACTCGTTCAGGGCGTCGGATCCGACAGCCGCGATCGTACAACAATTCGCGACGCGCGTCGCCCGAATCATCCCGCTTCGAACCGGCGCACTCACGATCATCGCCAACGCGGGCGGTACGACCGCAAGCGTCAGCGGAACGATCCGCTGACGCCGCGAGCGGAAGTCGGCTGACTACTCGGCGCGCAGCGCGGTGTTCGGATCGACCCGCGATGCGCCGAATGCGGGGAGGGCTGTCGCGACGATCGCGACGATCACCAGCACTCCCGCGACGGACGCGTAGACCAGCGGATCTCTCGGCGACTCGTCGAAGAGCAGCGCCTCGACCCAATGGCCCGCCCAGAGAGCGACGACGGTGCCAATCCCGATGCCGAAGACGACCATGCGCACGCCGCCGCGCACGACGAGCCGCACGACGCTTCCGCGCGACGCGCCGAGCGCGATGCGAACGCCGAGCTCCTTCTGCCGTTGTGCGACGCCATACGCGATGACGCTGTAGAGCCCCACCGCCGCCAGCGCGAGCGCGAGGGCGCCGAAAGCGAGAAACATCGTCGCGCCGAATTGCCACCCGCGCATGGACGGATCGACGAGCTCGCGCAGCGGTTGGACGTTCACGTACGCGCTGCCCGGCATCAGCGGTTGAAGCGCCCGGCGAATCGTGCCGCTGAAATCGGCCGCGTCCCCGGTGACTCGCAGGAGCAGCGCGCTGGGCGCGTCGTCGTATTGCGTCAGAGGGAGGTAATAGGTGTGCTCGCGAAGATCAGTCAGGGAGCGCATGCGCATCTCTTCCGCCACGCCGACGACGGTCGTACACGGCGCCGTGTCGGCCGAGATACGAACGCACTTGCCGATCGGATCCTGACCCGGCCAGAGCAGCTTGGCCATGCCGTCGCCGACGACCACGACTCGCGGCGCGTCCCGCCCGTCGCTCGGCTCGAAAGCGCGGCCGCGCAGAATGCGCGTGCCGGCGGCACGGAAGTAATCAGCATTTCCCGCCTGCAAAACGAAACGTCCCAGCTTCTGGATGGAATCGATTCCCTGGACATACAGACTGCGTCCTTCGTTGCTCCAGAACGGCACTGATGCGACGGGTGAGACGAGCGAAACCCCGGGAATGGCGCGCGCGGCGTCGACTAGCCGATTGCCGAGGAGGGTCGCTTCGGATGGTGACAGCTTCGTTCCCCGGAGATTCATCGAGACGATCGATACCGGGCCGACGTCGTACCCCAGTCGCATCGCGCGCACGTTTTGGAGGCTGCGAACGAACAACCCGGCGCCGACGAGCAGGACGACGGAAAGCGCCGCCTGAAAAACGAGAAGCGCCGTTCTCGCGCGTGACCGAGCGGCTCCGGAATCGCGCGATGCCCCAGTGAGCGAGCGCGCGAGGTCGGAACGCGAGCCGATCAGCGCCGGTACGATTCCCGTCAACACCGCCGCGCCCAACGTGGCGATGAGTGCGACGGCGAGCGTGCGCGCGTCGGTGACGACGGCTGCCGCCGGTTGATTGGGAAGGAAGAGCACGCGGAGCGCGGCGCCGCCCCACTGCGCCGTGGCCAGTCCAAACACACCGCCGATTGCCGCGAGGACGAGGCTTTCGGTAAGAAGCTGCCGAACCAGTCGGGCGCGAGAGACGCCAAGGGCGAGCCGTAACGCGATCTCCCGGCGACGCTTCACGGCGCGCGAGAGCAGCAAGTTGGCGACGTTCGCGCAGGCGACGAGCAACACGATGAGCGCGACACCGCCGACCCAGACCACCACCTTCGCGTCCTGTCCGGCCTCCGGGCCGCGTCCCAGCTGCACCGGCCCGAGCGACGCGCTCGGTCGCCTCGCCGCGAGGTCTACCTTCCTGCGGGCCAGCTCCCATTCCGCGATGGTACTCTGCCGATACGCCGAGTTGAGATCCGCGTTCGCGACAGTCAGAGAGACGCCGGGCTTGCGACGCACGACGATCTCGAGCCAACTCCAATTATAGTTCTTTGAATAGTCGCGGGCCCGCATGCCCCACGCATAGGCGGTGATCGGCATGTAAAGCGCCGGGATACCCTGATCGGTCATGCCGGTAAAGCCGTCGGGGGCCACACCGATGATCGTGAGAAGACCGCGGTCGACGCGGATCGTCTTCCCGAGCACGTCGCTCCGGCCGCCGAACTCTGTTTGCCAATACGTGTACCCGAGCACGGCCACCGGCTTGCCGACGGGAACAGAGTCGTCGTCGGCCGTGAAGAAGCGGCCCAGAACCGGTCGGGCGCCGAAGACGTCGAAGTAACTCGCGCTGGCGACGGTGACCGGACGTTCGCGGGCGTCGGTTGCCTCGCCGACAGCCAACGACCGCGTTTGAAATGCGGCGATGGACGAGAAGGCGTGCGTCAAGCGCTTGAAATCCAGGTAGCGGGCGAATTCGATGTTTCGTTCCGTCCGCGACTCGCCGCCTGATTCCGTCCAACTGAGATAGACCCGGTGCGTACCCGAAGCATCGCGCAGATACGCCGGAGGCCGAAAGAGCAGACGATCGACGATGCCGAACATCGCGGCGTTGGCTCCGATGCCGAGGCCCAGAGTAAGCACTACGCCGGCGGTGAAGGCCGGCTTGGAGCGAAGTCCGCGCCAGGCGTAGCGGAGATCCTGCCAGATGCTCTCGAGCAGTGCGGTGCCCCGTCCGTCGCGGCTTGCTTCCTTGGCGCGTTCGACGCCGCCGAACGCGAGCCGTGCGCGCCGCTCGGCTTCGGGTCGCGAGAGACCCTGCCGCTCGTACTTCTCGGTCTCGCGCTCGAGATGAAAGCGCAGCTCGTCAGCCAGCTCCCGCTCCACACCGTCGCGTCGCATCAACGAGCGAACGCGATAACGCAGGTCACTCCAGAGCTCTTCGAACATTGGAATCTCCCGGCGCAGACGCGCGATCAGCCCATGTCGAGGACGAGGGCGACAGCTTGGGTCAGCCGCGCCCACGCGTCCGATTCCGCGTCGAGCTGCTTACGACCGGCGCGAGTGAGCTCGTAGAACTTGGCCTTGCGGTTGTTGTCCGACGCCCCCCACTCGGCGCGAATCCACCCGCGTCGCTCGAGGCGGTGGAGGGCAGGGTAGAGTGATCCCTGCGGAATCTGGAGCGTGGCGCGCGAGACCTGATGGATCCTCTCCGAGATCGCCCACCCGTGCATCGGTGCAAGCGACAGCGCTTTGAGGATGAGGAGGTCGAGTGTGCCTTGCGGGAGGTCGAGACGGTCCATGGTGTGGTTTCCCCTTGCACTTCTACAAGGGTACCAGTGGTCTTGTAGAAGTGCAAGGGGAAACGGCAGCCCACGGCGCCGAGCACCCGTGCTCCCCCCGAGCGCCAGCGAGCGTGCCCCCTTCCAGTAGCCGCTTACCTCGCGACAGTCTTCTGCAACGCCGCCAAACGTGTCTTCGCTTCGGCGACCTTCGGCTGCAGCTCCTTGTCCGCGTTCTTCCACAGTTCGATGAACGCCGTGTAATGCGAGATTGCCTTCTGAGTCTCGCCCTTCGCTTCGTACAACTCACCGAGGCGCTTGTGGATGCCGGGAAGCAAAACCGCGTCGCGATTCGCTTCGTGCGTGGGATAGTCGAGATACGCTTCCCAGTGCGCGATTGCCGAATCGGGTTCGTTGGCGAGGTCGAACGCGCGGCCAAGGTCCAGGTCGACGCAATGGACGCAGTCGCCCACCGGTCCGTCGGGAAGGGAATCCGCTTTCCAGATTTCGCGGACGGCGTCGAGTGGACGATGCTCGCTAAGCGCGATCTCGGCCAACGCGGCATGGCGCGACGGCTCCTCGACCTGGAGCAGCGACGTCCCGCGCAAGTCGGATTCCACCTGCGCGAGAAGAGACTTCGCGCGATCCACGCGACCGGCCATCGCATAGAGCGCAGCAAGCGTGTAGTAGGGCCGCTGCTCGACCGGCAGATTGCGAAGGGGCGCCTGCACGAGCGCGGCGTCGAGCGCCCGGGCGGCGACGTCGCGATTGTCGAAGTACCAGACCTGCACCGTGGCCGAGTTGATCGAGTCGGCGAGCGGATTGCGCGGCACGCCTCGCGCTTCGTTGAACGCGCGCGTTTCGACGGCAATTCGCTGCGCTTCGCGAAGACGTCCGCGAAGCATCGTCATGCTCACGATGTTCGCCATTGCATTCAACTTGGCGATCGGGTTCGCGCTGGTGCTTCGCGCGCGCCAGAACGCTTCAGCCGAATCGAATTGGCCGCGCTGATAGAGCATGGCGCCTGCAGCCGCCTGGCCCGATACCGCATTCGGGAAGCGCCGACGTACTTCGGCGAACGCCGAATCGGCGGCCGCAACCTTGCCGTCGGCCAACAAGGTCCCGGCGTAGTTGCCCCAGCTGATCTGCGAGGCGCGAGCCGAATTGTTCACGTTCGCATACAGCGACTCGGCGCGGGCGAACTGACGGCGGCTGCGATAGTTGTTCGCGAGGTTGACGAGCGCCGCGACCTCGGTGCTGTCGATGCCGAGCGCCTGCTGCCACGCTTCAGCGGCTTTTTGCCGGTCGAAGCCGGGCCCGGTCTGATAGTACGTCGCGATGGCGATGTAGCGTTCACGCTCGGGCAGCCGATCGCGATACTGGTACGCTCGCGATAAGGCGCTGTCGATCGACGCGCGCGACATCCCGAGATTGCTGAGCGTCACGCCCAGCTTGCGATAGGCCATGGCGAACATGGTGTCGCGCGCCACGGCCTGTCGCAGGAGCTTTTCCGTTTTCACGTAGTCGCCCTCGAGGTCCGACGCGCGCGACGCCTCCGCGTACAACCGAAGCGCCTCCAGCGAGCTCGTTGTCACCTGATCGAGCGCCGGGGCGTCGCGAACGGACTTCAGCGACTCGCCAATCCGGCGGCGCAGCTTCCGCGTCAAGTTGTCGATCGCGTCGAGCAGCTCGCTCGTCCCGTTCACGGTTTTCTGAAACGCCGCCAGGTCGTTGCCCGAATCGGTGGAGACCAGGCGAATCGAGACGACATAACCGGATCCGAGCGGCGTGACACTTCCGCCGACGAGCGCCTTCACGCCCTCGCGAAGCGCGATCTCTCGGCCGAGCGCGAGGTCGATCGGACCCGAGACTGGGCGCTGCATGCGTTGGAGCGCCGCGGCGATGGCTGTCGGCGGCATGATGGAAACGGCTTTTGACTGGCCGAGGTTCGTGCGTACTGCCTCGGTGACGACGTGCGAAAGCGACGAGTCCTTTCCGGCGGCAAAATCGGTGACGAGGAGTCGCTCGCGGCCGTGAAGACGGCCGGCGGCGAGGAGTGAGGCAGCCGGTCCAACTCCGAAGCCGCGAAGCACCATGACCCCGATGACGGCGATGGCGAAAGAAACGACGGCGATCGCCGACGTGCGGAGAACGCGGCGCCAGGTGAGATAGCGGTTCGCTCGGAGCGCGGCGGTGGTCATCGTGCCATACGTCGCGGCGGAGGACGGCGTCAGTATCAGCGTCTGCCCCGTGATGTGTCGCGTGGTGCGATGGCTCCATGCCGCGGCCACAACGAGGATGAGCACGAGCACCATCAGAACAACGGCGCCGGTGAACACCCAGTCGGGCAGTCCAATTCCGATTACCGCCGCTTTCGCGACGATGGCGACGCCGGCGAGGGCGGCCGCGTACCACATGAACGCGCGCTGTGTCGCGGCCGGACCAGTGAGCTGCGCGGTGCTCGAGGCACCACTGGGAACGCCGTCGAGAGACGCGCCGATTTCAGCGGCCGACTGTGGCCGCGCGGAGGGCTCCTTCTCGAGGCAGCGCATGACCAGCGCGGCGAGCGCGGGCGGTACGTCGGGGCGGATCTCTTCGATTGGCCGAGGCTTGTCCGTCAGATGCGCGGCCAACGTGCGCTGCGGGGAGCGACCGGAGAACGGCGGTTGTCCCGTCAGCAGCTCGTACGCCATGCAGCCGAGCGAGTAAATGTCGGCGCGATGATCGACGTTCGGATCGCCGGCGGCCTGTTCGGGCGAGATGTAGGCCGGCGTGCCGACCGACGTGCCGAGCTGCGTGAGTGACGCGTCGGCGGCGGGCGCCTCATTCTTCGCCGCCGTGAGCGCCTTGGCGATGCCGAAATCGGTGACCACCGCCGTGCCGCCGGACAGCAGGACGTTGTCCGGCTTGATGTCACGGTGCACGATACCCCGCTCGTGCGCATAGGCCAGCGCGCGCGCAACGTCGCGCAGAATGCTCACGACCTCCGGAATCGGAAGCGCGCCGGTCCGCGCCAGCTTCGCACGCAGCGACTCGCCTTCGACGAAGGGCATCGTGTAGTACGGCACGCCATCGAGCTCGCCCGCCGAAAGCACCGGAACGATCTGCGCTTGGAGCAGGCGCGCGGCGAGCAGGATCTCGCGCTTGAACCGGTCGACGTTCACGCCGGCGGTCAGGTCCGGCGACAGCACTTTCACCACGACCTTGCGGCCCAAGGCGTTGTCTTCGGCGACGAACACTCGCGACATGCCGCCGCCCCCGAGCTCGCGCTCGAGGGTGTAGGCGTCACCAAGGGTCCGCTGCAGTTCGTCGCGCAAGTCACTCATCGTCAGTAAAAACTGAGCGTGGTCAGCGGGTTTGGCGAGACCGAAATCGAACGATGCCGGGTGCACTCATCCCGACATCCCTAGCCCTTTCTTGATTACGCGCCGAGATTCTCACCTGCTCAATTCGACTCCCACTCGAGGTCTCAATGCGCATCGCCACCATGTCGCTCCTCGTTGCCGCCGTCGTCGCCCCGTCAGTTGCCGCCGCGCAGAAGCAGGTCGTCGTCGGGCAGGGCCAGCAGGTGAGCGCGACACTCTCGCCCGGCACACGTGCCGGGAATGTCATCTATACATCCGGGCAGCTCGGCATGTCACGCACGGATCCCGATAGCTCGATCGTCGGCCAAACCAAGCGCGCGCTCGAAAATGTGCAGAAGGTCGTGGAGGCCGCCGGCAGCAGCATGGCGAACGTGCTCAAGTGCACCGTGTTCCTCACCGATGTCAAAGACTTTCAAGGAATGAACTCGGCTTACACCGCGTTCTTTCCCAAGGACCCGCCGGCCCGTTCGACCGTCGTCGTCGCCGCGCTCGTCAGCGCCGCGGCGAAAGTGGAGATCGAGTGTATCGCCGCCGCCAAGTAATCGCGCGCGATTCTCGTCCGGTTTGAAATCGAACGGCGACACTCCTCTGAGCTGACTCCGTAGCTTGGCGTCCGCATTCATGGCGGAGGCCTTTGCGTGTCATACACCGTGTGGCAGGGCGATCGATTGATTGGCGAAACGGATCTCGCCAACGAGCGCGTGGATTCCCGCTATCGCTCGGGCAATTTCATTCCCATCCCCGGGACTGAAGAACTAGTTCCCACCACGGACAGCTCGCTTCAGCTTCGGGATGCCGGCGGTACCGTCGTACCTACGGAGTGGGTAACGCTCTACGACTTGGACGCCGACATCGTCGGCGACGAGACGGAATTTGACGAGCCGCTCGACGACGAGCTCGCGGCGTCGGTCGAGCACGACGCAGCGCTCGTTCGCGAGTGGATGGCGGCGCGGGACTCGGAACATTTCGACGACTCGAATGACGACGAGTTCAGCGAAGAATTCACGCGCTTTCAGATCCAGCTCAAACTCATCGAAGCCGCGGCGATCCCGTAATCAGTCGAGCGGCGCGCGGCTTCGATCGGGGAAGGCAAAGATGAGCGCCGCCGCCCCGAGATAAAACGCCGAGGTGACGCCGAGCGCGGAGGCAATGCCGACCGAGGGCAACGTCGCCAGCACGCCAATGACGTACGGCGCCAGGGCCCCCATCAACCGGCCGGAATTGTAGCCGAGCCCTTGGCCGCTGGCGCGCGCGTTGGTTGGGAAGAGCTCCGAGAAGAAGGGCGCGAGCATACTCCAATACGCGTGTCCGACGCAGCCGAGTACGGGGCTGAGGAGCAGAAGCGTCGTCGGGCTGTGTACGACGCGCCCGTAGATCGGCACGAGAATCGCCGCCAAAACGAGAAAGCCGGAAAAGACGCGCCGCCGGCCCAAACGGTCGGCGAGGGGACCGAAGGACAAGTAGCCAATGAAAGCGCCCGCCTGAATGGGAATGAGCCAGCCCGTGGACTTCACGACGCTCATCCCCGCTCCGCCTTTTTCGATTGGAGTAGCGAGCAAGTTCGGGAGCCAGAAAAAGAGACCCCAGTACGCGAATTGAAGCAGGGAGGCGAGCAGACAGGCGAGCAGCGTCCGCTTGCGGAGCTCCGGGCCGAACAATATGGCGTAGGGGTTGGCTTTCGTCGTCGTGGCGCGAGTCTGCTTCCACATCTCCGGTTCTTCGATGCTGCGGCGCATCCAGAGCGTGAGCAACGCGGGCAATGCGCCGATGGCGAACAGCACACGCCATCCATTTTCGCCGAAGGGAAGCACGTCGAGCACGACGCCCGCCAGCACCGCGGCGAGGATCGCGCCGAGTGCCCATGTGGATTGCATCGCGCTCGTCGCCTTGTTTCGAAGGTGCGCCGGGACGCTCTCCGCTACCAGCACCGCGCCGGACGCCCACTCGCCGCCCATGCCAATGCCGAGCAGCGTGCGCCAGATCGCAAGCTGCACGACGCTCTGCGCGGTCGCGGCACCAAGCGAACAGATCGAAAAGATGAGAATAGTGAAGTTGAGTGCGCGCACTCGGCCGATCTTGTCGGCGATGACTCCGAAGGAGAGTCCGCCAGCCGCGGCGCTCAGCAGCGTGAGCGTGCCCAGGAGGCCGGCCGTCGCGTCCCCGAAACCGAAATAGCTCTTGAGCCTACCGATGGCGAGGACATAAATAAGGAAGTCCATCGAGTCGAACATCCACCCGAGCGCCGCCGCCAGCAGTACTCGGCGTTGCACGCGTGTAAGTTGTCGATACCACGGGCGCGAATCGTCTTGAGCGGCCGCGGGATCGTACGTGTTCGAGGGGGTCGGGGGCGTGCGTTCGGCGAGTGTGGACATTCCGTCGTGGCGCGAGAGTCGCACGAGGGTACCAGCCAGACCGCGCGAGCGCAATTCCAGGGGCTCCCGGGATCGGGTGTGATGCAGGTTACACACTGTGTGACCCGCCATGCGGAGTCAGCAGTCGGAATCATGTGAGGCTCATGAGCCAACCGGATCGAGAGCTTGTCGACGGGGTCCGAGCGGGGGACCTCGGCGCGTTCACGGCGTTGGTGGCGCGCTATCGCGACGCCTACACGCGGTTCGCGGTGCGCATGACGGGCAGCACGCTCGACGCCGACGACGTGATGCAGAGCGTTTGGATGCGTGCGTTTCGGAACATCGGCTCGTGCAAGAATCCCGATCGCTTTGGCGCGTGGTTATACCAGATAGTGGTCAACGAATGCCGCACGTACACGACGCGTCGTGCACTGCGCGACAACCGATTTGTCGACGACTCGAGCGAGACGTTGGCGGCACTGCAGGTGACCGAGCCGGACGTCGCGCTTCGGGACGAGATACAGAAGGCATTGGAGTGCTTGCCGGCGGACCAGCGCGAAGCGTTCGTCCTAAAGCATGTGGAAGAGCTGAGCTACGACCAGATCGCGGAAATCACCGGCGTTGGTGTTTCCGCGCTCAAGATGCGAGTGAGCCGGGCGTGCGAACGACTGCGCGAATTGCTCGAGGGAGTGTACCATGAGTGATATGCGAGACGGCGAGACACGAGACACTGGGCTGGACGAACGCGTCCTCAAGGCGATGCGCGCGCCGGAGGTCCTCGCGCCGGATTTCGAGTCGAGACTCATGGCGCAGGCGCGCGCCGAGATCGCGAGACGCCAGGCGACGACGGCGCGACGAAATTGGTGGGTGACCGGACGCGTGTTCGTGGCATCGCCGCTCGCGGCATTCGCGATGGCCGCGGGAATCGCGCTCGCCGCGGCGGCGTCGACGCTCGTCGTAACGCGACGTCCGGAGCCGGCGATCATCGCGAAGCACGATACGGTGGAGTTCGTGCGCTTCGTTCTGGTGGACTCGTCGGCGCGCACCGTCTCCGTCGTCGGTGATTTCAATGGATGGAAGCGCGATGAGACGCCGCTGAACGTCGCGTCGAAGCCCGGAGTGTGGTCCGTTTCACTGCCACTTTCGCCGGGCCGCCACGAATATGCGTTCATCGTGGACGGCAAGCGTTGGGTCGTCGATCCCGCGTCGATCGCGGCTTCCGATGAATTCGGCACGGAGAGCTCCGTGCTTCTCGTGGCGCCCGCGAGCATCGGCGCCTTGTGATTCGATGGGGCGCGATCGCGCGCCGGATTTTTTTCTCCGTCTGTCTGCCGACGGCCGCCTGGGGGCAGCGCGTCAGCTCGAGTTTGGACATCGGCGGCGCGGCGATGCGATACGCGGACAGCCTCACGGCGAACGGCGGCTCGCTCAGCCCCGCGCTCGCCGTCGAGTGGCCCCGGGCGACGCTTGGCGGCGCGGCGACGTTTTCACATTTCGCCAGCGGCTGGAGCTCGCAGGGCGCGCTGAACGCGTCTGGCTTTTCACATGCGGCCGGCCTGTTCGTCGCGGAGTTCGAGGGGACGGCCGGCGCCAGCGCTCACCAGGACGGCACGCGAACGGGGCAGACACTCGGTGGCATTCGCGGGCACTTGATGGCGAATCACACCGGCGCGTGGCTGGGCGTTGGAATGGGCCGCACGTGGGATTCGCAAAGTTGGCGAAGCGTGCTCAATGCGGAGCTCGGAGGCTGGTTGAGGGCGGGAGCCGCGACACTGGTCGCGTCAACAACGCCGACGTCGGTCGATGACACTATCCGCTACACGGATTCCCAGATCTCAATTCACTGGTCGAGATCCGTTGTCGAACTCGGCGGAGAAGCAGGGTTTCGGGCGGGTGCGACGGGCGCGGTGGTTGGCGGTTCAGGGCGACGCTGGGGGAGCGTGGCGACCACGGCGTGGTTGTCGCCCAACCTTGGGGTGGTGCTAGCCGGCGGAACGTATCCGATCGACCTAACCCAAGGGTTCCCGGGCGGACGTTTCGTGACATTGAGTCTGCGAATTCGTTCGGCTCCGCCGGCGCCCGAGTCGAGTCGACTGCTCGACGGGAGTGCTGCGGCAGGCCGGGGCAGCACGGGAGCAGAGCGCCCGTTCACCTTCCGGGCACTACCGGGAGCAGGCGGGCAGGTCCAACTCGAGGTTCAAGCGCCTGCCGCTCGGTCGGTCGAGGTGAGCGGCGACTTCACGAGTTGGCGTCCGGTGTCGCTGTCTCGCGCCGCCGGCGGTCGATGGGTAGTGTCGCTCCCGATGGTGTCCGGGACGCATCAAATCAACGTTCGCGTCAACGGAGACCGTTGGCTCGTACCCCCAGGTCTCCCTCCGATCACCGACGAGTTCGGCGGGTCGGTGGGCCTCCTCGTAGTCGAACGCAAAACGCCATAAGGACTTACGAAGGCGTGACTTTCTGTGGACTCATCGCAGTCCAACAAGTAGAGGTCGCCGCGCGGTTTCAGCTAGGGTCCTCGACGAAGTACGAGGCAAGGGGTTCGACTATGAAACGGCGTTACAAGTTGACACTTATGGCATTGATGGCCACGACCGCTTCGCGAGCGGCCGTCGGACAGACGCAGGCCAACGATCCGTCAGCACGGTTGAAAGAGGTACTTCCGCCAGCCGTCGCAGAGCATGTTCTTGCCACCATCGCGGCAGCAAGGGCGCATGATCTGCCCGCCAGCGCGTTGGAGAATCGCGCGCTCAAGTTTGCTGCACGAGGCGTCCCGCCGAAGGACATCGAGAAGGCAATTGATGATCAGGCCGACCGGATGGCAAAGGGACGAGACGTGCTCGCAGATGCGCGCTCGAAGAAACCGACCGCCGACGAGGTGGACGCCGCGGCCGAGGCAATCCGCAAAGGCGTGGACGGCAACAAGATCAGCGAGTTGGCGAAGTCGACCCCCTCGGGCCGATCGCTGGCCGTACCGCTTTTCGTGATCGGAAGTCTGATCGATCGCGGTCTGCCGTCAGCCACCGCGCTCAAGCGTGTTCAGGACCGGCTTCAGGCACGCGCGTCGGACAATGACCTCGAGCAGCTGGCTGGATTGGCTTCGGCGCCGCCCGGACAGGCGAACAAGCCGGCCGAAACGGGCCGAGAGCTCGCCGAGACTAAGCGGCCAGCCAGTGCGGGCGGTTCCGCCGGCAACGGCTCGCCTGGCGGTGGTCCTCCCGCCGGTGTTCCCGCGAACGGCGGTCGTGGCGCGACGCCAAACCCACACAAGCCAACGACCCCTCCGGGGAAAAAACCCTAGGGAGTGCAACTGCAGCGCGAGTGGCCAGCCGTGTCGATCGCCGACACGGCTGGCCTTTTTTTGCGCGCACCTGCCTCAACATACAGTCATGTGGGCGCGTACTTTCAATAGAATGAACGTGACGGCGCCTCCGTTCGGGGGGCGCCGCTTTGCTTCCGATGCCAGAACGCAGCTCCGCTTTCTCCCGCCCAGTTACATGCAATCACGCCGCATTGCCGTCTTTGTCGGACTTGTCGTTGTTGGGGCTTGCCAGACAAAAGCGACCGGACCGGTCGCGCTACCCACTGTAACCATCAGCCGGGCCGATATTGCCGTCCGCGTCCAAGCGACCGGAACCGTCGAACCGATCAACCCTGTCGACATCAAGTCCAAGGCGCAGGGGATGATCATCCAAATGCCCGTCGAAGTCGGATCGGTCGTGAAGCGCGGCGCGCTGCTCGCGCAGGTCGATCCACGTGACGTCAAGAACCAGTACGATCAGGCCGTGGCGGACGATGTCGTTGCCGTGGCGGGGATCGAAAAGGCGGTGCGCGACCGCGCGCGAAAGGACTCGCTCTTCGCGCGACACGTGATCACCGCGTCGGAGCACGACAGCACGAGGTCCACGTTTGCGGCGGCACAGTCCCAACTGGTGTCCGCGAAGGCGAATCTGGATCTCGCGAAGCAGAAGCTGGAGGACGCATCGGTCGAAGCGCCGATCGCCGGGACGATCGTAAGCCGGCCGGTGACGCAGGGTCAGATCATTACCTCGGCGACCTCGGCCAACGGTGGAACGACGCTGATGACCGTCGCCGATCTCGGCCGAGTGCGCATGCGAGTGACGATCGATGAGGTCGAGATGGGGAATGTCCGCGTCGGCCAGCCGGCCTCGGTGGCGATCGACGCATTCCCCGATCGAACGTTCGACGGCGTCATCGAGAAGGTCGAGCCGCAGGCAGTCGTGACGCAGGGCGTGACCTTCTTCCCGGTGATGGTGAACATCAACAACAAAGAGGGACTGTTGATGCCCGGGATGAATGGGGAAGTGACGATTCGAGCCGCCGACCTGAGCAACGTCGTTGCGGTGCCGATCGACGCGATCCGTCCGACGAGTGAGCTCGCTCCCGTGGCGCGAATGTTCGCGCTCCCCGTCGATTCGCTGACTGGAATGATGCGGCGCGATCTCGTCCCGTCCGAAGGTGGCTCCCAGACCGGCACGCCGGGTAAGTACGTCGTCGTCGCGCTACCGGACGGATCGTATGAGATGCGATTGGTAAGAGCTGGTCCGACCGATCTTCGCGTGGTGCAAGTCACCGAAGGTCTTCAGCCCGGCGACAAAGTCGTCGCGCTCGGCGCGATCGTGACCGGGCGTCCGGCCGTGCCTCCGACACTCAAGCTCGCGTCGAACATGCGTCGCGGTGCTGCGCCGCCACCCCCCGTGGCGCAGGCGGGACAGGCGAAGAAACAGTGATTGGCTCGGGGCGGGAGGGGCGTCACGCGCTTTTCGCGCTCGCATCGCTCGTCGCGGCGAGCGCTTGTGCTCATGGTCCGCCGAAGATCGAAGGCGCGCCGGCGACCCCTCCGAACCAAACGTCGCAATGGACACCGACCAAGTCGGTGACGGAAGCGGCGGCGCGCGACGTGGTTCGGCCTAGTAAGGTCGACAGCATCAAGCAATACACCCTCGCCGAAGCGATCGATATCGCGCTGCGAAACAGCCCCGTGACGCGGCAGTCGTGGACACAGGCGCGAGCGGCCGCGGATGTCTACGGCTCGAACGAGGGCCGCTGGTATCCCACGATCGTCGCCGGCATCGCGGTCAACCGCTCGCTGGCGTTGTCGTCTCCTGGGCGGCCGGCCGGCGAGCGCACGCAGTACGGACCGTCGGGAAGCCTGACTTACACGGTGCTCGACTTCGGTGGCCGAACGGGCTCGATCGACGTCGCGCGACAGACGGCGATCGCGGCCGATCTCACGCACAACTCGACGGTGCAGAACACGATCCTGCTCGTCGAAACGGCGGCGTTCAACTATCTCTCGACGCGCGCCCAACGCGATGCGCAGAAGTCGTCGTTGGATCTCGCGACCGCCGCGCTCGATGCGGCGAACGAGCGGCACCACGTCGGTCTGGCGACGATCGCCGACGTGCTGCAGGCGCGAACGGCGCGTTCACAGGCCGAGCTTCAGCTCCTAACGCTGGAAGGAATTCTTCTCGTCACGAAGGGATCGCTCGCCGTGTCGATGGGCCTGCCCGCGAACACACCGTTCGACGTTCCGGCGATCGCGCTCTCCGACTCGGTGCATTTCATCACCGAATCGGTCGATTCGTTGATCGCGGTGGCGGTGCGCAACCGACCGGAGCTGGCGGCGGCGCGAGCTCAGGCGGAGGCTTCGCACTCGCAGATCCAAGTGGCGCGGTCGGGGTATCTTCCATCGTTGGCCTTTGTAGGCAGCGGCGCCAACAACGCGTCGAACGTCTCTACTTTCTCGGGAAACAGCTATTCGCTGAATCTCGGTGTGTCGGTTCCCGTGTTCAGCGGATTCTCGAATCACTACGACGTCGCGGCCGCGAACGAGCAGTTCCAAGCCGCTCAGGCGCGCACCGAGCTCACCCGACAGCAGATCATTCAGCAAGTGTTCACCGCGTATTACACGCTGCGCACGGCGACCGATCGCGTCCGAACGTCGCGCGATCTGTTGGCGAGCGCGATTCAATCCGAAGAAGTGGCGCGCGGGCGCTACAAAGAAGGCGTCGGCAGCATCGTCGATCTTCTCGTGGCGCAGTCGGCGCTCGCGTCGGCGCGTTCCCAGGACGTCGATTCGCGCTGGCAGTGGCGCTCGGCGCTCGCGCAGCTTGCGCACGACGTCGGCGTGCTCAATGCGCGCGGCGACACCAGCTTCGCGCCGTTCACGCCGGCGCCCGACGTGAGACCGAAACAATGATGCGCGCTCCGAGTCTTTTCTCACTGATCGCGGGTGTCGCAATCACCGCGTGCTCCAAACCGCCGGCGCAGCAGGCACCGCCGGTACCCGTCCAGACGGCGGCGGTCGCGCGGGTCTCCGCGCCGTTGACCCTCGAAGCGAGTGGCGTCGTCGAGCCGCTGCAGACGGTATCGATCGCGGCGCAGGTCGGTGGGAATCTCGAGGCCGTCGAGTTCAACGAAGGCGACGACGTGCAGGCCGGCCAGGTGCTGTTCAAGATCGACCCGCGGCCGTTCGAGGCAGCCCTTCGCCAGGCGGAAGCGACGCTCGCGCGCGACACCGCGCAGGCGCAGAGTGCGGCGCGCGACGCTGAGCGTTACAAGGCGCTGGTCGAGAAGGATTACGTAACGAAGTCGCAGGCCGATCAGGCGGCCGCCGCGGCCGCAGCTTCGCAGGCCACCGTGCAGTCGGATCGCGCCGCGGTCGACAACGCGCGAGTGAACCTTGGCTACACGACGATCCGCTCGCCGATCTCCGGCCGCACGGGACGACTACTCGTGAAGGCCGGCAATCTCGTTCGCGCGAACAGCGACCCACTGGTCGTCGTCAACCAGCTGCGGCCAATTCTCGTGCGCTTTCCAGTGGTGCAGCGCGATTTCCCAGCGCTTCAGCGGCGGAATCTTCGGGGGCCCATTCCTGTTCGTGTCGTGACCGCCGATAGTGGTCGGGTGGCCGAAGCCGGGACACTAGCGATGTTGGACAATGCGGTCGATTCTCTTACGGGGACCGTGACTGCGAAGGCACGATTCCAAAACCAAACGAATTCTTTGTGGCCTGGTGAGTACGTTCGCGTTAGCGTCGAATTACAGGTCGATCCGAATGTGGTGGCGATTCCGACGCGCGCTATTCAGGCAGGGCAGCAGGGCAACTACGTGTTCGTGATCGGGAACGACAAGCGGGCGATAGTGAGGCCGGTCTCGGTCGGACGCGCCGTCGGAGACTTGACGACCGTAGACAAAGGCCTGGAACCCGGAGAGCAGGTTGTGGTCGATGGCCAATCGCGACTCACGCCGAATGCACGCGTTGACGCGAAGCCTGTTCCGGTGAGCGCGGGTCGAACGACGCAAGCGGGTGGTGCCGACTCATTGGCCGGCGCTGCCGCGGCGGCGGGGGTGAAAGCGGGGACGAGCTGATGAATTTTTCTGAACTGTTTATCCGGCGTCCGGTCACCACGGTTCTCGTGATGGCCGGCATTCTGTTCTTCGGGATTACGGCGTATCGC
>Ga0157372_10001801_pt1 | contig 23268 bp, 16 predicted proteins | sample C55metaG_FD_115307 | JGI IMG/M metagenome (GOLD analysis project Ga0157372, IMG submission 115307) | Corn rhizosphere microbial communities from Kellogg Biological Station, Michigan, USA - C5-5 metaG | ecosystem: Host-associated > Plants > Roots > Rhizosphere > Soil | place: USA: Michigan... | reverse complement strand
CGCCGGCACGCGGAAGGACGCCGGCATCACGCCGACGATCTCGCGCAACGCGCCGGCGATGAGAAGCTTCTTGCCGACGACGTTCGGGTCCGCGCCGAACCGTGCGCGCCACAGTCCGTCGCTGATCACGATCACGTTCGGCGCCTTCGGCACGTCGTCCGCCTCCGACAGCGCTCGGCCTTTGGCCGCCGGCACCTCGAACATCGTCATGAAGTTGCCACTCACGAACGCCGACGTGACCCGCTCCGGGTTGCCGGCGCCGTCGGCGTCGCTCGCGTTGACCGACGTGGTGCGGTAGAGCGCGATGCCGCGCAATGACCGGGCTTGTTGCCGATACGTCAAATACATGTTCGGCGTGATGCCGGCGTTGTTGAACGACAGCTTCTTCATGTCGTGCGAGATCGACGCGAGCTGCTGCGGCCGGCCGTACGGAAGCGCGCGCAGCACGACGTCGTTTACGACGGTAAAAATCGCCGCCGCTGCGCCGATGCCTATCGAGAGGGTGAGGAGCGCGGTGGCCGTAAACGCCGGCGCGTTGTCGAGCGAGCGAAACACGAACCGGACGTCGCGCGCGAGCTCGTCGAGCGGGCGGCTACGATATTCGTCGCGCGCGGCGTCGATCCACTGAGCCCCGCCGAACGCGACCGCCGCCCGCCGGCGCGATTCCTCAATGCCGACGCCCTGGTCCCGCAGCTTGGCGGCGTGCATGTCGATATGAAACTGCATCTCTTCACGCATCGCCCCATCTTCACGCTCAGCCGTCATCCCGCCGACAATGCGGCGGAGCTCGGACACGATCCTCCGCCACCAGCTCATGGTTCCATCCTCAACACGAGCTGGATGCCGCGCGACAGCCGTTCCCAACCCCGTTGCTCAGCGGCAAGCTGACGCCGGCCGGCGGTCGTGAGCGAGTAGTACCGCGCGCGGCGGTTGTTCTCGGTGGTGCGCCAGTCGGACGCGATCCACCCCTGGCGCTTGAGGCGATAGAGGGCGGGGTAGAGCGAGCCCTGATTCACGGCCAGTGCTTGCTCGGACCACTGGTGGATCCGCTCCGTGATCCCCCATCCGTGCATCGGGGCGAGACTGAGTGCCTTGAGGATGAGCATGTCGAGCATGCCCTGGATCATGTCGCCGGACTGGTCGTTCTGCGGCACCGCGGCTCCTCTCGGTTGCAGAGAGAAGGTGTGGGTGCTCTACTCGATTGTCAAGAGGAACGACGTGGTCAAGATGATGGGTGGGGCATGTTGGAAATCATGCGTGCCGCGGTGATACGATCACCGAGCTCGATCCGGTCGACGACCTCTTGGCCGCGAACCACTCTGCCGAGTGACGTGAAGTCGCCCTCGTTGTGCGGCTGCGGGGTGTGATTGAGCGTGTAGTCTGGCCGTCCCGTGTCGAGTCCCGCACTCGCCCACGCGAGATTGCCGCGCGTCAGACGATGGCGATTCACTTCGTCCCGCTGTAGGGCGGCGTCCCCGATCGTCGCTTGCTGATCGACGAAATCCGGCACGACGCGCGTGAACTCCGTGCCGACGATCGTTCCCCGTTCGGTGATGCGCGCGAGAGCATCCATGGCGAGCGGCGCATCGCCGGCGTACAGCTCGAGCTCGATCGTGCCGCGCGGCGTCTGCCATTCGGCGCGCGGCAGCGGCTTTCCTTCATACGCCGGGACCACCCACCGCTCCACGATGGCGCGGTACTCGCCGAATGGTCGCTCGACGAGCGGTTGGGGCTGACGGCCGCGTCCTCTGCCTCCGCCGCGACCGGTTCCCCCGCCCGACGTGTCGCGCAGGATCTGCGCGGCAACATTCTGACAGTAGGGCACAGTGTCGCTCGCCAGCGCTGATGCCGCGGTGCGCGCTTCGGCGTTGGCGAACGGTTGCAGCTGACGAATCGCCGTCGCGCGTAGCGCGCACGGGCGCGACCCGTCGCTCGCGGCGACGAGTGCCGCGACGGCAGACGGTCCGCGCGCTCGTCCGAGTCCTTCGGCCGCGCTCACCGAAAGCCATGCGTCGGGTGCCGCGAGCGCCGTCACCAGCGCCGCGACTGCCTGCGAATCGGGGTAGGTGCCGAGCGCCCGCACGGCTTCCGTGCGTACGCGACGATCGTCGTCTCGGGTCGCGGCAATCAGCTTCGCTTCGGCGCGATCGCCGAGCGATGCGGAATCGGCTTGCGATTTGACCAGGCCGCGCACGGCCCACGATCGGACCAGCGCCGAGTGATCGCCGCTGAGTCGCAGCAGCTCGGCGACCGCCGCGGGATCGCGCGGGCGGAAGAGCGCCCACGTCGCGCGCCATCGGATCTCTTCGTCGGGCGAGCTCGTGAAGCGAACGATCGGGGCGATGTTGCCGCGGGCGGTCGAGCGACCGATGGCGAGCAGCGCTTCGCCGATCGCATCGCGCGTATTCGGCGCGACGTTGGCTCGCGTCAGATAGCGCGCGAGCACCTCCCGGGCCGCTGCGGTTTTGATTTTTCCCAGTGCGCACGCCGCCTCCACCGCCACCGTCGGCGCGGTGCTCGGATTCGCGAGCAAGCTGTCGAACCACGGAATCGTGAGCATGTCGCGGAGCTGCCCGACGGCGAAGACCGCCGTGGCGGCAAGTGCGGTGTCGGCGTCGAGCGGCCGGGCACGCAGCAGCGCGACGCCGCGCTTGTCATTGATGTGCGCGATGGCGAGCATCGCGCGACGGCGCACTTCCGGATGCTTCGATCCGAGCGCGCCAACGAGCTCGAGTGTGTCGAAGCGCCGTACGTCCTCGAGCCGGAGCAATCGAGCGACATCCGCGATCGCCGCGGAATCGAGCGGCGGACGACGCGCCTGCGCGCCGGCGAGGGAGGCGGTAGACGCGAGCAACAAGAGCGCGCGCTGGACGGTCATGGCGGTGAACATCACCGCCGGAGCAGCCTCGTCAAGACCGCGGGAACGGCGCTGCCTTCGGCCGACAAAGGCGACTCGGGTTGACATCCTACCCAACGGAGGCAATACTCGGGTAGAATGCCAACCCAAGATCCCAACACCCGTCATGGTGGACACGGGCAGTGAGTACAACTGGATTCCGAGCGACGTCCTGATCGACCTCGGTGTCACTCCGGTGCGCGTCGACCGGTTCGAGACGACCGACGGCCGCATTCTCGAGCATGAAGTTGGATTCGCGTTGCTCTACGCGGCCGGACGACTCCGGCCCGTCGGTGGTCGTGTTTGCGCGCGATGGGGACATGGTGCTACTGGGCGCGCACGGACTCGAAGGACTCAACCTTCGAGTGGATCTCACCGGCAAGGAACTGATTCCGGCCGGACCCTTGCCGGCGGCGTTTGCGGCCCGGATCGAAGGGTAATATTACCGGACCGGAAGGCCAGTCGTCCGCGTGCTAGCGTCCGTCGCGTGAGGGCTCGCACATCCCATCCGCGATGCCTGTGCTTATGATATACTCCCGTCCTCGCCGGCATGAACCCGCCTTCATCGCTCGAACCCGAATCGATTGTCCTGACGCCCGCCGCGCGGGTGCGCCTCGTCGACCGTTACGAGACCGGTGTCGCGCTCCTCGTCACGCTGTGGACCGCAAGCTTCGTCGCACGCGTGCGATTGGCGTACGCCGACCGATTGAGCGACGTCGCAAACGAAGCGTTGTTGTCGCTCTTGTTCGTGGTGCCCATCATGCTCGCGGCGTGGGGTCTGCTCGCCGCCGCGGATCGGTGGCTCGAGCTCGGCTGGTTCGGGTCTCGCGATCGACGTTAGCCGCGTAGCGAATCCGGCTCTGACGTCCGAAGTCCGCGGGCTCTAACCTCAATCGTTGCGCACGTGGGTCGAGTGGGCCGCCCGCTACGGCCGGTGTGCCCGCCGCGCGCCCTTCCATGGAATCGGCGGCGAGCGCAGACAGGAGGCGGCACACGTCGCGAGGATTCTCTCGCCCCGCCGCGCTGTTTTGGGTCACAGGTGCGCACTCGTTCATTTGCGCGTGGGCGCCAGCGGGGGAGAACGCCACGCGGAACGCCGCGGCGCACCAAAGATTGGGAAACGTCCTGTGGGTCGGCATGTTAGAGAAGAATATCGCCGCGCACGCGTTGCCTCAGAGTCCACCACATCGCCCCGAGCAGCGACGACCGCTGAATTTCCACTTTCGCCTCACCCGTCGCGGCCACGCGCCACGCGCCGTCAGTGCGGACGGGGACACGCGCCTCGATCGTTCCCCCCGCCACACCGTTCAGCCCGCGTCCAGCCGGTGAAACCGCGTCGACCGTCGCGACGACGCGCGATGCCGGATCGGCGTTCGTGACGAGATTCACCACCTGTCCGGCTCGCACTCGCGTCGATCCCGCACCGTCGAGCGCGATGCGAGCCTCCAGGGAATCGACTGTCGCGATCGTCAGAATGCTCGTGCCGTAGTCGACTCGGCGTCCGGTCTGTTCCTCGACGCGCGGAGTCGTGACGACGCCACTCCATTGCGCGCGGAGTGTCAGCGCGTCGATTCGCTTCTGTAAGCCTGAGAGGCGCGCCGACGCGGCGCTGCGCTGGTCGTCGAGCTGTGCCGCCGTCGCCGATTGATTAGTCGCTCGAGCGCGCAGCGCGGCGACGCTCAGAGAATCGACGACTCGCGCCGCGGACAAAAGCTCTCGCTCGAGCGAGCGATCCACGATGCGCGCCACCGGGGCTCCCGCCGGGACTCGCGTTCCTTCACGCACGAACACTTCGGCGAGGATCCCGCTGTCTGGCGCGACGAGGCCGAACGTTCTCACCGGCGCCAGCACGAATTGACCCGACGCCGTGAGATTCCACGGAATCATCGCCATGATTACTATCGCAATCAGCCCGGCTGCCATGCCGGAGGCGGCGATTCGCTTCCAACCCCATCGGCGTCCTCGCTCGGCCCGTTGCATGCGAACGGCCATGACGACGGCGCGCGCCCATTCGACGATCGTCTTTCGGGCCAGCGTGAAGATCAGCGCGAGCGCGAGCGTGACTCCCAACGCACCGAGCCCCGCTCGCGCTTTTCCAACGAACCAGGACCCGATCAGCGCGAACAGCAGCGCGATGTAGCACACGGCGAGACTGCCGTACACAAGGAAGACGCGCTTCTCCCGGCCACTCACTGGAGGCTCGGGCATGTCCAGCCGCAGAGTGTGGCGGCGCAGCCACCATCCGACGTACGCCAGCGCCCGTTGACGGAGATTCGGGATCTCGAGCCAATCGGTCAGCGCGAAGTAGCCGTCGAGCGGGATGAGCGGGTTCATATTCGTGAGAACCGTCGTCGCTCCGCCGATCAGCATCGCTGCCAGCGCGATCTCCGCCACGAGAGTGCCGGGACGAGCGACCGACCAGACCAGGGCCGCAAACCCCGCGGCGGCGAATTGAATCCAGGCCCCCGCGGCGGTGACCCAGAGCCTCGAGCGCACTTCGGGAAAACTCCACGCGTCGGTGACGTTGGCGTAGAACGCCGGCTGAAAGTACACGAGCATGAATCCCATCTCGTGCACCTCGCCGCCGAAATGCTTGCACGTGAATGCGTGGCCCAGCTCGTGAATGAGAATGACGACTAACGCGGTGCACCAGAGCACCACGACCGCGCCAAAGGTGATGTTGGCGAATGAATACAGTTGAGCGATCGTGTGCGAGAACTCGTCCCACCGTGCGGCAAGAACTCCGAAGTATGCGGCGAAAAGGAGCACGCACGCCGCGAGAAACGCCGGCGTGAAGCACCAGCGGATCGTGGGAAGAATCCTGTTGAACAACTGATCGGGGTCTCCCATCGACCAACGCATCCGCAGCAGCTCGCCGGCGAACAGCGCGGGTTGGCGCCGCTTTCGTCGCTCCGCGCGCAAGCGCTCCAGCTCGAGCGTCGTGCGCTCGACGAGCGTTCGTTCCAACACGCCGATCGACGAAAGCTTCCGCGCGAAGCCTTCGACGGCTCGCGACGGAACTTTCATTCCTTGGTCGGCAAGCGCGCGCGCGATGTCGTCGGGCGTGCGTCGGCCGTCGAAACAGCGCATCACGGCGATCTCGACCGCGCCGAAGCGAAAGTACTTTCTGGTAGTCGGGTCCTTGACGACGAAGCTCTTCTCACCTTTGAAGAGCTGCTCGACGATCGTCAGATCCGGTCGAAGCCGTGGAAGGAACGCCCCCCGCGCTCCGCTCGCGTCGGCGATGAATGCCGCGGTGGCCATGTCAGCGCCGAGCGATCCGCTCGCCGGGCGACAGGCCGTTCACGATCTCGACGCGACCGTCGCCGAGATCTGCGCCGACCGTGACGGGACGAAGCGCGGTCCCGGCTCCCTCGACGACGAGCACGAAGCCGTCCGGCGCCACCGCGTCGCGCGGAATCGCGACGACGCGCCGTCGCTCGGCGCCGAGCCGAACGGTGACGCTCGCGCCCGGGATGAGCCGCGACGTTTCGCCAACCCGAAGCACGACTTCGCGCGTTCCGCTCGCCGCGTCGATGACCGGGGCGGCGCTGGCCACGATTGCACTCGCCGTCGCTCCGGCGTCATTGGACACCGTCGCATGGTCGCCGACGTGCACGCTCGCCGCCGTTGCTTCCGGCACGCGAACTCGCGCCATGAGCGGCGACGTCTCGGTGACGCGAAAGAGCGTGTCGCCGACGTTCACGAAGCGTCCGGCGCGGGCATATCGCGCCGTGACGACTCCATTGAACGGCGCGATGACCTTGGTGAGCTCAATGTCCCGCCGCGCTTTCCGTCGCGCGAGATCCGCCTGCTGGTACTGGAATTCCGCCTGCTCCGAGTCGGCGACGGTGATGCCCCCCGCCTTCGTCATCAACCGCGCACGCGCCACGACTTTACTCAGATTCTCGAACGACGCGTCGGCCTGAGCGAGAGCGATCTGCTGATCGGCGTTCTCCAACAACGCTAACGGTGCGCCGTTCGCGACGTGATCGTTCAAATCGGCCAGCACCGAGTCCACGTTCCCCGCGGCGCGCGCGACTACGACGGCATCATGCTCGACGTAGAGCTGCGCCGGCAACCGCAGTGGTACCCTCACCGTGGTCGTGTCGACGAGGATGCCAGCCGCCGTCTGAACCGTTGCTTTCTTCGGTACGACGTTCGACTGTCGACTACAAGCCATCATCGTCGCAACGATTGTGGTCAGGCACGCCGACTTCACACTGTCCGCCACGGTGAGTCGCGGTATCCCGGTAGCCCGGTATCCCGATTGCCCGATCTTCCTCACGACCAGATCCTCCACCAGAAGAGCCGCAATCTCCGCCAAGGTTCACGCGTCACTCGACCAAGTACGGATGACGGATCGGTGAGAACGCGGGCATACGCTACCATCCCGGGGCGCACCAGATCGGAGTCATTCGGAACGAGTGCTCGCACAGGAAACCCGCTCGCGCCGTTTCCAGTAGCGCCGTTAGACCCGACCACCTGTCCACCCGTCGACCCGTCCACGCCGACCCCCACCCCCACGGGCGAAATCGCCGTCACGTGTCCCGAGAACGTCCGCTGCGGATATGCGTCCACTCGCAGGCGCACTTCGTCGCCGATACGAATTCGGGCGATGTCGCGCTCGTCCACGTTGAGGTCCAACTCGAGCGTGTCGGTGCGACCGACGACGATCAATTCGCTCCCTGCCTCCACCCATGAACCGAGTTTTTCTTGCGGCCTGGGCGTCAGCACGACGCCGGTGACCGGACTCCGCACGAGCGCCCCGCGAACTTGTTGATCGAGCACGGCCGCCTCGCGGCGCAGCGCGTCGGCGCGCATTCGATGCAGCCGCTCCTCGGCCGCGTCGCCGCGCGCGGACGCCGATGTCGCTTCGCGCTCGGCGCTCGCGGCATCCGACAGCGCCGCGTCACGCGCCGCTCGTTGATCGACGTCGCGCAATTGCATGATCGGATCGCCGCGCGTCACGCGTGCGCCTTCTCGGATGAAGACACGCTCCACGACGCCGTCGACGAGCGGCCGGATCTGGGTGCGGACGTTTGGCCGAAAAACCGGCTGGTTTCCGTCGACTCGCAGCGGCCACTGAATGAGCGTCAGCGACGCGATCACCACCGCGGCGACGATCGCCCACGTGAGTCTTCGGGCCGCCGGCAACGCGAGCAGCTGTTCCTTCTTGGCGTGGATCGCGCCCAGCGTGTCGGCGAGGGGAACTTGCTGGTAGAGCTGCGCGTTGCGAAGCGCGACCGTCGCCTGATTCGCGAGAATCGTCGCCAGCTCGCGCTGCCGCTCCGTCGCAAACTCGGGACGCTCGGCTTCGAAGAGCAGGATGCCGAGCACGCCCTCGTCGTCCTTGAGCGGGATGTACAAACCGCTCCTCACGCCATCCGCCTCGAGATCGCCTTCAAAGATCTGGAGAAAGAGTCGTTCGGCGTCCGACGCGGCTTCGGTCCGGTCCGAGAGGTAGAACGCTTCGCCGACGCCGGCGGCCCACGCGCCTCGCACGGCGAGATCCTGGAGCTCCGGATCCTCGCGGTCGAACTTCTCGACGCCGGCGAGCGCGCGGATGTCGCACTTGCCGCGCTCGTAGAGCGCGATCGCGCCGCGGTCGAATCGAATGGCGCGCATCGCGAGATTCACCACCGCGCGCATCACACGATCGAGATCGAGCGTCGATCCGATCGCGCGGCTCATCTCCATGATCAGCTCGAGATCACTCGTCCGATCGTTCGCCGCGACACGCTCGGCGTTTCGCAGCGCGACGCCGGCGACTTCGGCGAGACGGCTGAACGCGACCTGCTCCGCGGGTGTGAACGCGCCGTGTGCGGCGAGATCGCGCGCGACACGAAGCGCACCGAGTGCCGATTCCGAGGGGCGAAATGGCGTGACGAGGATCGCCATTCCTTCCTCATCTTCCATCGCCGGCTCCAGCGCTTCGAGCGGCGCCGTCGCTCCGGTCACCTGCTCGGCGCCTTCGCCGTTCGCTATCCAGCAGGTCAGGGAACCGTCTCGCTCAATCCACGCCGAGACTCGGTCCGCTCGAAGAATCGCGCGGGCGAAAGAAACTGTCTTCGTCTCGATCTCGCGCGCGTCGAGACTGGCCGCGAGCTCGACCAGCGCGCCGTGAAGCGGATCGAAAACGTCGGGCAGCGCCGCTTGTCCCACAGGCGTTGCCGTCAGCGGCAAGTCGGTCGCCGTCACCGGAGGAAGGAGTCAGCGGGGGAGGGACGGCAAACGTGGTACGACCCGGTCTCAGCCGCAATACGGGGACAGGCGACCGGCGGCGGGCTATGCGGAACAGTGGGAAGGGCGGAACGCTTCCCCAAGAAAAAAGGCGGGGGAGCCGTTGGCTCCCCCGCCCATTTAACGCCAGTTCTACGGCGTTACCACTGCACGATGGGTGCGATGCGCTCCTCGAGCTCACTCACCGTCAACTCGATCGACTCGACATCCTTTCCCGTTTCCTTCTTCACGTTCTGCTTCTGAGTCTTCGTGAGGTCGATTCGGACGGTCTCTTTTTCCTTGCTCATGATCGCACCTATAAGGGAGTTTGTTTAGGAAAGGAGGCTACGGAACTAATGGCTCAGCGGTACTTACGGCGAGTTAACATCGGTTTCGGCAGCTTTACTCAATAATTCATGATTGGGGCAATGCGCTCTTCGAGCTCGTTGACCGTCAACTCGATGGCCTCGGCATCCTTCCCCGTCTCCTTCTTCACGACTTCCTTCTGGGCCTTCGTCAGGTCGATTCGGACGATCTCTTTTTCCTTGCTCATGTCACGCCTTTCCATAAGGAGGTCGGGGTGCGGCGGGTGCCGGTTGCTGTCAGGAACGGATGAGATGGTACTTCCGGTCTGTGAAAGGACCGTGAATGTTCTTGGGCCGATCGTGAAATACGGTCGCGCTCGTCAGTTACAGTTCCCGCCGCCGGTTCCTCTCGCAGTTCTCTCGCGGAGACCGTCCCCCTTCCATGTCCGCGCTGTCACTCACGTTGTGCGGCCGCGTCGCTGCGGCTCTCGACGGTGGTCCTTTGCCCGCGGCGTCGCTCGGCAACAAGAGCTTGGCTTTGCTTGCGTTTCTGGCGCTCGAGCCGGGAGCTCATAGCCGGGACGAGATCATGGCCATGCTCTGGGGCGAATACCCGGAGGAGAAAGCCCGCGCCTCGCTCCGACAGGCGCTCGCGCATCTCCGCGACGCACTCGGCGAGGCACTTTACACGGATCGCGCGTCGGTCTTTCTCGTCTCGGAGCCGGACAGCGACATCCGCCGGTTTCTTGCTGCCGCCGATAGCTCACCCCGCGACGCGGCCGATGTCGACATCCCGCATTTCCTCCGCGGGCTCCAGTTGCGACGCTCGGCTGGATTCGACGAGTGGGCCGATGAAAAGCGCCACACGCTTCTCCGACGGTACGCCGGCGTGCTCGCGGCGGCCGTACGAGAATCGATTGCCAGCAATCGTTCGCGCGATGCCGTACGAGTCGCCGAGCGATGGGTGACCGTCGATGACTTCTCCGCCGACGCGACGCTCGCCTTGATGGAATCGCAGTTTCTCGCGCGCAATCGTTCGGCGGCGTTGCAAGCGTTCGCCGACTATCGGTCGCGTCTCGACGCCGACGAGCGTCCGGATCACCGGCTCGTCGAGATGGCGCAACGGATCCACGACTCGCGTGCGAGCGGCGAAGCCAAACGACAAGCGACCGAAGAATGGTACGCAGCCGCGCCATCGTTTTACGGAAGCCTCATCGGCCGGGATCGCGAGTGGGACCGCCTGCGCGCGTCGTGGCGCGCCGTCGCGCAGAGCAAGTCGCGCGTCGTGATCGTCGAAGGCGAATCCGGCGTCGGCAAATCCCGACTCGCCGACGACTTCGCGCGCTGGGTGACCGCCGAGGGAGGCACGGTACTTCGCGGACGCGGATTCGACGCGCGCGTCGGCGTGCCGTTCGGCGCGATGATCGAAGCGCTTCGCTCGGGGATCGACGCGCCAGGGCTGAGCGGGACTGACCCCCAGTGGCTGACGGAAATCGTGCGCGTCGTGCCCGAGCTGCGTCAACGTTTCGCCGGACTTCCCGCCGTCGGACCCGCGTCTACCGCGGACAGCTGGCGTCTCTTCGAGGGGATCGCACAGATGCTGCTCGCGATTTCGGAAGAGACTCCGGTCACGGTACTCATCGACGACGTGCAGTGGATCGACGCCGACAGCTGCGCGCTGCTCCACTTTCTCGTGCGCAAGCTCGAGCGCGCGGCGATTCTCTGGTTCGTCACCTTCGCGCTCGGCGCCGTGGAGCGCGACTCCGCGGCGGCGCGCTGGGTGCGCGCGTTGCGAGGATCGCCGGCGTGTGAGGTCGTCGCGCTTCGACCGCTGAATGAAGACGAAGTCTGGCAGCTCGTGCGTGGACTCGGTCGAGTGAGCACACCGGCCGGAGCGCACCGGCTGGCGTCGCGCATCTATGAAGTGACGGCGGGTTACCCGTTCTATGTAGTCGAGCTGCTCAAGACGCTCTTCGCTCAGGGCTGGCTGACCGTCGAGCCCGAGAGCGGCGAGTGGATCGTCCGTCCGAGCGACTCGGGCGACGAGCCCGCGCTCACGCTGCCCTCTGTCCACGAAGCAATCGCCGAGCGAATCGAGTGTCTGTCGGACGAGCTCAAAGGGGTGCTGATCACGATCGCGGTCTCGACGCGTGGCTGCAGAACCGACGTGATGTCTCACGTGCACGGCATTTCCCGCCTCCGCGCCGCGGCGATCGGCGACGCGCTCGTCGAGCGTCACTTGGTCGTCGAGGACAACGGAGCGTACCGCGTCGCGCATCCGGTGATCGGGCGCGTCATGGGCGACGAGCTCGGGAAATCCCGCAAGCGCGAAGTGCATCGCGGGCTCGCGCTCGCGATGGAGCTCGTCGGGTCGGAGCGCGCCGAGTACGTGGATCCCGGTGAGATCGCGCGACACGCCGAGCAGGCGGGCGAACGAACCATGGCCTACAAGTTCGCCATGCAGGCCGTCGAGTCCTGCGAACGCCGCTTCGCCTTCGACGACGCACTCGCCTGGCTCGACTTCGCCGCCGGCGTCGCATCGACCTCTACCGAGTCCGACGCGGTGAACCGCGCGACCGCACAGCTCCTCGAGATCTCCGTCCGCCGCGAGCTCCCGCCTGCGCGCATGACGAGCGCCAATGCAGCCGCGGAGCTCGACGTTCGCACGCCATAGCACGCGCTGAGCCGCCACCTACGAGACACGCGGCCGAACCGGCCGAGGTCTTCCGCGCGACCAGTGCAATGCTGCCGACACTGCCCGGCAGCATTGCCTCGGCTCGCGCTCCCGACCGCGGGCCGTCTCGGCGCTGCTTCAGTAAGCGCGACGGTCCGCGGAGGACAGTTCCACCGCGAACGCCCACGCCCCGAGTCGGGCCCGCCGAGAGGCGGGCCGCCAAAACGGAGCCCTTGACGAAATCGCCTAACGCCGTTAACTATTGGAACACTGTTCGACCGGAACCAGCCGATGGGCGTCAAGGAACGACGACAACGCGAGCGAACGCAGGTCCGCGAGAAGATTCTCGACGCGGCCCTGGAGGTGTTTGCGAAGGATGGCGCCCAGGGCGTCACCATGCGCGCGCTCGCCGAGGCCATCGAGTACTCGCCGCCGGTCATCTACGCGCACTTTCGCGACAAGGAAGCCATCATCCAGGAGCTATGCTATAGGCAGCTCCGAAGCTTGGCCCAGCAGTTCGCGAACTTCGGCGCGCTCGATCCGGTCGAGCGTCTCCGGCGGATCGGCTACGTCTATTCGGACTTCGCCGTCGATCATCCGAGCCACTTCCGTTTCCTCTTTCTCACGCCGCACGCGTTCATTGCCGACGGAGAGGAGGTCGCGAAGGACGATCCGGAGCGGAACGCGTACGCGTTTCTCAAACAGACGGTGAAGGACGGACTCGCCGCTGGTGTCTTCCGGCCCGAGTACAAGGACGCCGAAGAGGTCGCACAGATCTGTTGGGGAAGCGCGCATGGCTTCATGGCCCTGCACAACATCAAAGGGCCGAACAGTTGGGTCGAATGGCGCGACGCGCGGAAGACCGCGCACCGGCTCATCGACGCAACGTTGGCCGGCCTCGTGAAAGCCGAGGCCAACGCTCGCACGAACGGCGCGCCGGCTCGGAAGTCTCGAGCGCGCTAGACGAGCGGGGAAAAAAAGGAGGATCGAGCAGTCGCCCACGCGGCGTTTTTTTAGGCCCTGAAGTTAACGCTGTTAGCAGTGATACCGATGTTCACCACTCGTGGGAGGACGTATGAGATCGCGTAGCACCGCCGTCGCAGCATCGACCAACCCGATCACCACAGCAGTGCATTCCGCGCTCCTCGCGCTCGCCCTTGTCGGCGTCGCCGCGGCGGCATCCGCGTGCGCACCCGCCGCCGCGAAGACGACGAACGCCGCCGACAGTGCGATCCCCGTCGTCGCTCAGCCAATTTCGCTCTCGGCGCGTGGGTGGTCAGCCACCGCGAGCGGCATCGTGCAGGCGAACGCCAGCGTCGACGTCGCGTTCCAAGTGCCGGGCAAGGTCGTCACGATCGGGCCGGACGAAGGACAGTCCGTTCGCGCCGGCCAGCCGATCGCGTCGCTCGATCCCACGGAATACCGACTCGCCGTCGAGCAGGCGGGCGCACAATCCGATCGCGCGGCGCACGATCGTGACCGCAACCAGCCGCTGCTCGCGTCGGGCGGAATCGCGCCGGCCGAGATGGAGCACCTCGAGATCGGCGCGCGTCAGAGCGCGGCGGCCGCGGATCTGGCGAAAAAGCACTTGGCCGACACGAAGCTCGAAGCTCCCATCCCGGGCATCGTTTCGCGTCGAGTCGTAGAAGTCGGCGCGACCGTCGCGGCCGGCCAGACGGTCTACACGATCGTCGCGCTCGATCCGGTTCGCGTGCGTGTCGGCGTTCCCGAAGCCGACGTCGGCCACATCACCGAAGGTGCTACGGCAACCGTGCGCATTCCGGCTCTGGACACGAGTTTCGCCGGACGCGTGTCGCTCATCGGCGTCGTCGCCGATCCCGCGACGCGAAGTTACGCCGTAGAAATTTCGGTGCCGAATCCCGCGCGAAAGCTGCGCGCCGGGATGGTCGCCGAGGCGACGATCAACACGCGCGAGTCGACGTCGGCCATGATGGTGCCGGCTCCGGCGGTGGTACACGACGGCGGCGTCAACGGGACGACGATCGTCTACGTGCTCGATCATGACGCGGCTCGCGTGCACGCGCGCCGAGTGACGACGGGCGCCGCGCACGGTGATTCGCTCGAAATTACATCGGGCGTCGCGACCGGCGAGCAGATCGTGGTGGCTGGTCAGCAGCGGCTGCGCGACGGCGCGCGGGTCCAGCAGGTTGCGTCTCCTTCGAGCGCGAACGCGGCCAAGGGAGCGCGATAGCCATGAACCCGGTTCGCTCCGCTCTCCGCAACCGCTCGGTGGTGCTCGTACTCACCGGATTCGCGGTTCTACTCGGCATCGGCGCGCTGTTCACGATGCCGCGGCGTGAAGATCCCAAGATCACCATCCGCACCGGTCTCGTGCTCGCGCGCTACCCAGGTGCAAGCGCGCAGCAGGTCGAAGATCAGGTGACGCGCAAGATCGAAGAACGCCTCTTTCGCCACCAGGAAGTTCGCAAGCTCAAGACCTTTTCGACGTCGCGCGACGCCGCGCTCGTCGTCAACGTCGAGCTCGAGGAGTGGGTCAAGGATCCGGATCGGTTCTGGGCGATGCTGCGGCACGACATGAACGAGCTGCACGCGACGGAGCTGCCGGCGACGGTGCAAGGTCCAATCGTCAACAGCAACTTTGGCGACGTCGTCGCGATGCTCCTCGCCGTGCGCGGCCCGACCTACGGCTCGCGTGAGCTCCGCGAGTATCTCGACAAGATCGACGATGCCATCCGCACGATTCCCGAGGTCTCGCGCATCAACCGCCTCGGCGAGCAGCGCGAGGAGCTTCGGGTGTCGACGACGAACGCCCGTCTCGCCGGCTTCGGCATCACGCCGCTCGACGTTGCCGGCGCCATCCGTTCGCGCACCGCGCTCGTCGACGCGGGCACCATCGACGCCGGCGACGCCGGCCGAGTGCCGATTGCCGCGAACAACCTGCTGTCGAGCGAGACCGCGTTGTCGCAGCTGCTCGTCGGATCGTCTCGCGACGGGCGACCCGTGCACCTCGGCGACTTCGCGACCGTGGACCGCGTGTACGCCGATCCGCAGTTCGTCGTTCGCGTCGACGGCTGGAGCACGGTGCTGCTCGCGGTCGAAATGCAGGAAGGACACAACATCGTGAAGTTCGGCGACAAGGTTCGGGAGAAGCTGGCGCAGCTCCGCACGACGCTGCCGCCAGACCTGATCATTCAGCCGATCGCCGATCAGCCGCAGCACGTGCAGCAACGCATGGTCGAGTTCGGCCGCGAGTTCCTCATCACGCTCGCCGCGGTGATTCTGGTGACGGTGCTGCTGCTGCCGCTTCGCGTCGCGGCAATCGCCGCCGTCGCGATTCCGATCACGGTCGCGATCACGGTGGCGATTCTGAACGCCGTGGGCATCGAGCTGCACCAGGTCACGTTCGCCGGGCTCGTCGTCGCGCTCGGCATCGTCGTCGACGACGCGATCGTCGTCGTCGACAACTACGTCGAGAAGCTGGATCACGGAATGAGCCGGCTCGAGGCCGCGTGGCGCTCGCCGACGGAGCTCGCCGTGCCGGTGCTGGCCGCGACGCTCACGATCGTCGCGTCGTTCATGCCGCTCGCCTATCTGCCGGGCGCGCCGGGCGAATTCATTCGCGCCATGTCGTTCACCGTGGCGATCGCGCTCATGGTGTCATACGCGGTCGCGATGTTGCTCACGCCGATGCTCGCGCTCACGCTGGTGAAGACCGGTCTGCACCAAGCCCCGAACGCGTCGTCGACGACGAAACAACGGCGCACGCCGCTCGACGTCATGCAGGCCGCGTACGAGCGCGTCATGACCCTGGCGATGCCCCGCAAGCGTTGGACGGTGGTCGGCGCGGTGCTCGCGTTCGTCGCCGGTCTCGCGCTGATGTCCCGCGTGCCGTACCGCTTCTTCCCGATGAACGAGCGCGATCAGCTCATCGTCGACCTCTGGATGCCGGCCGGTACGCGGCTCGCCGGAACGGACGAAGTGCTTCAGCGACTGTCGGCCGCTGTGAAGAAGGAGCCGGGCGTCCGCACGGTCGCCGCATTCACCGGCGGAGGCGCACCGCGCTTCTATTACAATCACAACCCCGAGCCGCCGACGCCGAACTTCGGCGAGCTTCTGATCAATACGGCGTCGCCCGAAGCGACGAACGCGCTGGTCGACCGGCTCTCGACACACATCGACAGGGTCGCGCCCGAAGCCTGGGTCTACGTAAAGCCCTTGCAACAGGGCCCGGTGTTCGCCGCGCCGAATGAGATCCGTCTCGTCGGCGACGACGCGAGCCTGCTCCGCACCTACGGCGACAGTGTGGCGCAGATCTTCGAGCGGACGCCCGGAAGCGCCTACGTCCACACCGATTGGCGCGATCAGGAGCTCGCACTTGGGTTGCACGTGAAGCCTGAAGTCGCCACGCGTGTCGGACTCTCCGAAGCCGACATCGCGATGCAACTCTCCGGTGCGTTCGCCGGAGCGCCGATCTCCACGTTCTGGGAAGGAAAGCGCGACCTCGACGTCACATTCCGGCTCGACGACGCCGAACGGTCCGGAATGAGCGATGTCTCGACGACGACTCTCGTGTCGCCGACGACGGGTGCCCGCATTCCACTGCGCGAAGTCGCCGACGTCGCTCCGGAGTTCCGTGCAAGCCGCATCGTGCGGCGCAACGGCGTCCGAACGCTCACGGTTCGCAGCTTCGCCGCGCCGAACGTTCTGCCGTCCGTCGTCCTCAACGCCGCGGCGCCCAAGCTCGCCGCCCTCCAGCTGCCGGCGGGAATACGGATGGAGTTCGGCGGCGAAAAGGAAGGAAGCGCCGAAGTGCAGGGCGCGGTAAACATCGCGCTCCTCGCGTCGCTCGTCGGCGTGTTCCTGATTCTGCTGTTCCAGTTCCGGAATGTGCGCCACCCGCTCGTCATCATGACGTCGATCCCACTCGCCGTGGTTGGCGCGGCGATCGGTCTCGTGATCACGGGCAATCCGTTCACCTACACGGCGAACTTGGGGCTCAACGCGCTCACGGGCGTCGTCGTTCGGAACGCGATCATCCTCGTCGACTACGCGAACGAACTGCGCCGCAACGGGGTCGACGTCGAAACGGCGGCGCTGTTGGCCGGCCGCCGGCGTCTCCGACCGATCTTCCTCACGACGATGGCCGCCGCACTCGGCGTGACGCCCATGATTCTCTCACGATCGCCGCTCTGGTCGCCGATGGCGAGTGTCATCGCGGTCGGTCTGGTCGTGTCGATGATCTTCACGCTGGTGCTGGTGCCGGTCCTCTATGTCGTGATCGAACGACGACAGGAGCGCCGCGCCGCGCGTCGCACGTACGATGAAGTCGACAACGGCGTCGCGCTTCCCAGCTCGGCGAAGATTCCGGCGGGCATCGCCGCGCTAAGCCCGGCAGCGAGCGCCGCGCTGATCCTCGGCGTCTCGATCGTCGTGGCGTTGGTTCCATCGCGGCGCCTCGAGGCCCAAACGCCATCGGCGACTTCGGTCATGCATCTCACGATCGACGACGCCATCGCACTGGCAAGAAAGCAGAGCTACGCGACGCGTCTCGCCGAGGCACGACTCAACTCGTCGGAAGCCCACGAGCGCGGCGCCGCGGCCGATCTTCTCCCGCAGCTCTCGGTGTCGGGCACACAACTGCGCAGCAGCGGCCGCACGACCATCGTCGTCCCGCGCGGCGCACTCGGCAACGAGTCGTCGGGCGCCCCACTGCCCGCGGCCGACCGGCGCTTCGATCAGGGCGCCGCCGCGCTCACGTACTCACAGGTCTCGTTCACGCAGCCAGTCACGCAACTGTGGCGCATCCGTCAGGCGCAGCAACTGGCGAACGCGCAGACCATGGGCGCCGTCGCCGGCCGCTTTCGCGCCGAGGCGGACATCACGTTGGCCGTCGAGCGCCTGTACGCGGCAGTGTTGATCGCCCGGGCGAAGGAGCACGCAGCTGAGCTCGCGATGCGGGCAACGCAGCAGCAGACCGCAAACGTGGAGCAGGCCGTCGCCGCCGGAATCAACGTGTCCGCCCAGGGACTCGGCGCGACCGCATCCGCACTTGACGCGGAGTACGTACGCCTTGCCGCCGCCGACTCCGCGTCCGACTTCGAGAGTCAGTTGCGAAACGTTCTCGCACTGCCGACGGGTACAAAGTTGGACCTCGTCGTCCCCGAGTCACGGAACGAGCCACTCGCCGCGGCCGACGTCTATCTCTCGAAGGGTCTCGCGTCCAACCCCGACGTCGCCGCGGCGAACGCGACGGTCGAGCAAGCGAAGCACGCTTCGTCGCTCGCTCGTGACAGCTACATCCCTGATCTGGGCATCGGACTCACGTACACGATGCTAAACGGCGTGAGCTTCCTGCCGCAACACGCCGTGGGACTCAGCATTCAAGGGTCGTGGACGGTGCTCGATTGGGGAAAACGCCGCTCGCTCTCGCGCGAGCGGACAGCGCAGCAGGATGCAGCCTCGATCGGCGTCGCTCTGGCGCGCGACCAAGTCTCGGTCGACGTCGATCGCGCGTATCGAGCCGCTGTTCGTGCCGAGCACGGAGCCGGAGTTGCACACGCTGCACTCCAGGCGCATCGAGCCGAGCTCGCGATCGCGAAAGACCGAGCGGGGCGCGGGTTGATTCCGGCGACAGCGTTGGCGACGACGGAGGCGGAGGTCGCTGAGAGCGAGGCGCGCGCGCTGGCGGCGGAGCTGCAGATGAGAATTGCACGGGCGGAGCTCAGACGTGCTGTCGGTGCTGACTAACTGCTAACTGCGCAGATGACGACGGCGCGACCGCCGAACGGCGCAAATCCCGAGGAGCGCAACTCCCGAGCGGCGCGAAGGGCGCGACTGCCAAACGACGCGGCTGGTCGCGCCCTCCTGCGCGGTTCGGCTTCTGCGCACTTCGCGCCGTTGGGGAGTTGCGCCGTTGGGGAGTTGCGCCGTTTGGCCGTCGCGCCGTCGTCATCTGCGCCGTCTGCCCTTTCTCAGTGTCAACTTTACATCCCTTTTTTCGTTTCCAAGGAAACGCACCCCTACTGCGATGATTCCCACCGCACGAATGGTTTCCTTGGGACTGACGTTGTCTTGTCTCGCGGCCTGCGGCGGCGATGGCACGATTAGCTCGACGCTGCCTCCGCCCCCACCGGGCCCAACCGCCGCAAACGTCTCGATCGATCAGCCGAACGGTTTCACCGGCAAGATCAAGCTCGACGTGCACGAGCAGTTTGGTCTGACCGCGACCGTTCACGATTCGACCGGTGCGGTGCTGGCCGGGCACCCGGTTGTGTGGACGAGCAACGCGCCGAACGTGGCGACCGTGTCCAATACAGGGACGGTCACCGCCATGGCGGTCGGCGACGCGACGATTTCCGCGACGAGCGACGGAAAGTCAGATTCGCGGCCGGTGCAGGTGGTCGCGCTCAACTTGACCGCGTTTCAGTTGGCCGTCGTCACGACTAACGACAGCGGGAGTCCGGTCCCGGGAGCGACCGTGCAGCAGATCTACTACGGCGCGCGGCCGGCGGGATGTGTGACGTGCAACATCCCGTACGGCGGCTTCGTTCTCGGTGCGACCAACTCCGCCGGTTCATTCGTCGGAGGGTTTACGGCGGACCCCGAAGCGATGGACGGATTCGTCGGGGCCAATCACGCCTACGCCTATGTCATCACCCATTCACCGAACTACGAGACGGATCGACAGTTCGTCATCGGTACGGCGACATCGTTCACGCAGGCCGCGCATCTCCACACAATGAAGCAGATCGCGGCGGGCGATTCGCTGTCCGTGACGATTTCGCCTGGGGATCCGGTGTACCAAGAGTTGGACACGGCTCCAGCACTCATCCCCAACACGCTATGCCGTTCGTTCCGTGTCGTCGCGGGATCCGACGGCACGCTCACCGTAAATGCGGTCGGTGACGGAGGCGTGGCACCATTCCTCGAGCTCGACAAACCCGACGAATCGGAGCTGCTCACCTATGGAAACGGCACCGTCACGAAGGCGGTGCACGCTGGGGAGATCGTCGAAGTGAGAGTTGTCTGGACGATCAGAATCGGGGCAGGGGCACAGGCATTCGAGGTAGCAACACGCATTTCCGGCACGTTCGGTGCGTCGCCTGCGATTTCACCCGAGGAGGCTCCAATGGCGAAATCTCAACGAAAGCAGAGCCGGACGACGAAGTCGAAGGCGAAGAATGGTCGCTCGACTCAAGATCGCGATCGGGATCAGAGCGAGTTCCGCGAGCCGACCGATCAGTTCGTAACCGACGCCGAGATCGAGGCACGCGAGCGCCAACGCCAGCCCTCGCCGAACGCCGGACGCGCCGGCGGAAGCGGTTCCCGCAAAAAAGGACACTAGCCGTAAACGAGACAACCGCGGCATCCGCCGCGGTTGTCTCGGCTCGATCGAAGTCCTCGACATCTCAGCGGCGCCTCTATCCTGTCGCTGCCGCCTGCCGCCGACGCCCAAAGTGTTCGCCGCGCGCGGAGGTCCCGTTTAAAGCCACGGCCCTAAGTCACAACACCCGTCGCGCAACGACAAAGTAGCTGTAGAACCAGTCCCCACCAGCGTTCAGGTCGGTGTACGCCACACCGTGCCCCGAGGTCGACGAGTGAATGATCCGCCCGTCTCCCACGTAGATCGCCACGTGTGAGATCGCCCCACCCGGCTCGGCGAACATCATGAGGTCACCGGGACGCAGGGCGCTGAAGTCGGCCGGAATCGCACGCCCCGCGTGCGCCTGTTCGCGCGACGTCCTCGGCAGCGTGATGTGGTACTTCGCGAATACGTATTTCGTGAACCCCGAGCAGTCGAATCCTTCACCCGGGGTATTCCCTCCCCACGTGTACCGCGTGCCGACGTAGTCGCTCGCCGTGCGTAGCACACGCGCCGCCTCGGCGGATGGAGGCGGCGAGTCAGGGATGCGGCGCTTGCCGCGTGACGAGGGGGACGGGGACGGTGAGGGAGACGATCGTCCATCGGACGTCGGGATCTCGGCGGGAAGGGTCGAGATGATTGCCCCGAGGACGGATTCGGGCGTGATGCCGAGGCTTGCCGGAGTACACGCGGACAGCGGGATCAATGAAGCGACGGCGATCGCGCCGAGCGGGTACGAGCGCACGGGCGGGAACATGCCCTCGGCCGAGGCATAGAGGGCGCCATCCGTGGTCTGAGGGAGAACCGGTTGCCGACCAACGCCTTAGCGACCGGCGCGCGTTGAACTAGTCGTCGGATCCGTCCGCTCTCGACGACAAGTCGGACGCACAATTGTAGACAGCCTCAGCGGCGGTGGGCGGAGCACCTAAGGATGACTCCGGCGGGCGGTTACGCGTCCTACTAGGGCGTTGACGCGTCCCCACTGACTGCCCGAGAACGACCATGCGCCTTATCCCAACTCACTCACTCAGCCGCACCGCGACCGGGCTGCTGTCGATTCTGTACCTCGCGGCCTGCGGTGGAAGCTCCGATGGCGGAGTCAAGACCACGACCCCGCCCGACACGACAACGACACCACCACCACCGACAGTCCCCGCGGCGCCAACCGGCCTCGCGGCCGCGTCGACGTCGGCCTCGTCGATCACGCTCACCTGGACACGGAATTCTTCGAACGAGACCGGATTCCAAGTCGAGCGGGCCAATGGGGCCAGCGGGTCATTCAATCTCATTGCCACAACCGCCGCCGGTGCCACGACATACAGCGACACGTCGTTGGCGCCGAGTACGACGTACAACTACAGAGTTCGCGCGGTGGGGAGTGCGGGGACCAGTGCGTATTCCAACACCGCTAGCCTGACGACGCCGGCGAGCTGCCCGGCGGCGATAGCAGTCACGCAGGACATCAGCATCACGACGAATTGGACGGGCAACGGCGGCTGCGTCGCATACCATATCACGAGTTCCATCAACGTCACCGGCACGCTGACGATTCAGCCGGGAACGATCATCTCGTTCGGGGCGAACGCGGCTCTCACGGTCACGACGGGAAGCATCGGCGCATTCGGTACGCCCTCCGCACGGATTCGCTTCACGGGCGACCAGAGCACGCGGGGCTATTGGAGAGGCATCACCGTCCTGACGCCCAACGCAGCGAACGAGTTGAGCTACGTCGACGTCTCGTACGCCGGCGGCGACGGCACGGCGAGCGCGGCGAATGTGGCGGTCCTTGGCGGGGCGCAGCTCAAGATCTCGCATACTCTTCTCGAGCAGAGCGCCGGCGTCGGCCTTTTCCTGGATGACATCGCAACCGTCGGCACGTTCGCATTGGATACGATGCGCAACAACGCCAAGGCTGGAATCAAGCTGCCGGATCGCCTCGTCGGGGTTCTCGACAATGCGTCGAGCTTCGCCAGCGGAAATGGAGTGTCGTACATCGACGCTTACGCCGTTGGAGTCTCGAGCTCTCAGCTTTGGCAGGTGACGTCGACTCCGATTCACCTCAGCGGACAGACCACTGTTTCGGCGGATCTCGTCATCGCGGCGGGCGTCACAGTTCAGTTCGGCGCCGATGCGGGGCTGACCGTTACGACGGGAAGCCTGATCGGGATCGGAACATCGACGAACCGAATCCAGTTCACACCCGAAAAACAACAACGCGGCTATTGGCGCGGGTTGACCATTCAGACCAACGCCGCCAACCGGCTGAGCTACGCGAACGTGTCGTACGCCGGCGGTGGTGGCGGCGCGAACGCGGCCGACATCGCGGTGGTGAGCGGCGGCCAGCTGCAGCTCGACAACGCTATCGTCGAGCAGAGCGCGGGCGTAGGCTTATATGCCGCCGGCACGGCGACGCTGCCGTTGTTCTCGAGCAACTCGTTCCGCAACAACGTGGACGTCGGCGTCCGCGTGACCGACCAACTCGTCGGTTCCCTCGATGTGGCGTCGGAGTACGCCGCCGGCAACGGCGTTGCGTATCTCGACGCGACCGCGTGGGGCGTGTCGAGTGTTCAGACATGGCGCATCACATCAGTCCCGATTCGCTTCAGCGGCCAGACGACCATCGCCGCCGGTCTCACGCTCGTGCCGGGCCGTGTCTCGACCGAGGACGACGAGCAGGATCTCTCCTCGCCCGCGGCGGCCCGGATCCCCGGGGAGGCGGCGGCGCTGTCGTTCGCCGAGCGCGGGGTGCGGGCCTCGGTGGTGCGGCTGCCGCCGTCGGTGCACGGCGAGGGGGATCACGGTTTCGTCCCGCACATCATCGCCGTCG
>Ga0157372_10001799_pt1 | contig 23283 bp, 14 predicted proteins | sample C55metaG_FD_115307 | JGI IMG/M metagenome (GOLD analysis project Ga0157372, IMG submission 115307) | Corn rhizosphere microbial communities from Kellogg Biological Station, Michigan, USA - C5-5 metaG | ecosystem: Host-associated > Plants > Roots > Rhizosphere > Soil | place: USA: Michigan... | reverse complement strand
TAATATGAAAATGTCCGGCGAAAAGATGGACACCATGCCAATGAAAAATATGGGCAATATGGATATGGGAAATATGAACAATATGCTAATGGAAAAATCGCAGGAGAAACCAACGTCAGTCATTGTTGACGTACCACCTAAAATTGTACGTTATGATTTATATGTAGATGATACTACTGTAAATTTTACAGGAAAGCCCAAACATGCGATTGCAATAAACAGCACCATTCCTGCACCTACCTTGTATTTCACAGAAGGTGATACAGCAGAAATCTATGTACATAATATGATGAACGAAGAAACGATGATTCACTGGCATGGCGTTATTTTACCCAATCGTTTTGATGGCGTTCCTTATTTAACTACTTACCCTATAAAGCCCGGTAAAACACATTTGTTTAAATTCCCTATCGTCCAAAACGGAACTTATTGGTATCACAGCCATACCGGATTGCAGGAACAAAGTGGCATGTATGGAGCATTAGTATTTCATAAAAGAGAGGAAGCGCCGATGAAAGAATATACCATGGTTTTAAGTGACTGGACAAATGAAAAACCTGGTGAAGTAAACCGCCGGTTGCACAACCAAACCGATTGGTATGCTATAAAAAAAGGAACTACACAAAGCTATGCGGAAGCAATCCGGACAGGGCATTTTAAAACCAAAATAAATAACGAATGGAAACGCATGCTGGCAATGGATGTAAGCGATGTGGCTTATGATAAGTTTTTGCTTAATGGAGAACCTGTAAGAGAACAGCCACAATTTAAAGCAGGTGATAAAGTAAGGTTACGTGTTGTCAATGGGTCGTCTTCAACTTATTTCTGGCTGCAGTTTGCCGGTGGAAAATTAACAGTCGTTGCTAACGATGGACAGGATGTAGTTCCGGTAGAAGTTGACCGATTGATTATGGGCGTTTCAGAAACCTATGATGTAATCGTAACCATTCCTGAAAATATGAGTTATGAATTTCGTGCTACTTCAGAAGACAGAACAGGCCATAGTTCGCTTTGGCTGGGAAGCGGCATGAAAATGCCTGCGCCTACATTGCCCACTTTAAAATATTTTGCGGGAATGAAAATGATGAATGACATGATGAAAATGAATGGCGATATGAAACCGATGGAAGGCATGGAAATGAGTAATCAAACGATGGATATGAATACAGTAATGTATCCTGAAATAACAGGTTATGAAGATGGGAAAAAACATAACAATAGAAACGAAATGCCGGGGATGGAGATGGATAATTCAAACAAAAAGGAAACTATGCCCGGCATGAAAATGCCTAATACAAATAAGAATGATAAAACAGGTTCCATTATTAAAGAAGACGGCATGGCAGGAATGGATATGGGCAACAGTTCTGACATCGTAACGCTTAATTATGGAATGTTGCGCTCGCCCGTTAAAACCACTTTGCGCGATGGGCCAACAAAAGTTTTGCGTTTTAATTTAACCGGAAATATGAATCGCTACGTTTGGACTATCAACAATAAAACCATTTCAGAATCCGATAAAATTTTAATTAAGAAAGGTGAAAATGTAAAAATCATATTGTTCAATAATACCATGATGCGGCACCCGATGCATTTACATGGGCATTTTTTCAGATTGATAAATGACCAGGGAGAATATTCGCCATTAAAATCGGTAGTGGATATCATGCCGATGGAAACAGACACGTTGGAATTTGCAGCTACCGAAAGCGGCGATTGGTTTTTTCATTGCCATATTTTGTACCACATGATGAGTGGAATGGGAAGGGTGTTCAGTTATGAAAATTCACCGCCAAATCCGGAATTTCCCAATCCTGAAAAAGCATACAGAAAATTCTTAAGTGATGATAAGATGCTGCATTTCATGACCAATGTTGGTTTGGAAACTAATGGTAGCGATGGAGAAGCCATGTTAGCTAATACACGTTATCGCTTGCAAACAGAATGGCGAATAGGTTTAAATGAACATCATGGTTATGAAAGTGAGAGCCATTTGGGTAGGTATTTGGGTGTAATGCAATGGCTATTTCCTTATGTTGGTTGGGATTTTCGTAAACGGACATTAATACCGGGTGAAAAAAATATATTCGGGCAATTACTGGCGCCAAAGAAGAATTTGTTTGGTCAAACCAATACAAAAAACTTCAGGCAGGTGGTTCATGTGGGTGTTGAATACACACTGCCGATGTTGGTAATAGCCGATGGTTCTATTGATAGTGAAGGAAAGTTGCGTTTTCAATTAAGCCGCGAAGATATAGGTATATCTAAACGCTTGCGTTTCAATTTTAGGGTGAATACTGATAAAGAATATACAGCAGGATTCAGATACATCACCACCAAATGGCTTGCCCTATCTACTCATTTTGATAGCGACATGGGCTTGGGTGCGGGTGTTGTTTTAACTTATTAAATAGGTATAAGGGTTTCATGTATCAGGTGTGAGGAAATTAATTAACCATTACAGTAAATAAGCAAATAAACATTAACCAATAATTCATAACAATTTAAATCACCAATTATGATCGGTTATCACACGTACAAAAATTGTATTGATGCATGTTTAAAATGTGCAACAATCTGTAATCATTGTGCTTCCGCTTGCTTACAGGAAGAAGATGTAAAAATGATGGCAAAGTGCATCCAACTTGACATGGAATGCGCTACTATTTGCTATGCATCCGCGCAACTAATGAGTTTAGGAAGTAGTAAAGCAAAAGAACTCTGTAAAATTTGTGCAGACCTTTGCGATGCTTGTGCAGCAGAATGTGCCAAGCATAAAACAGAGCATTGTAAAGAATGAGCAGAAGCATGTAAACAATGCGCACAAGCGTGTAGGGCAATGGCTTAATTATTCTTGAAAGGATGCAGGTGAAATTTATCTGCATTCTCTTTTTTATTTCTTTACTTAAAAAATAATCATGGAAAATAATCATCAAAAAATTATGCAAAAGATGAATGGCATGAAGGATATGAAGCGCAATAACAATTCATACAGAAAATTATTTATCATGCTGACGCTGTCATTTGTTTCAATGTATATCCTTATGTACTCAATGGCAAACAGCATTGAAAATGTATATCCAAACATCAATCAATTTTATATGGCTGGTTTAATGACCATGCCTATGATGATCATTGAACTGGGTTTAATGGGAAAAATGTATATGAATAAAAAACTGAATGCCCTGCTTATTTCTATTAGTTCTGCGGCGTTAGTCGCCTTCTTTTTATTAATCCAGTTTCAAACAGGTGTTACAGATAGACAATTTTTGAGAGGTATGATCCCACATCATGCAGCGGCTATTCTAATGAGTGAACAATCAAAATCGCAAGATCCCGAAATTAAAAAACTGCAACAGGAAATTATCTCAAGTCAGCAGGAAGAAATAAAAGTGATGAAAGCGAAATTAAAAGAAATGGAAAAATAGTTTTTTGCAATTTTCACTCAAAATTAGAAAATGAAAAATTATGATTAGCCATAATTCATCAGGAAAGGAATAAAGAAAAAATAATTAGAAATAATCATGGAATCCTTCTTAAACATTTATTGGAATATCAATCCTGAAATCTTTCGTATCGGAGGGTTTGCAATCAGGTATTATTCGTTAATGTTTGCAGCCGCATTTTTGCTCAGTTACGTTGTATTGTCAAAAATATATAAACGCGAAAATGTATCAATTCACCTACTGGATAAGCTTACCATTTTTATTGTTGTTGGAACATTGATTGGTGCAAGATTAGGGCAAGTTTTCTTTTATGAATTCGGATATTATAAACAACACTTGTTGGAAATAATATTGCCATTCAGTATTAAACAGGGAAATTTTGAATGGACAGGTTACCAGGGTTTGGCAAGCCATGGAGGAGCCATTGGAATTCTTATTGCTTTAGCGTGGTATTGTAAAAAATACAAACAACCATTTCTACGGGTGATAGACAGGTTAGTAATTGTGGTGGCCCTTTCGGGTTTTTTTATTCGTGTGGGAAATCTTTTTAATTCGGAAATAATTGGCAAACCCACGCATGTTTTCTGGGCATTTATTTTTGAAAGAATAGATTTTATTCCGCGCCATCCAACACAGCTTTATGAAGCGATATGCTATCTTATTATCTTTTTTGTTTTATGGAATATTTACAATAAACATGGCCTGCAATTGAAAAAAGGATTTTTGTTCGGATTATTTCTGGTACTTGTTTTTTCTGTTCGTTTCCTCATGGAGTTTTTAAAAGAGAATCAGGAAGTGTTTGAAAATGCTTTGCCTATAAATATGGGGCAAATATTGAGTATTCCATTTATTATAGTTGGATTTTATTTTTTTTTCCGAAGACCATTAATCTAAACGAATTTGTAATTATCTGATTTTATTAAGCGAATTAATTGTTTCATATGAGAACATATAAATGAAAAAACAAACCCTCCTGCTCACGAAGGGGCACTCTTTTATAATACACGTTATTTATTGTTTTATATTTAAAGAAAATTAACTGCTAAAATTAGGAAATGGAAACTCTGCAAAGTAAATTACTTGATCTGGTTCAGGCTAAATGTTGTGTTTGCGAATCAGATAATGCCGAAATAGTTGGTAAGGGAAAAGACTATGAATACAAAACAAGTGAAGACACTTTTTTGGCGATGAAGTGCAATTCATGCGGTTTGGTTTATTTAAATCCACGGCCGGGGATCTCAGAATTTAAAACAATCTATCCAGCCAACTATCATGCTTTTAATTTTTCTGAAAAAGACTTCGGTATAGTTCATAAAATCAGATCACGCCTTGAGGCCCAACGACTACTAAAAAGCTTTAAAGATCTGGGTGAAGGTGCCCGAATTTTGGATGTAGGATGTGGCGATGGCTTTCACCTAAAATTATTGCATCGATACGGAAAAAAATCCTGGATTCCTGAAGGTATTGATATGGATGAACGGGCTGTTGCAAAAGCGAAGGAATCAGGCCTGAATGTTTATCGTGGAAGTGTTGAATCTATTGACTTGCCTGAAAATAGTTATGATTGTGCATTCATCATTCAAACGATTGAGCATGTTGAAAATCCATATAAAGTTTTATTCGGAATCAGTAGGCTATTAAAGCCTGGTGGAAAATTACTGATCGTTACAGATAACACCGGTTCCCTTGATTTCAGCTTCTTCAGGAAGTGCTATTGGGGGGGATATCATTTTCCACGGCATTGGAATTTATTTAATAAAAATTCTTTAGCCAAACTTGCAGCCAAAGCTAATTTTGACATAGAAATTTTAGAAACCCAGGTTAGTCCCGTGAATTGGGTTTATACAATTCACAATTGGCTGGTTGACATTAAAGCACCATATTGGCTCATTAATAAATTTACACTTAAATCAACTGTTTCGCTTTCCGTTTTTACAATGCTGGATATTATTTTGCAAAAATTTGGCAAGGGTGCGCTTTTGCGGGCAGTTTTGAAGAAGCCTTTGTAAAATTAGAGCTACGGATTTTCGAGTATCCATCTTGTAAGTAAACTTGATAAAAGCCTTGCATAATTTAAATTTCGTAGTAAAATAAAATTCTATAAATTTATCTTCATAAAGTTTTATGAAAACAACTATTTCTATACGGTTAAAAGCAGCTTCTTTATTGATCCTATTTTCTCTAAATATGGTTATAGGGGGTGCTTGCGCTATTGGTATAGATATGTGGTTCAACATCAGCCATCACGAGGAAAAAGAAATGGTGGCTCATGGAAGCCCTTCTCATCATCACAACAGAACTGAAATAGCGGATCATGAAAATGCTTCTCATCATCATGATGAAGCAGATGAGCACCATAAATCAAAAGATAATAAGGATAATTGCTGCAATGATCAGGTCATTAAATTTGCCCAGGTTGATAAATTTGTGCCTCATTTTGCGGGGCTTAATGCCATATTTTTTACCTCTTTAATTTCCTCTTTTTATAATATTGATGTTTTACATACTTCTAAATCATCTGCCAACATCAAGTATTTTGTCAGGCATCACCATCCCCCAATTCCAGACATTCGTATAGCTATCCAAAGTTTTCAGATATGATTTAATGCTTAAGGTTATTTTCTTCATGGTATTATTATCCATGTTGGTAATTATTTTATTAAGCATTAAATACATAAAATTATATGAACACAAAGAAGCCTATTGCCATTATAGGGGCAGGGATTGCAGGATTGACTGCTGCAAATTTTTTAAGACAGAATAACGTTCCATTTGTACTTTTCGAAGCGGGCGATAAGATAGCAGGACTCGCATCTAGTTTTAAAGATGCTGAAGGGTTTAGCCACGACTTTGGTGCTCATTTCGTAACTAATCGGCTGGCTGATGCAATTGGGGTAGGGTCTGAATGTCAATTGGTAAAACATTATGGAGAAGCAGTCTGGCTAAAAGGTAAAAGTTACAATTATCCATTCGGCCTGATACAAATTCCCAGAATGTCTTTGAATTTTGTAAAAACAAAAATTAAATTATTTAATAACAAGAAAGCGCCTATTTCAGCGGCTGAATGGTTTAATATGCAGTTTGGATCTTCTATTGCTAACGAAGTTGCGCTTCCTCTTATCGAAGCATGGTCAGGGGCACCAGCAGAAAAACTTTCTTCGGCCGTGGGTGAAAGTTTGCCTGGCAGCATTCTTAAAACTCTTTATTTAAAAATTTCCAGTGTACTTACAGGTCGTGCGGTTTCTTGTGGTTATAACAGAGAGATGCCGGAAATGCCATCTGTATGGCATGTTTATCCAAATGGTGGCATTGCTACCTTATGCTCAAAGCTTGCCGAAGGCTTAGAGGATTCTATTAGGCTGAAATCGCCTGTAGAGGAAATCCTAGTGGAAAACGAAAAAGTGGTTGCCGTAAAGGTAAAAGGCGAAATACGAGAAGTGGCTGCGGTTATTAGTACTGCACCTGCAAATATTCTCGCAAAGATGGTGAAAGGCACAACTGCTTTGCATGGTGCAGAGGGTTTTCGATTTCGGCCAATGCTGTTTGTGAATTTACGTTTAGAAGGGCGAAAGCTATTACCTGATACCGTTTTATGGTTTCCGGAAAGGAAATTTCCTTTTTTTCGAATCACAGAAGTGACTCGTTCAATGCCGTGGTTGGCCCCGGAAGGAAAATCCATTATTACTGTTGATATTGGATGTCAAAAGGATGATGAGTTTTGGATAATGGATGAAGAAAAACTGACCCAACTTTGCCTAAAGCATCTTGAATCTGTGATTCCGAATGTTAGAGAAAAATTTATAGGAAGTAATGTTTTACGAACTCCCATAGCTTATCCGGTTTTTCTTAACGAATATGAGAAAGAGCGCAAAGATTTTGAGCAATCCACTAATATTGAAAATCTTTTGAGTATTGGACGTAATGGTGAATTTTCCCACCGGTTTATGGAGGATGTTTATTGGCGTACCAGGAAAAAGGTGGGGAAGTTAATTGGAAAATTAGCATGAATCTTGAGATTGTAAGATAATAATGCACGAGGATCTTTCATTTCAATCATATCAAATACGAAGTAGGGTCGTCATGCATTTAATCAGATGGTATTGGTAACTTGACTAATAAGTACTTTAGGTTCTGAATTTTTTATCAAATTATTGTGGCTAAATTATCTGTAATTCTACCGGTCCTTGGTATTGCTTCAAGGAAACAATAATTTTAAATTCTTAATTTTTATCACCAGATTTTTTAAACTCTCATTATGGAAAATCATAAGCACCATTCGAGCCATCAGATGACGCCTAAAAAAGAAATGGAAATGGAGAAGAAAATTAATAAAGTGGATCACACTAAAATGGATCACAGTTCCATGCACCACGATGCAAATCCATCCATGGGAATGGAAGGCCACGACCATCACGCGATGATGATTATGGATTTCAAAAAGAGATTTTTTGTCACATTAATTTTATCCGTCCCGATATTGTTGTTGTCGCCTATGATACAGCATTGGATTGGTGTTGATTGGAAGTTTGCAGGTTCCGGCTATATTTTATTTGTGCTGTCAACCTTTGTTTATTTATATGGCGGATGGCCTTTTTTAAAAGGTTGGTACCAGGAAATGAAATCCTGGAACCCCGGTATGATGACGCTGATTGGGTTTGCTATTTCTGTAGCTTATATCTATAGTTCGGCAACTGTTTTTGGTTTAGAAGGAATGGATTTCTTTTGGGAACTGGCCACCTTAATTCTCATCATGCTTTTAGGGCATTGGATAGAAATGAAATCCGTGGCAGGCGCGTCAAAAGAATTGGAATTATTAGTGCAGTTGATGCCCGCTGATGCACATTTAATTTCGGAGAATGAAGTGATTGATGTAAAAACCGAAACACTCAAAGAAAATGATATGATCCTCATCAAACCGGGCGAGAAAGTAGCGGCAGATGGTATCATCGAAGAGGGGGAAAGTTATCTGAATGAAAGTATGCTTACCGGCGAATCGAAACCGGTGAGAAAATCGAAAGGCGATCAAATAATTGCAGGTTCATTAAACGGAAACGGTTCATTAAAAATAAGAGTGGCTCATGGCGCCAAAGATTCTTATTTATCGCAGGTAGTTAAATTGGTAAAGGATGCGCAGAATGCGAAATCGAATACGCAATTGCTGGCCGATAAAGCAGCGCAATGGCTTACGGGCATTGCGATTCTTGCAGGGGTGGCTACTTTTATTTATTGGTATGTGGATGGAAAAACTTTGGCATTTGCCATGGAGCGCATGGTAACAGTTATTGTAATTTGTTGTCCTCATGCATTGGGATTGGCAGTGCCTTTAGTAGTTGCAAAATCAACCGCTTTATCTGCTAAAAATGGTTTGTTGATCAAAAACAGAACTGCATTTGAAAACAGCAGAAAAATAACTACATTGGTTTTTGATAAAACCGGCACATTGACCATCGGAAAATTTGAAGTTTCAAAAGTAGTTTCTCTACAAAATGGCTTATCAGAAAATGAATTGATACGAATTGCTTCCGCATTAGAACAAAACTCTGAACATCCGATTGCAACGGGCATTATGCAAAAAGTAAAAGATTTAAAAATCCAAGTTCCGGCTACGGAAAATTTTAATGCCATCACTGGAAAAGGCGTGGAAGCTATTGTGGAAGGCAAAAAAGTAAAAGTAGTAAGCCCTGGATTTTTAAAGGAAAATAATATTCCATTACCAGAGAATTTTAAAACCGATGCTGCTGAAACCATTGTGTTTGTAATCATAGATAATACTTTGGCGGGTTACATTGCTTTATCAGATGAAATACGCCCTGAATCGGCGGAAGCAATTCAAGAATTGAAAAAGAATAACATCAAATCCATTTTGCTTACAGGCGACAATAAAAACGTCGCCGAAACAGTAAGCAAAACTTTAGGCATGGATAGTTTTATTGCAGAAGTATTGCCGCATCAAAAATTAGAAAAAATTAAAGACCTTCAAAGCAATGGCGAATTTGTTGCTATGACAGGCGATGGTGTAAATGATGCGCCCGCATTGGCCCAGGCTGATATTGGAATTGCGGTTGGGAGCGGAAGCGACATCGCAGCAGAAACGGCTGGAATCATATTGGTAAACAGCAATCCAAAAGATATTGTGAACCTCGTCTTATTTGGCAAGGCCACCTATCGCAAAATGGTTCAAAACCTGATGTGGGCAACAGGTTACAACGTTATTGCTTTGCCTTTGGCAGCAGGGGTTTTGTACAACTATGGTATAGTATTAAGCCCCGCAGCAGGCGCCGCATTGATGAGCATTAGTACCATTGTTGTCGCCATCAATGCAAGCATGTTGAGAATTAAACGATGAATGACTTAATGATTAACAGAGATCGATAAAATATATTTTGCTCTCTACAGTTTGATTTTTCAGGAAGTAGAACCTAATAATATTATGAATCATATTGACCTTCACCCTTCTTCTATTGCCATAAGAACCACTTTATATGGTATTGTTGTAAGTGTGATACTGATTTTTATAAAGGGAATTTCTGGCCACTTAGGGCATTCTTATGCTTTAATTGCAGATGCCACAGAATCAGGTGCGGATATTTTAAGTTCCGGATTATTATGGGTGGGATTACGTATAGCAGTGAAAGAACCCGATGAGGAGCATCCTTACGGCCATGGAAAAGCTGAACCATTAGCAGCCATTGCAGTCTCTCTTTTTTTAATTGGTGCCGCCACATGGATTGCTTATCATTCGATAAATTTTATAGGCACACCTCATACATTACCTAAAAGCTTTACTTTATGGGTACTATTGATTGTTATTGGAATTAAAGAAATTATGTTTCGATATGTTTTAAGTGTTGGTAACAAAATAAACAGCCAGGCAGTAAAAGCAGATGCACAACATCATAGAAGCGATGCAATCACTTCTGTAGCCGCCTTTATTGGAATTTCTATTGCCTTAATTGGCGGCAAAGGTTACGAAGGCGCAGATGATTGGGCAGCACTTGTTGCATCTGCGCTTATTTTTTATAATGCTATAGTAATCATAAGACCAGCATTATCAGAAATTATGGATGCGGCCCCTTCCAATGAAATTGTTGAGAAGGTAAAGAATTTAGCAGGTTCCGTATCAGAAGTAAAAGGTATAGAGAAATGCTTTGTAAGAAAAATGGGATTTGACTATTATGTGGATATTCATATTGAGGTAGATGGCCAGTTAAGCGTTATAGAAGGTCATCGTATTGCTCATTTAGTAAAAGATGCTCTTCTTGAAAGTAAATTAAGAGTTATAAACGTTTTGGTGCATATAGAACCTTTTCAAACATGAAAAATTTTAGAAATTTTGTTTTATGGAATCCAAAAGATTTATAAAAAAATAAAAATGGATAACAATGATTTTCCTTATCTCGTAAATTATTTTTCCTGATAACACAAATAACCGAGCCTTCTTTAAATGAGTTTCGCAAAAAAAATCATTTAAAGTATGAAGAAAGGCCTAGTATTGATAGTGTTTTTATTTCCATTAGGTTTATTAGCCCAGCAAATAAAAGATTCCGCTAAAACCATTTCTTTGAAAGAAATAATTGTAAATGGAATTAAAACTGTTAGAGGCACTGGCCACATGCCTGAAGTGAAAGATGGAATCATATATGCCGGCAAAAAAAATGAGGTTATCCTTGTAGATAGTTTAGATGCCAACAAAGCAATCAATAATACCAGGCAGATATTAGGGAGAATTCCAGGATTAAATATTGTGGAAACAGAAACCGGTGGCTTTACGGCAAATGGCATTGCTACCCGCGGGCTTAATCCTGTCCAGAGTATTGAGATGAACACCAGGCAAAATGGCTATAACATCAGTGGTGATGTTTTCGGCTATAACGAAGCTTATTACCTTCCCCCGATGGAAGCGGTAAGCCGTATCGAGATGGTACGTGGCGCAGCTTCGCTTCAGTTTGGACCACAGTTTGGCGGCATGGTAAATTATGTTTTAAACGAAGCACCAAAAGATAAAAAGTTTGAATGGTACACGTCAGAAACCGCAGGCAGTTTTGGTTTATTCAACACCTTTAATTCAATTGGCGGTACTATAAATAAAATGAGCTATTATGGTTTTGTTCAATACAGAACGATGAATGGTTGGAGGCCCAACAGCCAGCAATGGCAGTTGTCAGGATTTGGCAGAGTGCAATATGACCCTTCTGAAAGATTAAAAATAGGCGTAGAATATACCCTTCTTCGAAACAGAATAAAAATGCCCGGTGGCCTTACTGACAGCATGTTTAAAGCTAATCCCCGGTCCTCTTTCAGAAGCAGGAACTGGATAAAAAGCCCATGGAATATTGTGACTGCGTATGCCAATTTCACTTTTTCTTCACGAACCTCTTTGGACATAAAAACCTCTTTAATGCTTAGTAACCGTGCATTGGTTTGGCGCAATGAAGATGGAGGCGCAGGCGCATTGGACAATATTGATCCTTCCACGGGAAAGTATGTTAATCGTGAAGTAGAAAATGAAGACATGAATAATACTTCTACCGAAATCAGGTGGCTACATAACTATTCCCTGGGGAAAATGAAGAATACGCTGGCTGGTGGTGTAAGATATACTTATGCGTGGTTTAAAAAACAAAGTGGTGGCGAAGGAACTACAGGGTCGGATTTTGATCTATCCATTACAGGTGATTTTGAAAAAAATATTGATTTCACTACTACTAATATCGCGCCTTTTGTAGAAAATATTTTCAGGATAAATAATCGTTTCAGTTTTACCCCGGGTTTTCGTTTTGAATATTTAAAAAGTACCAGCGATGGATATAAAGAATCGGATGGCATAACGATTCCTTCCAATGAAAACCGCGAAAGATATATTCCATTATTCGGTATTGGTACAGAGTATAAAGTTACCAACAATACAAATCTCTATGCCAATATCAGCCAGGCTTACGGGCCAATTTCTTATTCACAGATATCACCAATTGGTGTTACTTCAAAAATAGACCCAAACTTAAAAGATGCCAGTGGTTTTAATGCAGATATTGGTTATCGTGGCACCGTTAAAAACTATTTGAATTTTGATGTAGGTTTATTTTATATGGCATACAATAAGAGAATTGGAACTGTTCTGATTAATCAGGGTTCAAGCGCCCCTTATACATTACGGACAAATGTTGCCAATAGCGTTCATCAGGGATTAGAAAGTTATGTGGAATTTAATCTGTTGAAATACCTGGATCAGCATTCCAAAAGAGGGTTGAGTATTTTTAATTCTCTTGCTTTGATTGACGCTAAATATACAACGGGCGAATTTAAGGGTAACCGGGTGGAGGCTTCCACAAAATATATCAACAGAATCGGCTTAACTTATTCTGATAAAAAATTATCAGGCACTATGCAAATGAGTAATGTGGGTGATGCTTTTGGTGATGCTACTAATGCCCGGGTAAGTTCGGATCCGGTTGCGGGATACATACCGGCTTACAGCGTTTTTGACGCAAGCGCCACCTACAGGATCAATCGTTATTCTTTGAAAGCAGGTATGAATAATATTGCCGATAAAAAATATTTTACACTTCGCGCAGATGAATATCCCGGACCGGGAATTATTCCTTCCATTGGTAGAAGTTTTTACGTTGGTATTTCTGCTAAGTTTTAGATGGCGTAGAGGATTAAATACCCGGGTTGGTATTGCAATAATGATGACCGAATTTTCATTCACTTAACTTTGAGTTAAAATCTGTAAGATGAAGAGTTTAAAAATATCAGGATGCATTATTATGTTTTGTGCATTATTAAGTCTCTCAGCAGTGGCACAAAACGATACCTTATTTGTATATGGCCCAGGCGGGCCCTTTGGCCCTATTAATGAATGCGCGCAGGTTTTTGGCAGGCATCACAACATTACAATAAAAGTGACTGCAGGTCCTGAAGCTAACTGGATTGTGCAAGCAAAAAAGAATGCGGATTTGATTTATGGCGGTGCAGAATACATGCTTACCCAATTTGAGATAAAACATAATAATCTTGTTAATAAAAATACCAGAACGGAATTATTCAAGAGAGGAGCGGCTATTTTAATAAGACCAGGAAATCCTAAAAATATTCATTCATTCGATGATCTCACAAGAAGCGGCATCAATATATTGGACATTAATGGCGCCGGCCAGTTCGGCCTTTGGGAAGATATTGCAGGCAAACAAAATTTAATCGGAGGTATCCAGAAAAATATAAAACAATCTTTTATAAACACTGCCCTTGGCATAGAGGCGTGGAAAAGAGATAGCAGTTATGATGCCTGGATAACCTACTATTCGTGGCATGTGCGACTAAAAGACATCACACAATCTGTAAAAATTCCCTCAGCTATAAATGTTTACAGAGGCACCCCTATTGCATTGACAACCATCACAAAACAAGCGGAATTATGCAGCCTGTTTATTTCCTATATGAAATCGACAGCAGGCCATACGATATTTAAGAAATGGGGCTGGGAATAAAATAAGGCCTGAAAAGTTCATAAAGTTTATAAGAATTTAGCTTTATGTAAGTATTTAAGCAAATGATTAAATACTTATCTTTGCCACATGGAAAATAGTACCTGTATAAGATTGTTTGCAGATTTGAAACAAATAAAGAATTGTAAAGCCACTCTGAAAATTGCTCAGAAATCTTTTAATCAATTATCTAATATTCTTTCTTTAGCCGGTAATGAAGCCAGACTTAAAATTCTTTATTTATTGGAAGAGGAAAAGGAATTATGCCCCTGCGACCTTTCCGATATTTTGGGAATAAGTGTTCCGGCTGTATCACAACATCTAAGGAAATTAAAAGACGGTAACATAGTTGAAACCAGGAAAGAAGGCCAAACCATTTATTATTCCCTTACCAACGAAAACCTGAAAATTTTAAAACCTTTCTTCAAACATATTAAGGTACGAACTCAAAAATCAGAAACGTTATGATCCCTCTAAAATCAACCAACCCATTTACAAATGCCGGTCTTATTTCAGCATTTGCCGCTTCTTTGTGTTGTGTCACTCCTGTTATCGCTTTATTTGCCGGAACCAGCAGTATTGCAGCTACCTTTTCATGGATAGCGCCTGCAAGGCCTTATCTAATTGGTTTGTCAGTTGTGGCATTAGCGCTGGCATGGTACCTAAAACTAAAACCACAAGCTACCGATAATTGTGGTTGTGCCGTTGATGGAAAACCAAAGTTTATCCAGTCAAAAACATTTCTATTGATGGCAACGGTTTTTGCAGCTGTAATGATCGCGTTTCCATACTATTCAAAAATATTTTTTCCAAAGACTGAAAAGCAAATAGTGTTTGTTGAAAAATCAAACATTCAATCAGCCGAATTTAAAATCAGTGGTATGACTTGCGAAGGCTGCACGGAAGAAGTGAAACATGAAGTTAATAAGCTACAGGGGATTTTAAAATCTGAGGCATCCTATCAAAATGCGAATGCAATGGTTCAGTTCGACAATTCGAAAACAAATATTGCTGAAATTATACGAGCTATTAATTCAACCGGATATAAGGTTACTCAAACAAAATTAAGATAAATGAAAAATGCGATAACACTACAGTCAACAATTACCTGCCCGAATTGCGGTTTTGAAAAAGAAGAAACAATGCCTACTGATGCCTGTCAGTATTTTTATAAATGCACCAACTGTGAAACAATTTTAAAACCGAAGAAAGGTGATTGTTGCGTTTTTTGTAGTTATGGCACGGTAAAATGTCCCCCAATTCAAATGAAGCTGTCCTGTTGTGCTTAATTTTAAAAATTGGTAGCACTTATTTTTGTAACTAATGATTTCTATTTCTCTTTATCGAAAACATTTTTAAAAAGAAAAGCTATTTTTGCGTCCGATGAAATTTTTAGCTTTCATAATGGCAATCCTTGTTTTGGCGATGAGCGTAATGCCTTGCGCTGACAGTGCTAATGCCATTTCTAAAGCGAAAACAGAATTTAAAAAAGCGTCCCATCAATGCGGCAACTCAAAAAGCGATATTTGTTCACCCTTTTGCCAATGCGCCTGCTGTGCCGGTTTTACTATTATTTATCGTAATTCATTATTTACTGCAATTTCATTTGCAGTAAACAAACAAATAAGTAGTTTTCTTCCTTCTGAAGTTATAGATATTACCCTTCCCGTTTGGCAACCGCCACAATTAGTATAACATTTTAAAGTTCGAATTATGCAAAAGCCTCATGGCTTACTGCATTATTATTTTACGTTCTGAAAAGTTATATTAATGTTAGAAAAGATTATACAGTTTAGTATTAAAAATAAGTTGGTGATGGGCGTAATGACCTTAGCCCTTATTATTTGGGGTTTGTGGAGCGCTACAAAATTGCCCATTGATGCCGTTCCCGATATTACCAATAACCAGGTGCAGGTTATTACAGTAACGCCTACATTGGCAACACAGGAAGTGGAACAATTTGTTACATATCCAATAGAACAAAGTGTTGCCAATTTACCTGATGTGGAAGAAATTCGTTCTATTTCGCGCTTTGGCCTTTCAGTTATCACAATTGTTTTTAAGGACAATGTAAATATTTATTTTGCCCGCCAGCTAATCAATGAAAAACTAAAAGAAGCGGAAGAAGAAATTCCCAAAGGAATTAGTACACCTGAATTAGCGCCGGTTAGTACTGGCTTGGGACAAATATATGAGTATGTCATTCATCCAAAAAAAGGAAGCGAAAATAAATACAGTGCATCTGATTTGCGAACCATGCAGGACTGGATTGTAGCGCGGCAATTATATGGTACTCCGGGCATTGCAGAAGTAAACAGTTTTGGCGGAATGCTCAAACAATATGAAGTAGCCGTTAATCCCGACAAGCTGAAAGCAATGAATGTAACAATTCCGGAAATCTTTACCGCTTTGGAAAAGAACAATCAAAATACGGGTGGCGCTTACATTGAAAAAGGACCGGATGCTTATTTTATCAGGGGGATTGGTTTGGTTACTACACTGGATGATATTGGAAAAATCGTTGTAAAAAATACCGGCGATATTCCTGTACTCATCAGGGATGTAGCTGATGTACGTTTCGGCCATGCTATAAGATATGGAGCGATGACAAGGAATGGAGAAAAAGAAGTGGTAGGAGGAATAGTGATGATGCTGAAAGGAGCTAACAGCGCGGAAGTTACCAATCGTGTAAAGGCGAAAATGGAAATCATCAAAAAATCTTTGCCTGCTGATGTAGATATAGAACCATATCTGGACAGAACTAATTTGGTTAAAAGAGCCATTTCAACTGTTGAAAGAAATTTGACAGAAGGAGCTTTAATTGTCATTCTTGTTTTAGTAATATTCCTCGGGAATTTTCGGGCAGGTTTAATTGTGGCTTCTGCTATCCCTTTATCCATGCTTTTTGCATTGGGATTAATGAATGTATTTGGTGTATCAGCAAACCTGATGAGTCTTGGTGCAATTGATTTTGGATTAATTGTAGATGGCGCAGTAATTATTGTAGAAAATGTGTTGCACAAACTGTCTCATTCAGAAAGGTTATCGGGAAAGCTAACACAAAAGCAAATGGATGAAACCGTTAACGGTAGTGCAAAACAAATGATGAGTTCCGCAGCATTTGGCCAAATTATCATTTTGATTGTTTACTTACCTATTCTTTCCTTGCAGGGCATAGAAGGTAAAATGTTTCGTCCTATGGCAGAAACAGTAAGCTTTGCCATCCTTGGCGCATTAATTCTTTCATTGACTTACATACCGATGATATCGTCTTTATTTCTTTCAAAGAATATTAAACATAAAGTAACGTTTGCTGACAGAATGATGAATTTCTTTCAGCGTTTATACACTCCTGTTATCCATTGGGCTGTTAGATTCAAATATACAGTAGTTACTGTGGCAGCTTTGATAACCATCATCACTGTTATTGTTTTTAGCCGTATGGGAGGAGAGTTTATTCCTCAATTAGAAGAAGGTGATTATGCTTTCGAATTCTTTATGCCACAGGGTACTTCACTTTCACAAAGCAAAGAATCTGCGATGCAGGCAAGCAGGATTATAAAAACTTTTCCTGAAGTAAAAGAAGTAATTGCCAAAACCGGAAGTGCAGAAATACCAACAGACCCAATGCCCCCGGAAGCCACTGATTTGATGATTATTTTAAAAGATAAAAAAGATTGGGTTACTACAAAAGATTACAAAGAACTGGCAGAATTAATGGAAGAAAAATTAAGACAAATACCCGGCGCTTCAGTTGAAGCAAGCCAGCCAATACAAATGCGTTTTAATGAATTAATGACCGGGGTAAAACAGGATGTGGCGATAAAAATTTTTGGTGATAATCTGGATACACTCGCAGCTTTAGCGCCGCAACTTGCAAAAGTCATTCAAACAGTACCAGGTGTTGAAACGCCAAAAGTAGAACGCACTACAGGCCTTCCCCAAATAACGATTACTTACGACAGAAACCGGATTGCCAGTTATGGATTGAATATTGAAGATGTAAACGATGTAATCAGTACTGCTTTTGCAGGTAAGAAAGCTGGTGTTGTTTTTGAAAATGAAAGAAGGTTTGATTTGGTAGTTCGGCTTGATACTTCAAATCGTACTTCAATTGAAGATGTTGCTAATTTATATATTCCGATTCCATCCGGCATTCAGATTCCATTAAGCCAGGTGGCAACAATAGCGTTTAAAGCTGGCCCCGCGCAAATAAGCCGTGAAGATGCAAAACGAAGGATCGTTATTGGCTTTAATGTAAAAGACAGGGATGTGCAATCTGTCGTTAAAGAAATTCAGGAGAAGCTGAAAAACTTTTATCTTCCTACTGGTTATTATCTTACTTATGGAGGCACATTTGAGAACCTTCAAAAAGCATCTGCACGGTTAATGATTGCTGTTCCGGCAGCTTTGTTGCTCATTTTTGTAATGTTGTATTTTACTTTTCATTCTGCAAAAGAAGCTACCATTATTTTTACTGCTATTCCAATGGCTGCTATTGGTGGAGTATTTGCTTTATTGCTTCGGGGAATGCCGTTTAGTATTTCTGCAGGTGTAGGTTTTATCGCTTTGTTTGGCGTAGCGGTTTTAAATGGAATTGTGTTGATAAGCACGTTTAATCAATTGGCGAAAGATGGAATAACGGATGTGATACAAAGAGTGTATGAAGGAACAAAAATTCGTTTACGCCCTGTGTTAATGACTGCTACCGTTGCATCGCTTGGTTTCCTGCCAATGGCCATTTCAACAGGAGCAGGTGCAGAAGTGCAAAAGCCATTGGCTACAGTAGTTATTGGCGGATTGATGACTGCAACTTTACTCACTTTGGTTGTGTTGCCATTGCTTTATATCATTTTTACAAAAGCTAAAAAAGCAGGAAATAGTTCATTTTCAAAAGTGTTCACCACACTTGTTATCGGGTTTATTTCTGCAACTATTTTTAGTCAAAAGGCAAGTGCGCAAACACGCATTTCATTCGATGCAGCTTATGAGACAGCTTTGGTAAACAATCTTCAAATTCATGCAAGTGATTTACAAATTCAAAGAAGCAGAACGTTGCAAAACACATGGTTTGATGTTCCAAAAACAGGAGTATTTGTAGAGAATGAAGATATAAACCCGCAGGATAAACAAGGAGTTTTAAAAATTGGTTTGTCGCAGGGAATTGAATGGCCCGGTGTTTATAAAGCAAGGAAAGATTTATTGAAACAGCAGGTGAAATCAGTTGAAATATCAAAGCGCTTAAGAGCCTTGGAAATTAAAAAAGATGTTCAAACCACCTACTATAATTTATGGTATTTGCAAAGCAAACAATTATTGTGGCAAAGATTGGATAGCCTTTATTCTTCGTTAGCCAAAGCTGCTTTATTAAAAGTCAGAACTGGGGAAAGTGCAGGCTTAGACAGCATTGCAGCGGTTGCTAAATCCAGAGAAGTATCGGTTCAGTTAAATTTACTGCAAAGAGATATTATTGTTCAGCAGAAAAATTTGAAAAAGCTGCTAAGTACATCCATTGATTATTTGCCCGAAAAAAATGTACTTCAAAAAGTACCCGTATTTTTTTTAGATACTTCATTGGAGAAACATCCGCAACTACAATTGCAGCAACAAAATATAAATATCTCTCAATCGGAAATAAATCTTCAGAAACAAAACCGCAATCCAAACTTTGAAGGAAGATTCTTTTCTCAAAGATTGTATGGAGTAAAAGATCCTTATTCCGGATTTTCAGTTACAGTTGGCATTCCTTTATTAGGGGGAAGCTCCTATCGCAATAAAATAAAGGCAGCCGAATTGGAAAAGGATTATCAGCAAACTGTTTTAGATTATGAAAGGCTTTCATTAAGCACTAATTACAACCAGGCCTATCAACAATTACTCAAAGACAAAGAATTGGTAAGCTATTATGAAAGCACAGCATTAGAACAGGCAGACGCGATTTTAAAATCAGCAAACATTGCGTACCGGGCAGGTGAAATAAGCTTTGCCGAATTATCCCAATTCCTGACGCAGGCCATAGACATTCAAAAGAATTATTTGGATGTGCTTAATCAATACAATCAATCCGCTATTCAACTAAATTATTATTTAAACAAATAAAAGAAATGAGAAAATACTTTTTAATACTTGGCCTAATAACCTTCCTTATTTCCTGTAACAGTAAGAAAGCAGAACTGACAAAGGAAGAAGCAAAAGCAGAAGAAGCGACATCCAACTTTGTTTCATTAACAGAATTGCAAATGAAAACAGCAGGAATTGAATTAGGTTCCATTGAACAAAAAAATCTTCAAAATTCCATTAAAGCAAATGGTATGCTTTCAGTGCCAAACCAAAACAAAGCATTGGTAACTTCTGTAAATAGTGGCGTCATAAAAACACTTTTGATTCAGCCTGGCGATTTTGTTCGTAAAGGACAGAAGGTAGCCACTATTGTAAATCCTGATGTTGCCGGGTTGCAGCAACAATTGCAAACAGTAAACGCACAAATAAGCCTGAATGAAATAGAATACAATCGTCAGAAAGAATTAGTCGCAGGAAATGCAGCGCCATTGAAAAATGTGCAACGGGTGCAAACGGAATTAGCAACATTAAAGGCTACACGAAATTCTTTGGAAAAGCAATTGGCTATTATGGGTATTTCTGTGTCAAGTGTAAACAAAGGAAATATTATTACTACACTCTCTATTAAGGCGCCTATAAACGGCACAGTGAGCAATGTGTCTGCACAAATTGGCTCAGATGTAAATCCTTCGACACCTATTGCAGAAATTGTAAACAACGCGCTACTGCACCTTGATTTATTTGTGTTTGAAAAAGATTTACCAAAAGTTCAAGACAAACAAGTAATTCATTTTACATTAACCAATAACCCCGGAAAAGAATATGATGCACAGATTTTTTCTATCGGTACAGCATTCGTAAATGAAAGCAAAACTATTCCTGTTCACGCGATTGTAAAGGGAGACAAAAAAGGCTTGATTGAAGGCATGAATATCACGGCAGTAATAAGTATTGGAGATTCCTTAGTTCCTGCAGTTCCTACAGATGCTATCGTAAATTACCAGGGGCAGGATTATATTTTTGTTTTAACGAAAGAAACGCATTCAAAACAAGAAGAAAAAAAGAAAGCCAAGGGTGAAAATAAGGATGAATCAAAGGAAGAAAAATCTTTTAGTTTTGAAAGGATGCCGGTAATAAAAGGCATATCTGATGTGGGTTATACAGAAATAACATTGCTGAGAAATCTTCCGGCTGATTCAAAAATTATAACAAAGGGAGCATTTTTTGCAATGGCTAAAATGACTAATGCTGGAGAGGAAGAGTAATGAATATAAACAAAATCTTTCCCCCTTTCCAGTAAAAGAACAAATAATTGTGATTTTGATTTTTGAAAATAAATTTTATAAACATGAACACGTCTTCCATAAATTAAAGTAACAATGATAAATACGGACCCAAATCATATTCATACTTATGATGCACATGGAAGAATGACTTGTTGTTCTGAAGAAGAAAAAATCTATTCAAAAGCAAATGCAACAGATTTGCTAAATGAAACGGCAGAAGATAAAATTGAAAAGCCTGCCAATGAACAAATAAACACATGGAAGCCTTATTTTCCGGCAATTGCAAGTTTTGTAATGCTCATCATTGGTATTGCATTGGACTATTATTTCAAGCCTGATTTCTTTAAAGGATACATTCGTTTGACATGGTACATTATTGCTTATTTGCCCGTTGGCTTACCGGTAATGAAAGCGGCTGTTCAATCAATCAGGAAAGGGGCTTTCTTTTCAGAATTTTTTCTAATGAGTATCGCAACTATTGGCGCATTTGCCATTAAACAATATCCAGAAGGCGTTGCAGTAATGCTATTCTATGCGATTGGAGAACTTTTTCAAACAGCAGCTGTAAGAAAAGCCAAATCGAGCATTAAAGCATTATTGGATGTACGGCCTGATATAGTAACAATAATTAGAAACGGGGGAATAAAATCCGTTTCACCCTTTGATGTTTCAATAGGTGAAACAATTCAGGTAAAGCCAGGGGGAAAAGTTGCTTTGGATGGAAAACTAATTTCAGAAACTTCATCTTTCAATACCTCGGCTCTTACAGGGGAAAGCAAACCCGATACGAAACGCAAAGGTGAAAAAGTACTGGCAGGAATGATAAACCTTAACACGGTTGCCGACATAAAAGTTACTGCGCTTTTCAAAGACAGTAAGCTTTCAAGAATTTTAGAAATGGTACAGGATGCTACAGGGCGTAAATCACCAACCCAACTTTTTATCACAAAGTTTGCCAAAGTTTATACACCTATTGTTGTGTTTTTAGCAATCGCCATAATAGCCGTTCCTTATTTTATTGTCAACGATTACATCTTCAGCGATTGGCTATACCGGGCTTTAATATTTCTGGTTATTTCTTGTCCCTGCGCATTGGTTATTTCTATTCCGCTTGGATATTTTGGAGGAATAGGCTTAGCCTCACGAAACGGGATTTTATTTAAGGGCAGTAATTTTTTAGATGCTATTACTTTTGTAAATACAGTAGTGATGGACAAGACAGGAACGCTGACCAAAGGCGTTTTCAAGGTGCAAAAAGTTGTTGCACAAAATATGGATGAAGAGGAATTGCTTAAATATGCGGCAGCATTGGAAAGTAAATCTACACACCCTGTTGCTACTGCAATTATGCAATATGCGGGAGATATTTTCAAAAATGTGAAAATAGAAAATGTAGAAGAAATACCAGGATTTGGAATGAAGGGTAAAACTGATTGCTTTGAAGTTCTTGCCGGAAATCAAAAGTTTCTTGATAAGTACAAAATCAAATACAATTTTAATTCTGAAAATATTACAGATACAATTGTAGCAGTAGCTGTCAATAATCAATACGCTGGCTACATTACCATTGCTGATGAAATAAAGGAAGATGCAAAGCAGGCTGTTGAGCAATTGCATCAACTGAAAATAAAAACCGTCATGCTTTCAGGTGACAAGCAAAATGTGGTAGATAAAGTTGCAAAAGTATTAGGCGTTGATGCAGCTTATGGAGATTTGTTTCCGGAAAATAAAGTTGAAAAAGTGCAGGAATTAAAAAATCAAAATCTGAAAGTTGCATTTGTAGGAGATGGCGTAAACGATGCGCCTGTAATAGCTTTAGCTGATGTAGGAATTGCGATGGGGGGATTAGGAAGTGATGCGGCCATAGAAATAGCCGATGTAGTAATTCAGAATGACCAGCCTTCAAAAATTCCTACAGCAATCCGAATCGGAAAAGAAACACGCAAAGTTGTTTGGCAAAATATCTCTTTGGCATTTGGGGTAAAATTAATCGTCCTTATTCTAGGG